>Ga0181411_1000813_pt1 | contig 11447 bp, 16 predicted proteins | sample 34SPOviralmetaG_FD_130114 | JGI IMG/M metagenome (GOLD analysis project Ga0181411, IMG submission 130114) | Marine viral communities from the oligotrophic San Pedro Time Series (SPOT) site, San Pedro Channel, CA, USA - 34 SPOT_SRF_2012-07-09 | ecosystem: Environmental > Aquatic > Marine > Strait...
CAGAGTTATTAGCTAACGCACGTTGTCCTTCATTCTCCCACCACATGCCTGACTTAGCATGTGCCATCTGGTCATCATTAAGATTAGACAATGAAATCAATGCACTACGGCGTACACCACCGACAACTACAACCTCACCAATCTTACACATGATGTCGTGACACTCAATAGGATATAGCCTACGTCCGGCGGCACCCTTAAACTTCTGTATGACAAACTGAAACAACTCTTCTAATGGTGCTGGGCCAGAGGCACGTCCACCAAAAGTCTTCAGTCGTTCACCAGCAGGGCGTACAGCAGACACATCCCACTTAGGTATCTGACCTGCATACAACAGAGAGATTAACTCACGTAATGCACCTGCCCATCCGGGTCTGCTATCACCTACCTTGATGATTGTATCTGTCTCATGCATTGCCTCATTGACAATAGGTAGCTTCTCAATGCTGTGACGCTCAACGCTGAAGCCAACGCCAGTGCCACACATTAGGATGTACATAGTCTCATCAAATGCACGTGGTGTATCTACTGCTAAATATGAACAGTTGAATGCACCTACGTGGCAACGGTCTAGTGCAGGGCCAGATGTCATCAAGGCTCTCATGCTAGGCATAATGTCTTGGTTCAGTACTGCTTCCTCTAGTTCATTACGTAACTTAGTTTCTAGCTTGTAGCTGTGGTTTTTCTTGAGGTGTGTAGTCATGTAGTCAAAGTATCGTGTGACTGTCTCACCCCACGTCTCACGTCTTTGGTCATCTTCTTTCCATCTTGCATAGCGAGACAACGCTATGAAGTTCTGATAGTCTGTTGGTAAATGGTTACTTAACATTTTATATCACTCCGTTATTGTTCTAATGGTTTTTATTACAGCACCGTCTACATCATAAAAGTATTCTCGTATGCCATCCTCAATCTCTTCCCCAACCTGCCCATCAGCAGGTATGGGGTATTCTTCTTCATCTATATCCAGTGTTATAAAAACTTTAACTCTTACCATCGTATAGACCTTCTACTTCTGTAATTAACTTATCCAGATACCACTTAGCTTTCTCTAAGTCCTGTGTACCATTTTTGTATCTGTAACGCCACACATATTTAATAATGTTTGCTTGCAATGAATATTCAAAGCCTTCACCTGTTGCTGCGGCGATAGCATCAATACACTCTACACCTGATGCATTGTAGTGTGGTGGACTATTAACCATGTCCACATTACCATATGCTTCTTTACCCGCCTGTTCAAATGCATCCTCTTGCATCGACATTTGCTTCATATACTCTTCGTGTCTTAGCTGGTTCATCATGCACTCCCTTTTGTCTTTGTGTTGAAACTAAGGTGTACTACGTTATCGTCATACGTTTTTGTAACACCACATTCTTCCTCTAGTTCTACATCAATACCTGTCTTGTTGTCAATCATAGTTACTACATATTCGTGTGCTAAATCCCTAATACTTTCTTCTTGTTCCATAATAGGTACAATAGCACACATCATCTTAGTGAAGTGCATTACTTGGTCATAATCATCATCATCCATAGGGTTATCGGCAAACGCCATAATAGATATGTCAATCTCCCCATTCCATGAACCATCGTCTCCTGCAAAGGGGCGCACTCTTATCACAAAGTCTTCTTCTTCTAGGCTGTCTATAATCTTTTGCTTATCCATGTTATCTCCTTTTTACTTTCTTGCCAGTAAACTCTATGAAAGAACTGTGTTTATTCTTTCCCTTTTCTTTTAACCAGTCCTCTGGAATGATGCGGTCATAGTATCTAAATCCATGCTTGATACACCAATCTGCATAAGAACCTTTAGCACCTTTACTAGTCTTACTTCTACTATTAGTAAAGACAAATCTAATATCTAACTTAGGGTGCTGTTTTTTTATTGCAATATGCTTGCGCCTGTCTGCTGCCATGAAGCGGCCCTTAGTCTCAATTATAATACCGTTATCTAATACAAAGTCAGGAGTATAGGTACGGTAGGCTAGGTCTTCCCATTCAATCTTAATGTTTTCATACCCATAAACTATGTTATGTTCATCAAGATAAAGTGAAAGTTTATGTTCTAACCCACTACGATACCCATACTTCTTAGCTTCCCTAGTCGCCTTATGGTACAACTACATCTCCTATGTAAGCTGTTGTCGGTGGCACTTTAGCCTTAGACATTACTGCGGGACGCTCCGTTAGATTATCCCAGCAGTCAAAGCGATAAGAACAGAACTTACAGCCATTGTTAAGTACACTGTTTCCTGTTTCCTTTCCTCTAAATGTTTCTGGTACAGGTTCAAAACATCTTTCAAACTTATTGTTATTAACTGTATCAGTTGTTGTTTGTATCTTAGCTATTTCAGTATCCAAGTCAAGTCCACTGGCAGGTACATATTTAAATGCACCGTTAGCTTTATTAACTACCCACCAGCCACCAACTTTCTTGCCAGAGGCTTTAGCGTAACCAGCAAGCTGACCTACATACCCAAAGCTATCTCCTTTAGCTAGTGTATCATACGATTCAAACTTGTTAGTATAGGACCAATTAGACGCTGATTTAATGTCATCAACAGCACCGTCAACAACGATGTCATATGTTCCATTAATGGATACGTCATTAGCCAATTCCAAAGTAACGTGTTCCGGCTCTTCATATTTAACTCCTGCAGATTTCAATAAGCCTTTGAAGACAGCCTCAACGATGTCTCCAAGCATCATGTTCATTATGAATGTTGTTGGGAATGGTAATGCTACGTCTGGTTTATTCTTTTCGTACCAGAGTTGGCAAGTGGGGCGACCCACATTGGACATTCTTAACTTAAAGTCGCCCCGCTTTTTACCACTGCCAAACTGTCTTTTCATTGCATCAGCAACGTCATCAGCCACCTGTTGTATGGTGGCATCTGACATTTCGGTTTCACCTTTTACAGCGTCTTCCATGTACTGATGTAGTGCAAGTTCAGCAGGATGATGCATTATGCTACTGCCTCGTCATCAACTTCAATATCAATGAAGTCATCGACAACATCCATATCTTCATCTGACATCTGCTCAGTAGCCTTCTCTGTCCACTGGTTCATTATGTAGTTGTTGTAATTATCAACCCATGACATGAAGTCAGCAAACAAAGTCTGGTCACTGTCTGTTAACTTAACAGTCTTAGTGACATCAAGAGATGCTACAGGTACGTAGTACTTTGCCCCTGTAGGAATGGTGCGTACATCCGTATTAGCAGTAATGATGTGCTGGATAGGAAGACGTTGCATCTTAGCCAGTTGCACAAAGCTATTACCAATCTCTTTAAATGCTTCACGATTATCAATCTCCCAAATGAATGATGAGATAACAGCATCTACTGATTCACCTTTATCATTAGTTGGATTAATCATCTCAACTTCACCGAAGACAGCCCGTACACGTTTAATAGACTTGAGTACGTCTTGTGTATCTTTAGGTAATGCTGCCCAATCCTTGATGTAACCTGCTGGCTTACCGCAGTTAAAACCACCAGCATTATCCTTCAAGTCAATGTCAAGTGTATCAGCCATGATACTCTTAACATACCTGCCGGGATTCTTTGCGTCACCTTGAATGAAACGCTTATGCATGAACCGTTGCATAAATGGACGCATCTTAATGCTTGTAGCAAAGATAGGTTCTTTATCTGGAATCTCCAGCTTATAGTTACCCCCTTCTACTACTTCAATGTTCATGCGTTTACCATTCACATCTGCTTCACCCATAATAGGTGCATGACTAATCTTTAGGCGAGGTAATGTGCCGCTACTAGAAGATGTCTTCTCGTTAGCGATGCCCATTGCTTTAGCCATACTTGCATAGTCATCGGTATTAATTGTAGTCAACTGTGTCATATTGATACTCCTTCCAATTTAGTTAATGAGATATAGTTATATCACGCTACATCTTTTACGTCAAGCCAATTCGGGCCTATTTTTGCCTCTAATAGTAGTGGTACATTGAAGTCTACACCCCAACGTAACGCTATAAGTTCATTCAATACATCATTAGTATTCTCTATAACATTGATTACATCCGCTTCTTCATCTGGATGCACGTCAATAACAATACTGTCGTGTACTGAATTTACTATACATGATTTCATACCCTTTAGCAACTTATCTATGTGCAATAATGATACAGGAACAATATCTGCTGTAGCAAATGACTGCACAGGGTAATTCTTAATTTGTGTAAAGTAAGATACTCTACCACTAGCATTACGTACTACATCAGGAAAGGAAAACTGCCTACCGCTTGGTGTAGTTATCTTACGTGTTTCTATAGCTTCTTTAGCCAGTCGGGAATGCCAAGCGGCGACCCCCTTGTACTTTTCTGTGAAATGTTCATAGTACGCTGCTTCAGCTTTTGTTCTGCCATATCCTGTTGCGCCGTAGAGTGGAGCAAACGTATGCGCCTTCGCATCCTGTCTACTCGTAGGCTGACCAGCATCACTAATAACTTTAGCGGTATATGAGTGTACATCAAATCCATTACGTACTTCTTCAATAGCAACTCCATCCTGTGATAAATATGCGGCGGCCCGAAACTCAAGCTGTGCCATATCAGCTTCCATTATCTTACCACCATCGAATCGTGACACAAATACTTTCTTAACAGGAAACGTGCCGCCACGAGGCATGTTCTGCATATTAGGATTAGCACCTGACAAACGACCTGTCGATGTGCGGTGTTGTAGTAGGCTTACGTGCAGTACATCATCTGTCTTAGTATAGTTAGCTATACCATCAACGAATGATGAGAGATAGGTATCAACTGCACTTAGTCTGCGTACCTTAGATAAGAAGTCTACTGCACTATCCATACCCTTAGACTTAGCACCAGCCTCTAACAGTTGTAAGTTTCCCTTGCTTGTACTGAAACCATTAGCACTAGCCCACTTAGCTGTAGGTGGCTTGAACTTAAAGCCAGCATAAGTAGATGTAGGATTGAATAGATACCCAGCACCACCGCATGTAGGACACTTACTAGACTTAGCAAATGGCTCACCATTTACCTTTGTCTTACGTATGTGACCGCTACCTCTACACTCGCCACATTGTACAGCTTCTGTTTTGTAAAGCCTTTCTGTATTACCTGCAATGAGGCTACGGAAGTCTGCATCATCCATGTATGGGTCAATCTGACTAGCCCAATACTGCTTGTCTATAACCTTACGACCATAGATAACCCAAGATAATTGCTCTGGGCTATTGAGGTTGATAGGTGTATCACCCATTATATAACGTACATGAACTTGAAGCTCATCAAGTAACTGACGTTTCTCTTCTTCAAACTCCTGACGCACAGCATCTAATGCCTTTCTATCTACCTTGATACCACGCTGGTATATACGTGCTAGGCATACAGCTACTTCATTAGTCAGTGTAACTGTAGGCATCAGTGATGCATCGTCTTCTTTATTAAGTCTGTATATAAGTTTATCACACAACTGCTGAGTAGCATGAATATCTGCACTAAGGTACATACATAATTCATCGTGTGGTATTGTACGTGTACTGTATCCTTTCTTATAATACTCCTTGAGTGTGTCCTGCTTCTTAGTATCTAACTCGTACCGTTCAGCACAAGCCTCAAGAGATAATGGTTCCTTAATACCACGTTGCAACACATACTCACCAAGCATTGTATCAAAGACAGGCCCATCATATATAAAGCCTGATTCCCACACCCACATAAGGTCATATGCTGCATTGTGTGCAATGAGTACAGTAGCTTTGTCTAGTGCATCCTGTACTATTTTATACCCATCGGGTGTAGCTTCCACATCATTGTGGTCAAAGGTAACAATAGTTTCTTCACCTGTATCTGTAAGCAGACCAATCATAGTAAGTGAATTGTCTGGCTCAAAAGGGTCAAGATGTAACTTACCGTTACGCTCTGTTGTTGTATTCTCTACGTCTAGTGTTAGTTTCATATAGCATCTCCTAATTCGTCTATCCGTAAATTATAACAATCAGCACGAACTGTAAAGTTATTTGATGGGTCAATGTCACCTTTTTTCATAAAGGTAGCGGCATTAAAGTACGCATCCTTTTCTGACACACCTAAAAACCAGCCTACCGACAGGTCTTTAAGTACACGAACAAATGCATAGGCATCACACTTTTGTTCGATATTAAATGCGGCAATACTACATTCGTAGTGTGGCAAAGGTGTAACAGTTGTTTGCTTTGTCTTAACGTCAATACGCTTGTCACCTACCACTATATCGTAGTCGTATGTATTACTCCACTGACCACCTAAAACTTTCAAGGTGATTTGTTCTCCAATAAATCCAGCAATGCTACCAGCCCCATTTAGAATAGAGTTGTTTAGCTTACCCATTTCACTTGCTTTCTCATTAGCGGCGGCAATCATGTCTTCTGTTATTTCTACTTTAATCATACTGTGTACCTCGCTGTTTGATATTCAAGATTACAATGTACACTACCGTGCCACCCTGTTAATTTATTCTTAACAATATTTAGGTGACGCTGTACATCTTCTTCATCCTGCCCTTGTACTGGTGGATTCTTAGCAATAAGAACCATAAGGTCAGCTTCAGCCGCCTTACCAGTACGACTACCTTCCATCATACTTTGATTAAGAATAATCTTACCTTCTGCATCTGCAGATAGCTGAGACATATAAAAGACAGCACACTCATGCTCTTTAGCAATTTGTCTAGCATGAATAGCATTAGCCTTTAGTGCCTCATCTGGACGAGCAAACCCGCCTGACTTAGCAAACTTATCGCCCATGTCTAACAGTATGATGTCAGGCTTGTATGCCTTACACACAGACTCTACCCAGTTCATATCACGACCTGTAGCATCCTTAATCTTAATACGTTCTTTAACAGGTGCATACAACTCACGTGCCTTTGTAGGATTCTTCTTAACCTCTTGCATAGTCATACCAGTAGCCGCTGTAAGGTATCTGGCACCTACACGGTGGTATCCTTCCTCATTACAAAGGATGATGCAGTTAGCACCTTGATGTGCAAACCCGCCGGGTGCCGCAATCAATGACGCATGAAAGGATGTCTTACCTGTATTAGGTCTAGCACCTACCTCAATCAAGTGACCTGCATTAACACCTTCAACCTTACGTGTGAGGCTGGCTATGTTAAACGTCCAACGCGCCTCAAGGTCATTACGAGCAAGTAGTGTTTCAATGTCTATGTCATCCCACTCAATATTTAAGTTAGGTGTAAAGTCATCACCATACTGCTCAAGTATATTGCGTATGTCATTAAGTGAGTTAGCTGTACCATTGACCATATCAAAGCCAAGGTTAGCAACGTCTTCACCAATCACCTGCTGAAATAGTTTAGACAACACCTCTTGTGCAATGTCTGCACCCATAGGCTGTTCCTTCTTAACCAAACGGAACAGAGATGCATAGGCTTCCTTCTGTGCTGTAGTAAGTGTTGGGTTGTTAGACATGAACAATGCTTCAATCTCATCAGGTGTAACTGTACGCCCATATAACTGCATTGCTTTGTCTAGTACCTGCTTAATCTTTCTTACTTCTGGATTAAACAAGCGGTCAGGACACTTAGCACCACGATGTTCATCGTAAAACTCCTTGTCCATCAAACTTCTAATTAGTGATAATTCCATATAAATTCTCCATATCTTCAGGGTTACGATATTTAAAGTCATCTTTTAATCTTAGGACACGAACATCGTTCACGTATCCCTTTAATTGTTTTGCCATTTGTATTGTCTTCGGTAACGCATCGGGGTCTAATGCAATTACTGCCGTTGAGAACTGTGAGAGATAACCTTTATGCGAATCAGATAACGATGTACCTAATAGCGCAACCCCGACAAAGGAACCGAAACCAACAACGGCTGCACTCACACAGTCCTCAACAACAACAGCGACACTACCATGTCCTAATACGTATGGCAAGCTATTATTTCCATACCGCTTCCATTTAGGTATTCTCTTACCCAAGGAACGACCTGTAGCATCAACAATCTTTCCGTCATGTACAACAGGAAACACAACCCTGTGTTCCTTAACATCATACATCAGTGACAGGTTGTCAGCATCAATACCCCACTCAGTACACCATTCAATAACTTCTGGCTTGTCTCTGTGTGGTACGATGTAGGTAGGTAGCACAAAGTCATCTAAGGCTCTCTGTGAGGCTCCTGCAAGGCTCTTACGAATGTCATCTGATGTAAGTCTCACCCTAGTGCCCCCACCTACAGTACAAGATACTTTGTAACAGTTCCACATAAGATTACCCATGTTATTAGTAATACTAAATGTATTCTTACCATTACAAACAGGACAGTTAGTTCTTTTAGTATGTCCATTAGGAATGTCATAGTCATTTGGGTTTATCATATATATGTTCCTTTATGTATATAATATATATATTATAATAGTTATATATATATAGTTCGTTGCGGCGTTTGAATGCTTATATCATGCTTTTCTACGTGTCGTCAATGCTAATTCTGCACTCTTTAAAGTATTTTTCATGTATGGTTTTACAGAACTAGGGTTAGCATGTCCTGTAACCGACATAATTTGCCCCATACCGACACCTGCCTCAACCATTTCCGTAACACCTGTACGTCTTAAATCTGCCAGTCGTAGTTCATCAGATAAACCAGCCTCTTGCATCAGCTTACGTGCGTACTTAGGTAATTTAGTAAGTGAATAAGGTAAGTACACACCATTAATAGGGTTAGGTCTTGGTGCTACATATTCTTGAAACCCAAAGTCTTCCTGCTGTTGTTTAATCATATCAAACAAATCATCCTCTATGGGTAGATGTACATCGGCATGACGTTTAGACTGCTCAATCTGAATTGTTTGCTTATCAAAGTTAATGTTATCCCAAATAAGCATACGCATATCACCTACACGCTGGCACCACTCATATGCCATATGCGCTATAAGCCCTATGTTTCTTGTTTTAAAGTCGCTGTAGGCTACATCTAATAGTTTCTGTACATCTTCCTTACTCCATACCGTCTTACGCCTCTCTACAGTTCTCCTACGTATGTTTTCAAACGGATTAATAGTACATAGTTCCATACGCAACCCGTGATTGAATAACGTGCGTGTCACCGACATGATATGATTAGCCATTGATATACCTTTCTCACACCATTGGTTGTATGCCTGTTTAGCCACACGAGTTGGCATAGTTGTATAATTAAAAGTAGACAGCAACGTACCGTCTACCTCTGTGTTAAGCATTACCCCAAGAAAGTATTTATACTGAGCTTTAGTTTGTTCACGTAAGTTCTTGAAATCATGTGACAAATAGTAATCGTCTGTTAGGTTTGTTAGCTGTGACATTATGCCGCTTCCACCTGCTCTAACTTTTTAAACACAGGATTTTCAATCCAATTAGCCACTTCAACTTCACGCATGAATAGTGATTTAGCTTGTGTGTCATTGCCTGTGTTACGCTGTTTAAAATTATTACGCTCATCCGCATAGGTTGCATAGTTAGTAAATGCAGAGTAGAGCGACCATAAGTTACGACCACGCTGGCTCACTTCTTGATTGTATAGCGTGTACATCTTATCAGATTTTTTGTCTGACTGCATGATAGCATCCAACATAGCTTTTACATCAACAGTAACTAGGCTTGTATTAGCCCAACGCTGCATTTGTTCTGTCTGAGCCTTAAAATCTGTAGTAGACTTCTCAAGTTCAGCAATAAACATATCAAGACTAAAATTAGAAGTGTTCTTGCGTACTATTTTATCGTGTCGCCCACGAATCTGACCGTTTAGGCAGAAGAAGTCGATAGCACCAAAGATAGTGACGTTAGAGCAAGTACCATTGACCCCGTGTAGGGCAATAATGCGCTGTGCAACCGTACTTTCGTGCTTATCGGTGATAATTTTAGCATTTACGTTAGGTAGGGTCATGTCCATCATAGCCCAGCCATTCTGGTGTGCGTCTCTCCATTTAATAGCGGCTCCTTGCATATCTTGTGCTGTCAGATTGTCTGTTGCTGCGTTGATTACATCACGAAAGAAATCACCGTGTGTAGCGCAGGTAAAATCCTTACCCACAATAGCGATAGGTTCCCCTGTGTTGTTGTCAATGACATATTTCTTGTCTGCCAATCTTGTAGGCTCAAAAGTTACATCAAAGTCTAAGTTCTCTGGAATAAAATCTAACATAATAAATCTCCTTTATATAAGTGTTAACTGATAGCTTGTTATATCAGTAATATGTTGCATGGTCAAGGTAAAATGTCACTGAGTGACAAAAATTGTATTACTCCTCTTGCTTATCCTTTCCTGACAGATACTTAGGTGTCTCAGCATCCTTGTCGTTCAGTTTCTCAATAGCATTACCGCAGACATAGCAGTACATACGAGACGCTAACTGTCTCAGCTTATCTGATATATACTGTGTGTTCAAGCAGTGTTTGCATATGTGTTTAATCATCTTACTACTCCCATCTATAAAATATATGTTCACCTATTTGCACTACCTTTGTCTTTGTCTCAGCCCAATCAGGCCGCACATAACTGGCGTGGTAGTGCGTTGCACCTTCAACGAAGTCATCCAAGTGTCCATTCATTACACCATGTGCAACTAACATAGACCTGTTGTGTGCCTCTACATCAGGTGTCTTGTCACTCTTGCCATCACAGTACCAACTAAACTGGCACCGATTAAGCACAGGATAATCTGTATCCCATGAGTATGTCAAGCCTTGTTTAACTACACCACACACATCATCAGGGTAACGCTCATCACGTACTCTGTTCATCACTACCTGTGCCACAGCAACCTGCCCAATGAAGGGCTGGTCACGTGCCTCGTGATACACGTTGAGTGCTAGGCATACTAATGCTTCAGCTATCATCGTCATCATCCTCATCTAGTATCCAGTTAGCATAGTGTATACTATGTCCGTCTTCATCCCGCTTGGGTACAAACTTGAAGATGCGGTGCAGGTGACACTCTAGCTTCTCTAAGTTGCGTATGTCAGACAGCCACAAGTCGTGGCAATCTGCCACTATTGATAGTGTTGTCCTTAGATTGTTATGTGCCTCAAGTAATTGTAGGCGTTGTTCGTGTGTAATTTCATATGTCATTCTGCATTCTCCTTATACCATGTCCGATAGGGTGACTGATACCATGTCTTGTATTTGTGATAGGCTAGTAGCTTGTGTGCATACAGGTCAGCATGTTCCCAATCATTAATCGGGTCAATGTCACCGTATGTAAATGTCGTTTCTATCTCATTCTCTATCATAACCATCAGGGCGTTAGCATCTGTCGGTGTTAGTTCTAGCTTAACGGTTTTCTCTTTACTCATCATCCATCTCCTGATTAAATTCATTCCATGCCTCAGTGAATACCTCATTAAAGGTGTGGTAGTTTGCATCCTCAAATGCAGCTTGGGCAATCTCAAAGATGTCCTGCCCCTG
>Ga0181411_1000817_pt1 | contig 11410 bp, 9 predicted proteins | sample 34SPOviralmetaG_FD_130114 | JGI IMG/M metagenome (GOLD analysis project Ga0181411, IMG submission 130114) | Marine viral communities from the oligotrophic San Pedro Time Series (SPOT) site, San Pedro Channel, CA, USA - 34 SPOT_SRF_2012-07-09 | ecosystem: Environmental > Aquatic > Marine > Strait...
AGCTGATGGTGGATCTGTTCAAGGTTTAAAAGAATTAGACAACGATACTAAAGAAGTATTTAAAACGTTTAAAGAAATAAATCAATTAGAGTTAGTAAGACAAGCAGGTATAAGACAACAGTATATAGATCAAAGCGTAAGTTTAAACTTAGCTTTTCCTAGTGAAGCAACACCCAAGTGGATTAATAAAGTTCATATGGATGCTTGGCATAAAGGAATTAAAACTTTATATTATATGCGGACAGAGTCTGTATTAAGAGGTGATATTGCAAAAAACGCAATGGAGGACTGCGTTGCTTGTGATGGCTAAAATCAAAAAAGGGGACCACATTAGTGATCCCCTTTCTTGGTTACAGGAACTTTGGGTATGGTACGCCCAGTTATCTTTGTTCCTTTTTTATTTATTATTTTTTTTCTTTATTGTTTTGACAAAAGCTTCTAGCAGCGTCAACACTACCAAAACCCCATTTTTTTAAAGCCATAGCTTTTCTAGTTGGTTTGCCATTAGGTTTTTTCATTGCACCTGCCATGCCAGCAAATCTACAAGCAAAAGAAACTCTACGTTTTCCTGTACCTGATGTTTGTCTTGATCCTAGTTTTTTACCAGTTTCTTTAGTATAATCTTTACGCATTTTTCTATTTGATTTCTCATAAGCAGCGTCATCTATATTTAAAGGTGAATTCATTATTTTATTATTTTATATACTGTTTTACCAAACTCTTTTTCAGCGAGTAGTTTTCTGTTTCTATTTTTATCTACGCTTTGATAACTTACATGTATCCATGCCGGATTTTTGTCATCACCAAATTCCCATATAATTTGATCAAAATTACAATGATTACATATCCATTCATACATCTCTGCATTAGTTTTATGTCCATAGACGTCATCAATATCCATTGCCATACCTTTACAATGCTGTGAGCTAGATGATCCTCCTATTGCTTTGTTTAATTCTTCAGAACGAAACATGCTATTGATTTTTATTGGCCCACCAACCCATAATCTTAATGGTTCAAAAATCTTTTCAGCTAATATTTTCATGTTATTAGTTTGTTCTTCGTTAGGAATATTGTCTATACTATATCTTTTTGCTGTATTCGAATGTATCGCTTCAGCAAAAGTAATATGATCGCTTATTTTCATAACTAGTCTCTTATAAGATGCGTAGCGTTATATTCTTTGCCTTTGTGTTTAAATTTCATAGATTCTAGATTTTTAAATCTTTTACTAGATTCTTCTGAAAAAGCATTCCCTGCTATAGATTCACTTCTGTTTAAATCATTGTGATTTTTAATTGCATTATCCATTTTTGGATATACAATTCTTAAACTGTCTTTATCTTTCTCCCCTATTTCATTTCTTAAAGGAGATGACGCGTAAAAATTTGGTATTTTTATCATAATTTAAAATTTAAAATTTATTCCTGCTTTTAGTACTTCTATTCTTCTGTCCCAATATTTTTGTATTGCTACTTCTGTAAATAGTCCTAGTTTTTTATTTATATCAATTCCAAATTGTCCACCTATAGAATAATCAACCCAATCGTTTTTACCTATAAATGATTCATAAGAATATTTGTTTTTACCAGATTCTGCAAAAGTTTTGTGTATTGGCAAAACTGAACCATATGCGTGGAACCAAAAAGATTTACGGTAGTGATAAAAATCTAAACCGATAATTCCTGATAAATTAGCATAACCACCTGATATTAACTCTAGCTGTTCATTGTTATAACGGTTAACTAATTGGCCAAATACATTATTTCTATAATCAAGATCTGAACTAGAAAGTAATGTTCCTTGGTTATCATACCAAAAATAATCTCCACCAATTTCACCTGTAGCTGTGTTTTCCCATGTATAAAATATATCACTGTGACCATAATAATATCTACTTAAATCCCACCATTGATTCTCTTCTAAGTAAGACTGTATAGGATTTACACCATAAGCTTTTTGATATGTTCTATATATACTACCAATTGATAAACTAAACTTTTTACCAATAGGTAACCTAAGTCTAATATCAGCGGATTTATAATCTAAATCTACTAATTCATTTTTTATTTGTTCAACCTTAGCTATATAATTTTTTCCTAGATATCTTAGGAACATCTTAGAGTTCTTAAAGTTAATTCCTTGTTGTTTACCCTTAGATATTTCAAATAAGTATTCTAAGCCATTAGTATTACCTTCGTTACTTTTCTGTCCTATGTTTGTTTCTGTACCATCGTAAAATCTATCTTTATCTTCATAGTCAAAAAACGCTAGTTTTCTAAAGCCAAAAGTATAGTTCGCGTCAGAAGATATACGTGGCGTAGTTTCTTGTAACTCATTTTCTTGTGTTACATAAAAAGACTTTATAGGTTGAATAGCGTTGCTTTGATCATAACTACCATAAACAGTACTATATTTAAATACTTTTTTAAAAAATTGAGCGTTAGCGTTTAAGCTAAATATCATTATTAGTAATAATAATTTTTTCATTAATTTCCTTTTTTAACACTTCTTGTAACAACAGGACGTGTATAGTTAGTACTTGGCTTTGAATTATATTTTGATCTAGAATTAAAACTAGGTTTATTATTAAAGCTAGGTTTAGGATTATATTTAAGTCTTGGTTTGTTGTATTTTAATCTTGGATTTGCTAATGGTTTATAATTTGCAACTGGCTTCTTATTTAGAATCACTCTAGATCTGCTTGATCTACTAACTATATTATTTTTAATACTATTTCTTCTGCTAAAGTTGTAAACTACATTATAACCTTGATTATTAAAAGGTCCTTGTGTCCAAGGTCTTGTATAGTAATCCCAGTAATTCCACGGTCTATAAAAATGAGAGTAATAAGAATAATAACTACCGTGATAAAAATCAAAATCATACCACAAAGGTCTTACACCCCAGTAACCATAGTTATTACCAAAATAAAATCTAGGTGTTATTGGTTTTATAACAAAACGTATAATATTAACATTGTAGTTGCTAAACATAGAAACATCTGTTGCTTCGGTTACAAGCATAGTATCATTAACATATTGATAATTTGCGCATCCAAAAAGTAACATTGCTAATATTGTTAGTTTTTTCATATTTAAAATTTATTTGATTGTAATTCGTCTATGTGTTTTTGTAATTGCTTAGCTGTATCTTCTGGTAAAGTTAAAGACATACCTCCATGTATTCTGATTATTTCATCACCATTATTGTATAGTACTATTGTTGGTAGATATTCTACTTTTTCTTCTTTAAAAAACTTACCATGCTCACTTATAAATAAAGTATGTATGTTAAATTCTTTAAACTTTTTTAATGATATTTGCTTGTCAACTAAAAACTTTGCGCTAAATTGTACTACGCTTATGTCATCTTTAAATTGACTAAAGCTTAAGTTTGTAAATAAAAATGCTAATATTATAACTACTTGTTTCATCTATTTTTTTGTATTTCATACAACCTTGCATCTAAAGTTTTCATCATTTCTTTAATTTCTTCAACATCTTTTTCAATGTTGTCTACTTGTTCTATAACTTTTTCTACATTAGATCTTATTAGTTCATCTTTGTATTTAAACTCTACACTAGATATTTCAGGTTTAGGCTCTATCATAGCGACGGCTATTTCAGATTTTAAAGTAAAATAAGTTGTAGCTAGTGCTATAGTAAATCCTACTATTGTTCCTATAGTTTTAAGGTCAAGTGTTACTTTAGTTTGTTCGCCAATTTCTTGTGCCATTTTTTATTTTTTGTTTTCACATTCGCATTCATAATTTTTAAACATTAATTTATACATTAATGAGTTCCAGGCTTTTTTAATTTTTGTCATAATAGTTTTTTATTATTTATTCTCCACATTTTTTACTTGGATCATCTACTCTTCTCCAGTCTTCTTTTTCAAACCAGTCTCTAAGTGTTGCTCCTTTTTTTCTAGCACCTTTAACATTTGTTTTAGATGATCTTTTATATTTACCTTTAGCGCCAGCTGATTTTTTAGAATTAACTAGCTTTTCTTTTTGATCTTTACTCATGCTTCTTAATTTAGAAGCTGGTAAACAAGTTTTAGTAGTGCCACCGCCTTTTTGCTTTGGTAAAGCAGATCCTTTTCCACCACCACTAACATTAAAAGGAAAGTTATTCATGTAAAATGCCATTCTTGTTGTTTTTTATATAGTTATACATTGATTCACCTATTTCAATACCAAGCTTAGAGTCTGATGGATAATGAACCCTAGCTATTAATCTACTATTTGATACATTTTCTGCAGCTTTCATAAACTCTTTTTTATACCTAGGATGTAAATAGCTTGCTACTTTAGCTAATAACATACTTTGCGCTGAGTGACCAGAAGGATATGCTTTTGTTTTAGCAGATTTTAAATCTACTCTTTCAATATCCATACCCATACTTTGTGCTAATTCTTTTGGTCTAGTTCTATTATGATAGTTTTTTAAACCTCTTAAAACAGGCACAGCATCATTATGTAATTTTTTAAATAATTCTTTAGGATATTCTAAATTATACTTTTCAAATATATTTTTAAATACATCCAATATATTATCATTATCTTCTACAAATTTTTTATTTATAGCAAGATTTTTTAATTTATTAAGTTCTTTAAATGTAGTTATAGATTTATCTCCAGGCGGTTTTTTACCTTTAAAAACTTCTACATTGAAATTTTTAAATAAATTCATTATTTCTTTTTGCTACCAAATTTACTTGGTCCTCCAGCTTTAGTACATCTTACACCCCAACCTGAAGCATATGCACTTGGCCAAACTTTAAATTTTCTTTTTGCTGCAGATTTGCAAGCTGAACTTATTTTTCCGTATAATGGTGAACTCATTGTTTTTTGTTTTTTTCTTGTAATTTAATTATTTTTTTAACTCTTGCTTCTTCGTATTTTAAATCTTTTATTTGCTGTTTAGTAAGACCTAGTTTTAATAACGTTTCTTTTTGTTGTTTAGTGCTAGTTTCTTTTTTCATTTTTAACACTTTATCTCTAAGTATTGTTTGCGGTGTTTTAACTTCTTTGTCTTCAACACCGTAGTAAGGTAAACCAAGATCCCATGTTGACCAACCCATTAATAAAGCAACTTTTTGCCATTTGTCAGAGCTATCACTTGTTACGGCTCTTAAATTGTTTATTTTTTGTATTGCTCTATCTAAAGGTACATTTGTTAAACCAGCAACCACTTGAGCAAATGCTAAATAAGCAGGGTTGTTTAAGTTAAAACCTTCTTGACTCATTTTTTCACGTTCCCAAGAAAAAGTATTAGCACCACTAGTTAGTTTTCTAATCTTAGAATCTAATGGTGGTGAAAAACCAAACAAATCAGATATAGCTTTTCTAAACTCAGGTGCGCCTTTTTCTTTATTAGCTTGTTCGTATATAGTAACTAAAGCATCTTTTATAGCAGAAACCGCAGCTCCTTGTATACCTAAACCTCTAAGCAATGAATCAGCCATACCGTTTGCTATTCTACCTGTTTTATCTTCTTGTTCTTCATCTTCTTCACCAAACGCTAAAGCAAATAACGCTGTTTGTAACGCGTTAAATATAAGGTTTTGCATAGCTCCATAGTAAATTATTTTAGAAACATTAGTTTTCCAGTCGCCTCTTCCAGCTATTAAATCTTGACTAGCTCTTTTTATTATACGATTGTACTGCATTGGTGTATTAGCAAAAGCTAGTATTACACGACCAGCACCTGACGCTTGTTGTTGTGATATTTTACTTGGATTACTTGACTGTTGACTTGTTTCCGCAATAGCATAAAAATCATCAAACGCTTGTTTTTCAGCAGCAGCTTGATCCATGCCACTTTTAACATAAGCTTTAACTTGGTTTCTATAAAACGTAGAGCCACCAGCTGCGATAGCAAAACTATCTGCAAATCTTGTAAGTACAAAACCTTTACTAAGTAATAAATTTAAAAAAGCTTTTGGCTTGTTAGAACTTTCAGATACAGCATCTGCTATTTCAGATTCACTAACGTTTATTTTTAATCCATCACGCCTTTCAACTAAGTAAGGTGAATTAAATAATTTCATAAAATCTTTCCAGTATTGTTTTTGGTTTGCAAAAGCTTTACCAGCAGCTATAAGATTATTATTACCAAAGTTTATAAAATTTACCGCAGATATTGTTTGTAATACTGCAGATCTTGTGTTTAAGAACATTATAGCACCAACAGAGTTGTTTAACCAGTTTAACAATCCATCTACAATTCTTGAATTACCTACAGGTCTATTAGACCCTGACTTCATTCTACGAATAATATCACGTAAGGCTTCCACGTATTTAGGACCATAAGCAGCTTCAAGTTTATTCATAACTTTGTCTGAGAATATTATATCAATATTTTCATTAAACTCTTGCATGTATTCTTTTCTGTTAACTTTGTTTATTTCGTTAACAATGTCTGATGTAATATTGCCAGCTAACCAATTTTGTCCTGGCGCAGGATAAGGTTTACCTTTTTGTATATTTATTAATTCATTTGCAAAAACATCTAGCTCAGCGTTGTTATCTATAAAAGCGTTTAACTCTTTAGCATCTCTTTTAGATAAACCAGGAACCTCTATACCTTGTCGTGTCCATACTGCGACTCTAACAGCTTGGCCAAATGTAAACCCTCCAATACCTGTTTTCTTAGATAATGACTTAGGTAACGTCTTAAGGCTGTTCTTTAATGCTTTGAAATCATTAGCAGCAGATATCTTAGCTCTAGTTACAGCTTGCTCTGCTCTATTGTAAGGATCGATTAAGTTATCTTGAAAAAATTTAAACTGTGCGTCACCAATTTTACCTTTACCTAAAAACCTATATATTAAACCTACAAAATCTTCTGCAGATGGAGTTGTAAAGAAAGTAAATTTACCTTTTTTAGCCCCAACTGTTTGTGCTCTTGCTCTGGAAAATTCAGCTTCAGATTTTATACCTGCGCTATCTTCAAGTATATCATTTATAATTTTATCAAAAGTTTTTGTTTTACTGAATTTAGCTATTTGAACTTTAGATTTTACATCTACTTGTTCTAAAACTTCTTTAACAGCTTTAACATTTTTAATAGCGTCATCAGCAAAATAAAAGTTGTTATAACCCTCAGCGGCTTTACCTACAATCCAGTTAGCTTTTGCTTGTGGTGATCCATCTTCTAAACCTGTTATATTAGACAACGGTAAATTTAATCCTATACCATCTAAAAATGTTTTAATACCTGTAGCTGCTATTTGCGGTCTAGCTGTTAATACAAATATATCTTTGCTACCAAACTTACCTTGACGCCTTAAAGCTAAATCAGCAAGTGGTCCTTTTTGAGTGCCTTTACCTACGTTTTCAAAATTAGTAAAATCAAATGTAGCTCCAGCTTCTTGTAATTCACTAGCTTGTTCTGCAAATTTAGCAGCTGATATTTCTACAACAGTTCCGTCATCTTTATTAACTATAACTTTTTCTTTTGTTTTAGCTAACGTATCATCAAAATCAAACACGCTAATACCTCTTTCAACTGTATTTAAACTTCTAGCTTTATCAGCAGCATTGTCGTAATTACTTAAGTTTTGTACTTGTCCATTTGTTGTTTTGCTAAAAGAAACTTTACTTCCAAAAGTATCATCATTAAATGTAACCGCGTCTTTTGCTTCTTTAATTAACAAATCAGTAGTTGGTTGACCGTTGGTTTTTATTTTATATACGTCTGCAAAACTTTTTCCTTGTAAGTTTATTAAAGAATTAGGATCAATTCCTCCGTCTACTTTAGAAACTTTTTCATTAAAATATCTTTCAATCCAAGAGTTATTAAGAACGTTCCAACCTTCTGGCATTTTAGTTCCTAGTTTAGCTACTCCAAGCTTGTAATTATCATTTGTGTCTAAAGCTATTAACTTATAATTATCTGTAACAAGATCGTAAGCTTTTTTAAAATCAACGTTTTCAGAAAGCGCGCTGTCTAATAAATATAAATAAGACGCAGTAGCTGGCATAGCGTGTTCCCATTCATATAATCTTTTTCCGTCTCCTTTAGGGTTTGGCGACCAACCTACTAGCTCGGCTCCTAACCTATGTGGATGTGTTTTAAGATTTCCAACCATTTTAAGTAAATTAGCAATAGCTCTAGCATTGTCTTTATTTTCTTTAATAGACTTATTTATTCTACTCCACATTTGCCTATGCATGCTGGTATTTTGATCATTAAATTCTTTTATTCTTCCGTTTTTGTTACTTTTTTCTAAAGCTTCAGGAGTATTACCTAACCATTTTTCATAAACTCTTTGTTTAAAACCAGCAGCAGCGCCAGTAAAAGGTTTACCATAAATTTGATTAGTATCACTTAATAATTCGTTTCTTTTTTTAGTGTAATATTCATCTACAGTAGTTTCTTTACTATCTACGGTTATAGACTTTTTGCCATTTTTAGAAAAAATTCTATTACTAGGTCTTAGCATTGTTTTGCTTATAAAACCTTTTGGAAACAAAGGCAATATAACATTTTTTAAACTATCAAAATACTCATCAATACCTTCTTGACTATTTATATCATATATACCTTTGCCTATATATTTTTTAAGTAAAGCATCAGCTCCTTTAGTATCTAAATCAAACAACCTATCGTCAATAAAATTTTGAACTGTTTTACTAAACAAAGCGCCTGACTGTAATCTTTTAGCTTGAGAAGGTTGCGCTGTTTCTAGCATACGATTTCTAATAGCTAGATTTAATAGACCTCTAATAGTTTGACCTACACGATCTCTGTATATAGGTTTAATTGGTCTTTCTCTAATAAGATCAATGTAGTCTTTTAAGCTACCTGTTAGTTTACCATCAGTATATAAAGCATCTTTAACATTTTTAGGTACAAACGTACCTTTACCAAAGTCATCTTTTAATTTAGGTAAACGAGCATAGTCATCTTTAGCGTTTTTAAGTAAAAACTGCTTTGCCTTAGTTAAACCTTCTGCGTCTTTTTTAGAGTAATTTCTTGTTTTATCTGTAATTGTCTGTGGATTAAGACTTAGCTTTTCTGCATATATATTAGCTACATCTTTAGGAACGTTTTTAGTGTCTGAAAATTTAACGTCATCACCTTTAAAATTTTTACTTACTGCTTCATCTATTCTAGTTTCAGTAGCTTTGTCAAAAACTGTAGTTTCACTAGGTTTTTTAACTTTTTTGCTAACAATAGTTTCTGGTTGTTTTGTTTCTTCAGCTATAACTCCTCTTGCTTCTGTAACATCTGTTTCAAATTCTTGTTTTAATATTCTATTAGCAGCTTCTATTGATCTAGATCTTAAGTATTTATTTATATAAGCAGCGACTGGAACTTTGGTACTTGGGTCATATTCATTAATCATATCAATAACACCTCGCTTACCTGTTAATATTTCATCAACAAGTAATTGTCTATCAAAGCCAGGTACGTCTTGGTATTTGTTAGCTATTTTATTAGCCATACCTTCGTATTGTTGTATTATTTCAAACGCTCCATCTTTACCTTTGGCATCATATATCTCTTGAACCTTATTAGAAGCTGTTTGTGATAAGCTTACTTTAGGTAATTCAATTTCTTTACCTTTTTTTCCAGCTATGCCTTTTTCTTGGATATCTTTAATATCACTTATTGTTAAAGTTCCGTTTTTAATTTTGTTACCTAGCGTTATTAAAAACTGATTAACATCTTGAGAATTTTTAAAATAATAAGTGTTATCAGTATTAGATGATTTAGAAAATATTTTACCTAAATCTAAACCAATGCTAGCTAAAAAACCTTTAGACTTATTGTTAGCTTCTAACTCAAGTCTACCAGAAGATACTTCTTCTAAAAAGTTCATTAAAACTTCATCGTTAGTTTGATCTTCTGTCGCTGTTGTTATTCTATTGTAAGCAGCTGTGTTGTTTTCTTTCAAATAAGTTAAAACATTTTCAGCAAATTCGTAATACGCTTCAGGGTTTTGTTTTAAAACTTCTATAAATATAGTGTGACCAATCTCGTGTACACCAGTTTCTGTTTTAGTGTTTTTTAAAGCATTTGTTTCAGATACAAAAATATCATAACCTGTTTTACCGTCTTTAATATATTGAACATTAGCGCCGTTTATTTCACCGTTGTTTATACCTTCTGTTATTTCTTTTAAAGACTCGTCATAGTATTCTTGAGTTATTGATTTTTCTTCAAGCCTAGTATCAAGAATTGTTTTTACTTTTTCTAATAACGTTTTATTGTCAGTCTCGTAAGCGTAAGAAATATTTACACCTGCTTTACCTAAAATATCAACAACTTTAATAGCGCTGTCATTAGATTTTTTTATTTTATCTTTTCTATAAAGTTCTGTTGCTTTCTTTTTAATAGTTTCCTTAGAACCTTCGCCTCCTAGCTCTTCTTTGGCTTTTTGTTTCCAAAAATTTTGAACACCTTTAGATTCTATATTAAACACATTGGTAAAATCTTTTTTATATATCTCTCTTTGAGATTGTATAATATCAAATTGAGAATTTAAAACATCTAATTTTTGTGCTTTTTCTCCACTACTAAGACTTTTATTGTTTTCAATGTTATTAGCAAGTATTCTAAGGGTTTCTTGCTGGCTTGTTAAATATTTGTATCTAATAAACCCATCTTTAGTTAAGTTGTTATTTATGTCATCAAGAGCGTTATCGAGTATATCTGAGTTAGATTCTGTTAAGTCATTTATTAAAGCTATTCTAGATTTATATTCTTTAGTTCTTTTATCGATTCCGTCAGCCTCATTGTTAAGAATCTTTATAGCTTCTTCGTTAGATCTCCAAGTTGATAAAGCGTTATAATCAGACATTGACGAAAGGGCTAAACCTTTCATGAAAGGAGCTGCTGATATAGTAGGTCCAAACATTCCACCTACTACAAACTGTTCGTCAACACCTTCATATATTTGAGAAATATTTTTTTCACCTCTAATTATATCTATACCATTAATAGCAATGCCTGTAGCAGCTTCAGAGCCTCCTTCTATTAACGCTGAAGAAGGTAAAACATCCCAATTTTTAGCAAAATAATCACCAACGCCTTTTATAAAATTATCGTTTTTACTAAAAGCATCTTTAGCTTTTCCTAATAATCTATATGTTGGTACTGTTCCTAGCACAACTTCTGCAGTGCTATAACCAAGAGCTGTTATTCTTTTTTCTATATTTCCGATATAAGTACCTTGTTCTTCGTTTGCAATTTCTAAATCAGATATAGATCTCCCATAAGTACTAGCAGCAAAACCATATAAGCCAGGTCTACCCATAGACAAAGCCATTAAAGTCCCAGCTTGACCAGCCATGTTTACCGCGAAAAATTCACCAAACTTTTCAGGATTTTCAAAAGCATCTTCACCAAAAATAGGTGAATAAGAAAAATCATTAGCAAAGTCTTTTTGTAAC
>Ga0181411_1000819_pt1 | contig 11399 bp, 8 predicted proteins | sample 34SPOviralmetaG_FD_130114 | JGI IMG/M metagenome (GOLD analysis project Ga0181411, IMG submission 130114) | Marine viral communities from the oligotrophic San Pedro Time Series (SPOT) site, San Pedro Channel, CA, USA - 34 SPOT_SRF_2012-07-09 | ecosystem: Environmental > Aquatic > Marine > Strait...
AATTTTTGTAGTGTGTTTGCTGTGTCCCAATTTATTTCTTGTACTGCTTGATTTTTTAATTCGTCTATTTGATCTAGATATGGATTTGATTCTTCTTTTTTGTTAACAAGTGCTGTGTTGATTGATTCCACATATTGTCTGTGATCATATGCTTCTTTAAGTGTGTCATAGTATGTGTCAGGTCTTTGATCCAAATCGCCCACTGCTTTGATATCTTTTACAGTTTGTTCTAATTGTTCAGCCAATTCCATTACATAACTGTTGGATTCTCCATATTCTTCTTCCAAAGTTTTCTGCATTTGTTCTATTTTATCTTGAGGCAGATCCTGTCCACAAGCATAACAAGAAGTTTCGCTATTAAGTTTTTCTAAATCATCATGCAATTTTTTTGCTGTCTTATCTGCTTGTTCAATAGTTGATTCCAAACCGGCTCTGTCTTTTTGCAATTGTCTTAACGCATCATTAAGTTTTGTCCAATCTTCAAGTTTTTGATGTGTTTCTAATTCTTTATCAATGTCTACGCCTTCTAACTCTTTCAAGTTTTTTTCTAATTTTTCTATATCTGTTCTGTTTTGATTTTGCCAAGCACTGCTTTTGTTGTTTAAACTGTGAATTGTTTCTTCTACTTTTTCATTGCTAATTTTTAAACCTTCTAATCTTGCTGTTTCCAGTGCTATGTCTTCTTTTGAACGTTTGATGTGTGTTTTTAAGATGTCTGCTTTCTCAGACAACAATTGAATTCCTAACAGTTGTTCAATTATTTCTTGTTGTTCATTGTTGTGTAAACTTAAAAAGGGTTGAGTGTATGTGTTTAAAGCCACAATGTGTTTAAACATTTTTGGATTCATTCCAATCATTCTGTTTAAGTCTTCTTGTGTTTTACGTGAATCTCCTTGACTGACGTCTGATAGTTCTTGTTCTTGGTCGTCAATGTAATACTTCATTACATTTGGTTTTCTGCCACGTTCTACTCTATAATTTACACCATCTTTTTCAAATGCTATTGTGACCAACATTGCTTTGCTGTTGGTTTTATTCACTAGATTGTCTTTACGTATTTTTGTAAGTGCTTCGCCATACAATGCGTAACACAATGCGTTGACTATGGTTGTTTTACCTGTACCATTACGTGAACCTGCGTCATCACCACCCATGTCTAAGTTTTCACCCAACACCAGTGTTAATAATTTTTGTTGAAAGTCTATTGCTTGGGTTTGATTACCCACACTCATAAAGTTTTTTACAGTAATTGTTTTAATCAGTATCATTGTTTAAATCTCTAAATATTCTAAGCAAGACAGATTTATCATATGCATCAGACTCAATTGTTTCAATTTCTTTAGAAACAATTTGATCTACACTTTCAAATTTTGTAATATCAAGTTCTGTGTTAATTTCTTCTTCTTGTTTGCTTGGGATTAGTGTTATTTCTCTACAATTATATTCTTTCATAAAAGTTTCTTTAATATAACTGGCTTCTTCAAAACTGATGTCTATATCCAATGTAACTCTTAGATGCATTTTCTTTTTCATGATCTCTTTGGTTTTGTCCAACAGTGTGCTTAATTTTACATTTCTGTACTTGGGACAATTATCCCAATTGAAATAAACAGGCTCTGTGCCATGTTCTAATATCATCATACCACGTTCATCGTCATCAACATCTGCATAATTGTGTGGAAAAGGATTGCCTAAATAATGAATATTATTTTTGACCTGTCTTTTATGAAAGTGTCCTGAGAAAACGTATTCTTGTTTTTTAAAATCACTTGGGCGTAATTCTCCTGTGTCAGGCATTTCTACCATTGCGTTCATAAAGAAGTTGGGTAACTCAAAATGACCAAACATATATTTGCATTCCATATTACCAACTTTTTTCCATTCATTGCCTACTAACCAAGGCACTAATATAGTGTCATCTATTTTTGTAATTTTATTAACCATAGTGATGCCGGGAATAAATCTGCCAAACTCTACAGATTGAATATCTCTGCTGTCTTTATAATATAAATCGTGATTGCCTGGAAAGAAATAAAATTTATCAAATGCTTTTCCTAATTTTTCTAAACATCTAATAGAAGCATCCATAGTGGTTATGTTTACACTATTCCTGTTGTGATGCCAATCGCCACAAAACAATCCTGTTTCACAGCCATGTTTCTTTGCTAGTTCGATATACCAATCAACGAATTCTTCACAGTCATCGTTGTGTAATTTAGAATTGGATTTTAATCCGAAATGAATGTCGGTAAAAACTGCTAATTTCTTGAACAAAATAATCTCCTACTTTTCTTTAGAATACACGAAAGTGTTGTATTTGTCAACTACTTTTTCGTTCGTTTACTGACTTTAGGTTTTGGATTCGATTTGTTTGCAGTCTTTGGTGCACCTGAATCGCCTTGAGTCTGTCGTGACATACTAGGCATCATATTGTTAAGTTCCAGAATATCATCTCTAATATTTTGATTACGTTTTTCAATATTGATAATTCTTACAAACGAATTAGTAACTGCCGCTGTGTAATAAGCAAATGGATTATCTGATTTAGATTCATCAAATTGTAAACCAATTTGAGCCAATTGCAATATGGCTTGTCCTTGCATCTCATCATTGTATGTGTAACCTCTCACGTTACCTCTTGTTCCATAACGTTCACACAGTTTCATCCACATTTTTGCCAGTTCATTTGTGGCTCTGCCTGATTCTTTATTGAATTTGCCGTTTTCTAAACCACCTTCCCAGTGACTTTTTCCCACACAAATTAAATTGCCTTTTCTGTCATATTTCCAATGTTGGAATGGTGGAAAGTTTACCTTGGTTTTACCATCTGCCACTGTTTTTGGATTCTTTTTTCTACCAGGTTCATCTGGCACGTGATCAAATGTCATCACCCTAAAAACTACATCATCCTTGTCAATCTTTCTATAATCTATTTGGCATTCTCCCAATTTAGTTTTAGGATCTAATTTTTTACGTCTTTCGTAGTCTTGATGTGTTAATTTTTTGGCTTTATTTCTCTTGGCTTGAGCAACAGTTCTAATGTTTATTGCATCCACGTTTTTCACAATCAAGTTGTATTCGCTGTATGCTTCGTCTATAAAACTGCAAAATGATGCCTTAGACTTATGAATTTCGGATAATAGGTCTCTGTTGTTTAGATAATTGACTTTTTTCATTAATGTTCCTTGTTATATATCTCTTCATTATAAACTACTCAGTTAATTTTGTCAATAAATAAATGTATGGCAGACAATTTTCTAAAAAAAGCGACAGATTTGACATCAAACAAAGTAGGTGACATGAAAACAATGGCTAATGACATTGTGAGCAATACTTCAGGTTTTTTAAACACCAACATAGATACATTTGGTAAAACATTAGATTCAGTATCCAGTTTTGCTTTTGGTAAAGCCAAAAGACTAAAAGGTGAGTTGAAAAAACTTACTGACGGTATATTTAAATTTGATAAATCTGCTCCAGCGATCACAATGAACACAGACGGTAACACAGACAGCGGAGACCAAGACTGGCGTGTGAGTTTGTCAATGCCACAAAGTATTACTCAAATGATAGCAGGAGAAAAAACACTGTTGGATCCTTTAAAAGCCACAGGCAACAGATTGGTATTTCCTTATACTCCAACAATATTGGTAGGACAATCAGCCAATTGGAATCCAATGCAACCGGTACACACCAACTATCCGTTTTATGCTTATGAAAATTCACGTGTGGATCAAATGACAATCTCAGCACACTTCTATGTGCAGAACGAAATGGAAGCAAGATATTGGGTAGCGGCTGTGCATTATTTGAGATCAATGACAAAAATGAGTTATGGGCTATCACCAAACAAAGGTGCTCCACCTCCAGTGGTGCGTTTAAACGGATACGGAGATTTCACTTTCAAAGATGTTCCTGTGATTATTCAAAACTTTACATTTGATTTAAAAGAAGATGTTGACTACATCAGCACAAAATTAACAGCAGAAGAATCTGGAACATCTGATGGTCCACCATCTGTTGCCTCAACTGGCGGAACTTATGCTTGGGCACCAACAGAAAGTTTAATGACTATTGGAGTTGTACCACAATACAGCAGAACAAAACAAGCACAATTTGATCTTGCCGATTTTGTTAAAAATGGCGGAACAAAAGGAAGTGGATTTATTTAATGGGATTCTTTACAAGCTCAAGTCCATATGCATCTACAAGAATTGTTGATGATCAATATCTCGACATAATGACAATACGTCCAGTGCCGGCACAACCGGACGATGTGTTGTACACTGTGGAACCACAATACAATCATAGACCTGACTTGTTGGCTTATGATCTTTACGGCAACGAAAAACTATGGTGGGTGTTTGCTCAACGCAACATGGACAAAATTTCTGATCCAGTTTACGATCTTATTCCTGGCTTAGAAATTTATATTCCACAAGGACCTGCTCTTAGAGATACACTGGGAGTGTAATATGTTCTTTAACAAAAAAACAAATTCAAATGTAACTCTTAAAAAAGGTGTTACTGAAAAGGTAGGCGCAACAGTTGAATGGAAAGACAGCGGTCTTTCTTACATGGATGTTGAAACTAACACTTCAGTAACAAAAGATGAAAACGTATCAAAAAAGAAGAAAAAACCCAATGTCCAGGTAAAAGAATTTATAAGAGAATTCATACCCAACCCTCTACACGACTATGAATCATACAATGCTGTATTCACACTGGCGGCACTGACACTGGAAGAAGTAAATTTCCCCAACATACTTTATAATAGAATGCCTCTTCATCCTGTGGCACATTCCGCTGGTAAAGGCAAAATAGAAGAAGTTACTTTTTACAAACAAGCAGGAGTAAGTCTTGAATACTTTATAGATAATGTTGAAATAAAATCTTTCATTTCTCCCAATCAAAAAACAAAACACGTACAAAGATCAGAACTTTCTTTTACTGTGACAGAACCTTTCAGTATTGGTTTATTTTTACAGACTATGGCGATACAAGCCGGCAAAGCCGCAGACGATGGCAACGTTGAATTTACAAGAGCACCGTATGCCTTAATAGTGGATTTTGTTGGTCAAGATGTAAATGGCAAAATTTTTAGAAATAACAATCTACGTAAAGTTATGCCTATTCAAATGACAAAAGCGGCAATAAGAGCCAGTCAGGCAGGTGCTGTGTATGATTGTACTGCCGCACCTTGGATAGAAACTCCAACAATGGATGTGAATAATAAAATAAACACTGATATCACACTGTCAGGAAAAACTGTTTACGAAATGATGCAGGTGGGAGATGACAGTTTAATGGGGCAATTAAATTTTAAAGGCGAAGATTTAGACAAAAAAGCCAAGAAGAAAGAAAAACTTGCCACAGTGCCTACAGATGACTTTGTGATATATTTTCCTGAGAACTCTGAAGTTGAATACACAGAAGCAGAGAGAAAAAGAGTTTTGAAAGATAGAGCAACAATGACAAGCGATGGCTCAGGAGATTATTTTTTCAATACCGAAAAAAGAGACAGCATTGTGGAAACACTACTAGGAAAAAATATTCGAGTAACCAACGAATACACTGGCACAAGCGGACAAGGAGTAAGAGTGTTTCAAACCGAAGGTGAAGGATCAAATGCAACTTTTTTAGGCAATGACATTGGAGCATCAAAAATGGCTATCAATGAAAATAACATGGCTATAATGGGTAAGAAATTTCCTGATTTTGAAGAAAAATATGACAAACGCAAAAAAACTTTCACCAGAGATGGTATCACTTTAAATCTTAGAGCGATGACTTTAAGTTTTAAAAAAGGTACTCGTGTCACAGACATAATTGAAACAGTGATACTGTTGAGTGAATATGCTAAAAATTTAACAAAAAATCCTGACGAAATGAAAAACAAACAGCCAGGCAAACATCCTTGGTTTAGAGTAAGAACCAAATGTTTTCAACTGCAGGATTCTTTTTTCAAAATGAAAACAAATAACCATCCTAGATTAAATGTTTTCAGTATAGTGCCTTATCAAGTGCCAGACACTATATTTGACGATGATACATCTATGCCGACAGGTATTACTGTGCTTAGACAAAACATTGTAAAAGGATACAATTATCTTTACACTGGATTGAACAAAGATATAATGGATTTCCAGTTGGACTATAATTTTGCTTTTTTCAATAGTGCTCCTCAAAATATGAATAAAACTTCGTCAACTTCATCTGCTGGAGGTAACAAGAGTATAGAAAAATCAGGAGTAGCAACAAATGTGCCAAAAATGTTTGTAACAGATTCTGAAGACAATAAACCAGGAAATTTAGCATCTAGAATTGTAAAAGCACAAAAAGAAGCCAGCGGTGAAGGAACAGAAAATGAAAGTGCAGAATTAAAAATTGCTAGAACAATGAATGATAGAATTATCAATGGTGGAACAACTGATTTAATTCAAATGGATTTAACAATAATTGGAGATCCTTACTTCTTACCAGCAAGTGGGATGATGAATTCAGATGAACCCACAAGATTTTTTGTGGATCCTAGACCATATGCCACAGAATCTTCAAGTGATAAAAACAACGGTAACGGCAGGGGAGAAATAAATTATCAAGATACTTCTTGTTTTATAGAAATGAATTTCCAAACACCGATTGATTATCAACCTGGTGGGGATAATTTTATTTTCCCTCAAGGTGGGTCGTACCAAAACGGAGCAGGGGAAACAATTAGATTGGGTGAATTTAGCGGTATATTCCAAGTTCAAACAATCTTGAGCACTTTCCGACAAGGTATGTTTGAGCAAACATTGAGAATAAACAGACAAGCCAACATGACATTGAATGCTGTGGAAGGCTCAGGCAACAAGAAAAAAATTCAAAAAGATAACAGTAAAGACTAATGGCAAAAAATTTAAACACACGAAAATCACACTCAATAGATCCTAAATTAAATCAAGGACCTTTTGAAGCCATTGTGAGAAATGTGTTGGATCCCAAATACAGTGGAGCAATAGAAGTTGAATTGGTTAAAACATTGGATTCAGGCAATGCCACAACCACAGGACAATTCATCACAGCAAAATATCTCAGTCCATTTTATGGCACAACCAATGTGGCAGGACTGAACAAAAACAAAGATCATAGAGACAGTCAACAGAGTTATGGTATGTGGTTCGTTCCACCTGATGTGGGCAACACTGTGATGATTATGTTTATAGAAGGCAACATCAATAGAGCATACTGGATTGGTTGTATTCCACAAGAATTAATGAACGTGATGATTCCAGGCTCAACACCTGCCATGTCAAACACAGACACAACAGATTCCGAACATCAAGAAGATCCTGCAGATGCAGACATCAGAGGCAAAAAAATGCCTGTGGGTGAACACAACAAATTAAAATTTGCTGACCGTCCTGCAGACAAACCTTTGATGATTAAAAAACCAATCAACAGATTATTTAAAGCAGTGTTGGACAATCAAGGTTTAATAGCAGATGAAATTAGAGGACTCACAACATCTAGTGCTAGACGTGAAGTGCCTTCAAGTGTGTTTGGAATAAACACACCAGGACCAATTGACAAAGTGTTTACACAAAATCAACCTATAGCATCTGCTAGAACAGGTGGTACATCATTTGTTATGGATGATGGTGATGACAAGTTTATAAGAAAAACAAAAGCCAAAGATGGTCCAATGGAATATGTGGACGTGGAAACCAGCGAGGATGTTATTGAGGGCGATAAAAACACTCCTCACAATGAACTGTTTAGAATAAGAACACGTACAGGACATCAAATACTGTTACACAATTCAGAAGACCTTGTGTACATTGCCAATGCCAACGGCACAGCATGGATTGAAATGACTGCCAACGGTAAAATAGATTTTTATGCAGAAGACAGTGTGAGTGTTCACAGCAAAGGAGATTTCAACTTTAAAACAGACAGAGATTTCAATCTAGAAGCAGGCAGAGACATTAATTTAAAAAGTGCCACAGTTAATCAAGAGTCCACAACACACAACTTGTTGACCACTGGAGCACAAACTGTGGAAGTGGGTACAGCACAAACAATCACAGTTGGAGGAACAACCAATCATTATGCTGGTGGTGATATCAATTTAGACGTTGGAGGACTCATAAATCTTTCTAGCGGAATAGCAGTGGCTACGCCGGTGGCGCCTTTAGCGGCTTGGAGCCTTCCAGGCGAAGCAAATGAAAGCATCATGAAACGTGTGCCACAACACGAGCCATGGAGCCATCATGAAAATTTTGATCCAATGGCAGTTGCATTGGCTAAAACAGACAGAAGTGAACAAGAGGATATTGTGGTTGCAGAACCTATTAATATTCCAGACACATTTAAAAATGCGAGGACATAATGCCAGGAGTTAGTAGAGTAACAGTAGACACAGCAGTAGGCACAATAGTTGGTAATTTAGCACCAAAAGTTATTGTGGAAGGAGTACCAATTGTTGTTGTTGGAGCGGCAGTGGAGCCTCACGCACCTTGTCCAATACCTCCGCATTGTGATGCCACTATGAGCGGTAGCAGTGCAAAAGTAAAAGCAAATTCAATATTCATATGCAGGGAAGGAGACGCGGCAACTTGTGGTCACACCGCTACTGGTAGTGGCAAAGTATTTGCCGGTTAAATATCATTATGGCACAGAAAAAATTATATAAAGAGGTTACAGTTACATCTGCTCAAACAGCCAAAACACCTGCTACACAAAGAATGTACAGAGGGTTGAGTACAGTGAATCCAGACAACACATCATTTGGTTTAAATGATATAGGATTAATCAAACAGGATTTGTTGAATCATTTTCATATATCACAAGGCGAGAAACTTGAAAAGCCAGAGTTTGGCACAATCATATGGGACGTAATACACGATCCTTTAACACCAGATTTAGAAGAAGCAATAAAAGAGGATATTATCAAAATAATCGACACTGATCCTAGAATAAAAGCGGACACAGTGATAGTAACACCATTTGAAGCAGGATTACAAATAGAAGTTGAACTAACTTATGTCAAATATAATGTGTCAGAGAAACTAAGATTGACATTTGACGAAAATAATGGGTTACTGAATTAAATGCTCTGTTTATACAAACAAATAAATAATGTTATAACAAAGGAAACCAATGTCATCCACAGATAGACAAAACAGATTATTGCTGGCAGAAGACTGGAAAAGAGTATATCAGTCTTACAAAAATGCGGAATTCAAAAGTTACGACTTTGACACAATCCGTAGAACAATGATCCAATACATCAGACAAAATTATCCAGAAGATTTTAACGATTACATTGAATCATCAGAGTATCTAGCACTAATTGACTTGATTGCTTATCTAGGACAAAACTTGGCTTTCAGAACAGACTTAAATGCTAGAGAAAATTTTTTAGAAACAGCAGACAGAAGAGATTCAATATTAAGATTAGCAAGATTAATCAGTTACAATCCAACACGTAATCAAGCCGCAAACGGATTGATGAAAATTGTAGGTGTCAGCACAACTGAAAATATTGTAGATAGCAACAACTTAAATTTAAGCGGACAAACAATCAGTTGGAATGATGCAGGTAACACAAATTGGAATGAACAATTTACTAAAGTTTTAAATGCTTCATTGGCAGAAAATGAAAAATTTGGTAATCCAGTAAAATTAGAAAACATAGATTCAATCCCAACTAGTCAATACAGAATCAATGCCAACAGCACTGAGGTGCCTGTGTATTCTTTTAACAAAACAGTGAATGGACAAAATTTACCATTTGAAGTTGTTTCAACTTCTTTCGACAATGGTTCTGTGATAGAAGAAGCACCACTTACAGGAAGAAAATTTAGTTTGCTTCACAGAGATGATGGTAAAGGCAACAGCAGTAACAACACAGGATTTTTTGCACACTTTAGACAAGGTGTACTTGACAATGGCGATTTTTCAATCGATGTACCGTCAAACAATCAATCAGTTGCAATTGAATCTAGCAATGTAAACAACACAGATGTTTGGTTGTATCAATTAGATACTGACACAGGATTAGAAAGTACAGAATGGACAAAAGTTGATGCTGTAACAGGTAACAATGTTATATACAATTCAACAACAAAAGATTTAAGAAATATTTACACAGTGTTGAGCGACACTGATGATTCAATCAGTCTTAAATTTGCAGATGGAATATTTGGAAATTTACCGCAAGGTAATTTTAAAGTATACTACAGAAGAAGTAAAAATCAAAATGTTAGAATTACTCCTGCTGATATGCAAAATATTCAAGTAGATGTACAGTATGTTTCATCAGACAACCAAATAGAAGTTTTAACATTAACATTTGGATTGCAATACACAGTTGATAATGCAACAACATCTGAAACCAATGACAACATCAGATTAAATGCTCCAGCAACATACTACACACAAAACAGAATGATCACTGGTGAAGATTATCAAGTTGCACCATTAGGAACAAATCAAGAAATTATCAAAGTAAAAGCAACAAACAGAACTTCAAGCGGAATTTCAAGATACTATGATCTAATAGATTCAACAGGAAAATACAGTAACACAAATGTATTTGGCGCTGATGGTATAATTTACAAAGAAGAAACTGAAAATGTAGACACATTTAGTTTTGCAACTCAAACAGATATTGAAGGTGTAATTATAAATCAATTAGAACCTTTATTATCTAAAAATCAAACTAGAAATTATTACATAGAAAAATTTGCTAAAATATTATTAACTGATTTAATTCCGGTTTGGCAACAAGTTACAAATGCTACAAATGAATCTACAGGTAAATTGATAGATGCTGTAAATGTTTTAGATTATCAAGTTGGAACATACACAGCAAGTCAATTGAAATATATTGAACCAGGTGCTATGATTAAGTTTACTGCACCAGCAGGCAAACACTTTATGCCAGACAACAGTATAATGGATGGAGCCGGAGATCATCCAGGTGCTAAAGACTATATTTGGACAGCAGTTGTCAGTGTTTACAATGATGGAGTCACAAATAATACAGCAGGCGAAGGCGCAATTAAATTTAATGATGTGATTCCTACAGGTGCTGTTGCAAGTGAAATATTACCTAAATTTTCAAAACAATTTTCAGATGATGTTAAAACAGTTATAATTGATCAGGCTTTTGCGTATAACAACTTCGCAATACGTTATGATGTACAAACAAGAAAATGGATGGTTATTGACGAAAACAATTTAAACGTTTATGGAGATTTCAGTATTGGTAAAACTGGTGATGAGTCAAATCAGCAATTAGATTCAAGTTGGTTGATCAGATGTATCAACAATGGTGCTACGTACACAATCACATACAGAGGTTTAAGATATGTGTTTGAAAGTAATAAAGAAGTAAGATTCTTTTATGA
>Ga0181411_1000821_pt1 | contig 11387 bp, 3 predicted proteins | sample 34SPOviralmetaG_FD_130114 | JGI IMG/M metagenome (GOLD analysis project Ga0181411, IMG submission 130114) | Marine viral communities from the oligotrophic San Pedro Time Series (SPOT) site, San Pedro Channel, CA, USA - 34 SPOT_SRF_2012-07-09 | ecosystem: Environmental > Aquatic > Marine > Strait...
ACTAATTTAATTATATTTCAAGAAAATAAAGTTAGTAAAGCATTAATAGACAAAGATGCTATATACTCAGCAGAAGGTTCAGCTGCTGTAACATCTACACAATTAGTTATAGGCCAAATAGTAGCTTATGCAGGTGAATATGGTATATCAAAAGATCCTTTTAGTTTTGCTGTTTATGGTTATAGAAAATATTTTACAGATAAAAAAAGAGGTGTAGTTTTAAGGTTATCAAGAGACGGTATAACAGAAATATCGTCTTACGGTATGCATGATTACTTTAGAGATAAATTAAAAACAGCAGCTGCTGGTAAAATAATTGGAGCTTGGGATAATCATAATAAAAATTATATAATATCTATGTCAACAGATCGAACTGGAACTGGACAAGTAGGTGAAAACGGGCAAGCAGATGCTTTACCTGGTACTAATGTAACTGTTACTTGTAATGCACAGATTGGTAATATAAAAGCTGGAATGAAAGTTTATGAATATACGCTTTCTGGTCAAATAACAGGTGAATATTATGCAATTATAACCTCTGTTATACAAACAACAAATCCTGCTAAATTTATAGCTAATGTTTACAATAAAATACCTCGTTTACAACCTATAATATGTTGGACTGAATCAACAGTTACTGCTAGTTTTGATGAAAGTGTTTTAGGTTGGACAAGTTTTTTTAGTTATGAACCTAAGTTTATTACTAGTTTAGTTAGTGATTTTTATAGTTTGTTTAGTGGTAGGTTGTATTTACATAATAACGGTAATTATGGTGAATATTATGGTGTTATTAACGATTCTAGCGTTACAGTAATATTAAACAGAGAACCATCTATGGTCAAAAATTTTAAAACTATAAACTATGAAGGTGCTGATGGTTGGGAATTACAAAGTTTTGAAGCTAGTTCTGGAGACGTTTCTCTACCTATAAGTAAATATGTTTTTCAAACTAGTTTAGGTGCATTAGAATCAAATATATTTGCTAATAGTTTTAAAAGAAAAGAAAATAAGTTTTTTGCAAACTTAATAAACAATTCATCAGCTACAAGTGGTGAAATACTTTGGGGAGCATCATCCACTGGTTTAAAAGGTTTTTGGTCAACAGTAAAAGTTAAATTAGTAAACACCGATTATCCAACAACTAAAAAAGAATTGTTTGCAGTATCAACAGATATTGTACAATCATCATATTAAATTAAATGAAATTAAAAAAAATATCTAATAATATTTCTATAGTTCACAACAATGGTGATATTGTTACAACAGAGTATATACCTGTTAGTCACGAATTTGCAGATCAACTATATGTTAGATCTATGAAAATGTCAAAAGGTCAACTAGTTAAAGGCGCTATACACAACGATAGCCATGTTTGGTTTTTAATGACTGGTAAGGTGTCTATCAAAAATAATAATAAAATAGTTATACATGAAGCACCTTGTTATACTATTTCTAAAGCTGGATCTCAAAGATATATTTATGCGCATGAAAACTCTATATTTATAAATGTACATAAAAATCCTAGCAATACTCAAGATATTAAAAAAATAGAACAAGAACTTGTTTCTTTAACACAAGAACAATATGAACAAAAAAATAAATAAATTATGGCATTTATAGTAGCAGCAGCAATAACAGGAGGAGCCGCTTTAGCTGGGTCTGCGATTGGCGCTATTGGAGCTGGAAAACGAGCTAGAAGAGCAGCTAGAGAGAAAAAAAGGTTAGAAAATAAATTAACAACTTTAGAAAACGAAAGACAACCTATTATAAATCCATACGCTGGTGTAACCGACTTGTCAGGTATGATAACAGATCTTAGTGATATGGTTTCAAATCCATTTGCTAGTTTAGGAGTTGCCACATCAGCAGCTGAAATTGAAATAGAAGAAGCTGATATAGCTCTAGCCAACACATTAGATACATTAAGAGCTACAGGAGCTAGCGCTGGTGGTGCCACTGCTTTAGCTCAAGCCGCATTACAAAGTAAAAAAGGTGTAGCAGCAAGCATAGAGCAACAAGAAGCTGCTAATGAAAAAGCTAGGGCACAAGGCCAAGCTAATTTAGAAAAAATACAAATGACTGAAGCACAAAGAGTTCAATCAGGTTTATTTGGTGAAGCTCAAAGAATGCAGGAAGTAGATGTAAAAGGTAAAAGCTTTATATATGGTGAAAAAGAAAGAAGAGAAACTGAGCAGTTAAATAGGGTTCAAGCTCAGATAACAGGTCAAGCTCAAGCTGAAGTTGCCGCTAGACAGAATCAAACAGCTATGATAGCTGGTGGAGTTAGTGCTTTAGGAAACATTGCAGGTAGTTTTGCTGGTATGGCGGGACCACAAGAAACTAACGCAGGTAATTTAACAAAATAATCTTAATAACATGGGAGCGTATGAAAATCCAGTAACAATAGTCGATAATCAAAGTGGTCAGATATGGGCAAACGCTATAATTAGTTTAGGCAACAATGCTTCTAAAATACTAGATCAAGAACGTGATAGACTTTTAGATGAAAACAAAGAATTTAGTATTAGACTTAGAAAAATACAAGAGCAAGGCGCAAAGGATTATGATTTTCTGTCAAATGCTTTAGGAGAAGCAAACATTACTGATCAACAAATTTATGATCAAGCTCAAATATTTCAAAACCAAAAAACAAAAGCTTCAAGCATATTATTGCAAACAGGTAGACCGCCTGAAGAACTTGCTCAAGCACAAAAAGAATTTAACCAAGCTAATCAAGCTTTAAAAGGTTTAATACCTTATATAAAATCTAGAGGAGAATCTATGGAAGATTACTTAGAACAGATAGGTAATAATCCTTCTAATGTTGGTAAACAAGGTTATGCTTCTATGACTGAAAATCAAGAATTTCAAGTTGGTACATGGATAGATACAGGTTTTTTAAAAGGTTCTAAAGAAATTATATATGACAAAGAAAAAGGTTGGGGAACAAAATATAAAGAACTAGACGACAAAGAAACTGGATTAGATGGTAAAGAGTTTGTAATATGGGGAACGCAAGCTTCTAACTACACTACTACAAAAGTTCCTACAGTTGATAAATCTTTATCTAATATTTTATTAGAAACTGGTGTGGTAGATAAAAACGGTAAACTAACTGAAGACTATCAATATTTTGATTCACCACAAACTAGAACAGAAACTAGTAAAGATGGTACAATAACAGCTCTTATAGTTGGTCCTAATTGGGAAAAAGCCGCTGTTGCTATTAATGACAGAGTTAACCAAATGTCTAAAGGTTATTTACAAGACTATAAAACAGCTAATGCTATTTGGAGAAATGTACTTGGACAAAGTGAAGATTTAAATATAGTCGATGGAGGAGGTATTGATCCTGAGCAATCTAAAGAATTTACTAAATTATTAAAGCTTAGAGCTGGTCAATACATACCTAATGTTGATTATGTTCCTGCTACAGATAAAAAAGCAGAACAATGGATACAAGAAAATCCAGGAGCTTTTGAAAGAAAATCTTTTAAATCTAAAACTACTGACAGTGGAGGTGGTGGTAGTGAAAAAAATATAAATATTGATTATATAGATAAAATAGATTTTAGTACTGTTTTATATAAACCAGAAGATCCTTCTTCAAAAAATGATAAAGTTAATTTTGATAAATTAGCATCAGTCATATCTAAACCTCCTGGTAATTTTGTTACTAAAAAAATAGATGATGTAGAGGGAGGTAAAGCAATAACAATAAGCAAAACTGTTGAAGGCGCTGATAGATCCGTTACTATTTTTCCTGATTCATCTATAGAAGATATAAAAGCACAATTAAGATTTTTAGAAACAGGAGAAAGTAGTGGAGCTAAAAATAAAAATGAAGAATTTTCGTTATATGTTGAGTAACAAAAATATTAAAATTTAATATTATGCCTAGATACAAAGTAGATAATAAAATATATAATATTCCAGATAGTGTTGTGCAAAGATTTTTGCAAAAAAATCCAAGCGCTGAATTGTTAGAAGATGAAACAGTAAAGACATCAACCACATTGAAGAGTCCGGATGTGGATGTAGACAATATTTCGGATTCACAATTAAACGATTTTTTTTCGGAATCATCTACAGATCAAACTGTAAGCGGTCCAAGCAGAGGTGCTGTTCTAACTAATACTAAACCAATAGAAAAAGGTGTATTAAAAGAAAAAGGTCAAAAAAATATTGCTAAAGGGGTTAAATTTAATCCAGACAATTTATCATACGATGAGTTAAAAGCACAAACAGATAAAATTTACAAAACTAGAGGATCAACACCTAGTGGTTTATTAAGAGAACTAGATCGATTAAAATCTAAAAAACAAAGCCAAAAAGATGCTGTTAAAGGTTATTATGATATAACTAATATATTAGATAACATACCAGAACAAGAATATTTTAATGGGTTTGCTGATAGATATTTTAATTTAGAAGATAGACCAAAAACTACTACGGTTACTGGTACTGGTTCTACGCCTGGTGTTCAGGGTACTCAAACTAATTATACACAATCTATTGAAGAATATTTAGGCCCTGAAAAATATAAACAATATTTACAGTATCAAGAAACTCAAACATTTGATTACGATACTAGCAATGCTGAAATACAAAAATTAAGAAGTTTTTCAGATTACAATGTAAAAAGAAAAACAGCTGAATTTGAATTAAGAAAATTTGAAAGTGAAGAAACTCAAGGTTGGATAGAAAGATTAATAGATAAAAATAAACCTTATAAAACAGATGAAGAGGCTAAAGAAGCTTTAAAAAAAGAAAGAGAAGTTATTTATAATAGTAATGTTGAAAATGAACTTAAAATAAAAGAGTTTGAGCAAGGTGCGGGAGGTAAAATTAAAAATGAAATACTAGAATCAAACAGTGAATTAAGAGCTATTATACAAAGAACTGAAGATAACAACATGCAGTTCGCTAGTGATGAAGATCGTCTTAGATACAAAGAACTTGTAGATAGAAACGGAGAACTACGTAAACAATATGTAAATGATGGTTATGAAGAAGTTTTTAATTCTATAATAGATACATATAAGAACAATCAATTTTTACAACAAGAATATATAAACAAAGTAAAAGACTATAACACAGCATCGATATTTGAAGGAGCGTTAGCATTAGACTATAGCGAAACCGCAAGAACTGCTCAAGCTTTAGAAGAATTTTTTATTGGTGATATGGTTGTTGGTAGTCTTTCTTTGTTAGCAGAAGGTGGTTTAAGACTTACTCAAGGTCTTTTTTCTGGTTTATCAGGAAACACAGAACAAGGTAGAATAGTTTACGACACTTATCAGGAAGCTATAGACATTGTTAAACAAAAAACAACAGATTACAATACAAGATTAGCTGAAAAAAGACAACAAACAATTCCAGAAAATTTAAAAATAGAAGATGCTGTTAATGGAAAAGTAGGTTACTTAGATTGGTTAAGTGAATCATTTGCTAATAACTCACCATCTATATTAACTACGTTTATACCAGCTGGATTAGCAATGAGAGGAGCTGCTGGTGTTAAAGCGGCTCAAGGATTAGGAACAGTTGCATTAAATGCTGCTAAAGATCAACAATTAAAATTAGCAACAGCTGGAATGAGAACAGCTCAAGGTATATTTTTTCTTGGTGAAAGCGGTGGTAAATTTAGAGAAGTAGGTGATAATGAAAATTATACTTTTTCTCAAAAAGCTTTTACCTCATATGCTTTTGGAGGTGTAGCAACATATGCTGAAACGTTAGGTTCGTTAAGGTTAATTCAAGGAGCAGGTAATTTAGCTGGTAAAATAGGTATTGATGAGTTTAAAAAAGAAATGTACCAAAAACCTCTTAGTTTTGGTTTTAATTTATTAAAAAAAGGTGGAAAAGCTTTAACTCCAATTTTTTTCCCTGGTATACCAGTTGAAGTAATGGAAGAAGTTTTTACTCAAATAGGTCACAACGCTTTAGATATAGTTGTTTTAAAAGAAAATAAAGATTTATTAGAAAGTGTTGATTTAGATTTTGTGTTAAATACAGCGGTAAGTGTTACAGCTATCATGGGTCCAACCACTGGTGGTAATGTAATGAATATTTTTAAAAATGAATTTAGAATAAAAAGTGAAGTAGAGCAAAATCAAAAATGGGTTACTGAATTAATTAGTACTCAAGAGGCAATGCAAAATGCTACTGGTAAAGAACTAGAAGATCTTACACAAACTAAAAATGATTTATTACAAAATTTAGCTTTGGCTGATGTTAATGTTTTAAATAAGTTATCAGACTTAAGCCCTGATCAATTACAAGAAGTTGTTGACATAAATAGAAGAATGAGAGAAATTCAAACTGAATCTCAAAGATTAGGTGGTTTAACTGAAAATATTTCTTCTAAACGAAAAGCATTAGAAAGATTAAAAGAACAATATAATACTTTATTATCTAGTAAAGAGCAAATATTAGGCACTAGACAGAAAAAAATAAATGAAAAAGAAAAAGAATTTAAAGAAAATAACAAAGATTTTCAAGTTACTAATCCTGTATTTAATTATCATTTAGGGTTATATGAAATGTATTCTGATATTGCAAGAAGAGGTTTACCAGAAGGTGGTCAATATATTAAAGTTGACATGTCTGATCAAGAAACAGCTGTTAATCAATTATTTGAATTAGGTTATACTAGAAGAGAAGCAGCAGATCTTTATCAAAACTTATTAGCATCTAACGCTTCTATTGATGGAAATAACATATTAATTAATGAAACAAACATTTTAAGAGGTATAGCCAGGTCAATTAATGAAGCCAAAGGTAGTTACGCCGCGGTCGCTCCACTTGAAGAATTGTTTCATCTTTATACTAAAGGTTTAAAAATGACTTATCAATCTGGAGATAAAATTCCAGAAGGTAAAGTTATTGGAGATTTAAAAATAGAGTTTGAAGAAGTTGTTGATCAGACTATAAAAAAGTTAAAAGATAAAAAAGATTTAGGTGTTTTTAAAAATACAGAACCAAGCTTAGATAGAACTAAAGAGTTTAATGCTTTGTTAGCTAGAATGGAAGATTATAAAAATGGAACTGATATAGATTATGAAGAATTATTAGCTCAATTAAATAACGCTGTTGCTTTGGGTGTTTTAACTAGAAGTGATTTTAATAATATACCTTCATTGAAAAACTTTATAAACAGTGGTATTGCAAATGTTTTTGGAAACGAATCTTGGTTTCTTAATATAAAAAACGAAAGCGATGTATTTAATTTTATTAAAAATTTTCAAAGTAAAGCTGGTAAAAAAATAATAGGTGCTAGTCCTGAAGATGACAAAGAGGGTAGAGATAAAAAATCTGTTGCATTAGCAGGGTTTGCTGCTGAAATAGATACTTTTGCGCCAAAACAAGGCCAAACAATTGAGTCATATAGAAATGATCCAAATTATTATTCTTTATTTCAAGCAATAGGTAATGTAGAAAATGAAACCACAAAAATAAAAGGTTTTCAAAATCAAACTTTAGATGCTAAATTTGTTAAAGCTATTAAAAATGTTGCTAGTATTGTTACTAAAGGTAGACTAGAAAGAGATTTAGACATTCAAGCTATTAGAGATAATTTATCGTTTAGATTTTTAAAAAATTATGATCCTGTTAAAAACCCTAGTGTTTTTGGTTGGATGACAAGCGGCGCGGTAAGCCCTTTACGTGGAGCTGTTCTAGATCAAATTAAAGCTTTTAAATCAACACCAACTGATCAAGCTAGTTCTTTTGACATAGAACAAGGTCAGGTAGGCGCTGTTCAAGAAATGGCTTCCACAGATGTAGATTTTACAGAAAATATTGATCAAGAAGTTGAAGTACCAAGATCACAAATAAAACAAGAAGCTCCATTTTTAATAGATCAAGCCTTAGAAGAAGATGTTGAAACCGCTATATTAGAGATTGCAACAGGAATATATCCTAATGTAGAAAGTAAAGAGTTTTTACCTTTTATAAAAGAAGTTTTAGCAGCAAAATTAACTAAAAAATTCCAAAAAGCATTTGGGACTAATACTCAATATAAAGAGTTTATAAAAAAAATAGCACCTGTATTAAAGGGAATAATGCCTGCTTCATTTTTTGTTAAAATAGAATCTCAACTAAAGCCTGCTGAAAGAAAGTTTACTAAACCACCAGTTAGATTAACAACACAAAAAGATATTGATAAAGCAAGGGAAAATGAACAAATTAACTATTTAGAAAACGATGCTCAAGGTGCTAATTTATATGAACTTAAAAAATTCACAAATGATGAGTTAGTAGATCACTTTCTTGGAAAAGAAGTAAAACCATCTACTAAAGGAACTAGAAAAACTTCAGCGGCTACATCAGTTGCTACTCAGACTGCGTTTGATATGATACCTTCTATTTTTAAAGGTAAAGTGTCTGAAATTGAATTATCTAAAATTAGTGAAAAAATAAGAAGAGATCCTAGAATTAAGTTTAGTAAAGCTATTGAGTTGTCTATTCAAGAGTTGTTTAAACTTTCTAATAATAATCCTAATTTTGATTTAGAGCTAGCTGGTATAAATAAATTAAATACTCAATTAACAGATAAAGGTTTAAGTGAAACTTTAGATCTTAAAAAATTAGTTCTTACTCCAGAAGGAAGAAAAGAAATAGTTAAAACATTTAAATGGATTATGGCAAATCTTGGACCAAGAGAAATGTGGTTTGGCAAGCAAGGTAAAAATAAATTTACTACTAGTGGAAGTGATTATGGTATTAGTATGAGTGAATTTAAAAAAGTTAAGGTTAAAATAGATGGTAAATTAATTAAAAAAACTATTAAAAACCCAAAATATAGTAAAGCTAAGATCGATGCTTTTATAATATTAAGAAATGAACTAAATGAATTAGGAAAAAAAGGTTCTGGATTTAAATTTGGCAAACCTATTGATGGAGTTACAGATTATAGTGTTTCTGGTTACTCTACCTTATTAGGTAATCCTAAAAATGCTGCTGCTAAAAATAAAAAGAAAGCTGATGGATCTTCTTCACCTATTAGTGAATTTAACACTAAAGTTAGATTAATACACGAGGGGATGTGGACTAGAATATATAATCTTATAGGTGATGATAAAAAAAACGCACCAATAATAGGTTCTTATTTAAAACTAGTAGCTAATCACACAGGTCATTGGCACAAAATAGGTGCAGAAATAGTTGGTTGGTCAACAAATCCTAAAGGTATAGGAAAAACCTTATACGAGTATGAGCATGCTATGCCTGCAACGGCGGCTTATTTATATTTAATGGATGTCGCTTTAAATCAAACTGATTTTAAACCAGCTTATAATGCTGTAATGGATAATTACAAGCTTATAGCGCTAGATAAGGCTGAAAATGCTAAACTAGGTAAAGCTGGATTAGGAAGAGGTATGCCAGAGGGTTGGATGTTAGGAGATAATTACTGGTGGCAAAGATATTTTAACGAAAAAATGGCTACAATAGAAGGTGGTATTAATCCTGCTTCTATAATATTTACTAACGGTAGAACGTTTGAAGATCAATTACAGATAAATTCTGCAGGCCAACTATCTAAACCAGCTTTAATAAAAGCTCAGCAAAATGTTAAAAATAAAATTAACATACCTATATTAAGACCTACGGGTATTAAATTTGCTAAGTCTGATACTAATCAAAATGTTTTAAATGAAATGGAACGTTTAGATAATGAAGCGTCAGATGCTAGAATAAAACAAAGTAAGGCTATAAATCTAAATGAACAGTTTAATACTATTATTGAAAAAGCCACAGGTATTGGTAAAGAAAAAAGATATGGCCAAACAAAAGCTAGAGCTGTAGGCGCAGATAAAGGTAGGTTTGATTTATTAGGTATACCACCATCTGCTCAAGACTTTGTAGGTTTAACTAGATATTTTGCTGGTAAAGGTAAACAAGGTGATGAAACGATTGCTTGGGTTAAGAAAAACTTTTTAGATCCATTTGCTAGAGCTAACATAGATATATCAAACGCAAGAGTTGCTTTAGCTAATGATTTTAAAGCTTTAAAAAAGTTATTAAATGTTAGCCCTAAAGATTTAAACAAAAAAATTACAGGTGAACCTTATACCGTAGGTAATGCTGTTAGAGTATACGTTTGGGGATTACAAGGTATGGATATACCTGGTTTATCTAAAGCCGATGCAAATATATTGAATGATTACGTTTTAGCTGATGAAAATTTACAACTGTTTGCTAATGAGCTTATAGCTATAAATAAAGATAATGGCTATCCAAAACCAGGTGATAGTTGGTTAGCTGGTACTATAACTACAGATTTATTGACTGGTTTAAACACCGTTGTTAGAGCTAAATATTTAGAGCAATGGCAAAACAATGTTAATGAAGTTTTTACAGAGGAAAACATGAATAAGCTTGAAGCTGCTTTTGGTAATGGTTATAGAGATGCTTTAGAAAATATGCTAGGTAGAATGAAAACTGGTAGTAATAGAGGTTTTAAAGGTGATACATTAACTGGTAGATTTGTAGACTGGCTCAATGCTTCTGTTGGTACTATTATGTTTTTTAACATGAGATCGGCCGTACTACAAACTATATCAGCTGTTAACTTTGTAAACTTTACAGACAACAACCCGTTAAAAGCCGCGGCTGCGTTTGGTAATCAATTACAATATTGGAAAGATGTAATTAAACTTATGAACTCTGATTATTTAGTTGAAAGACGTAATGGTTTAAAAATAAATGTTAACGAAGCTGATATTGCAGAAATTGCTGCTGAATCAAAAAACAAAGCCAAAGCGTTTATAAATAAAATATTAAAACTAGGATTTTTACCTACACAAATAGCGGATAGTTTTGCTATCGCATCAGGTGGTGCTACGTTTTATAGAAATAGATATAAAAGTTTAAAAAAAGAAGGTTTATCTGATAAAGATGCAGACGCACAAGCGTTTCAAGATTTTAGAGAAATAGCTGAAGAATCACAGCAATCAAGTAGACCTGATAGAATTAGTAAACAACAAGCTGGTCCAATGGGACGTATTATATTAGCGTTTGCTAATACCCCAGCACAGTATGCAAGATTAATGCAAAAAGCTGCTAGTGATCTTAAGAATCGCCGAGGGGATGACAAGACTAATATATCTAAAATATTGTATTACGGTTTTATACAAAATGTAATATTTAATGCTTTACAACAAGCTTTATTTGCTATGGCATTTGGAGATGAAGAACCTGATGAAGAAAAGAAAAATAAAAAATATACTGATATTGTAAATGGTATGGCTGATTCTTTACTTAGAGGTATAGGTTTTCACGGCGCTGCTATATCTACACTTAAAAATGCTATAATGAAACTAGCTGAAGGCGCTAAAGCTCAAGATGCTGCTATTGAAATGTTAGATATTTCACCTCCAGTG
>Ga0181411_1000823_pt1 | contig 11378 bp, 26 predicted proteins | sample 34SPOviralmetaG_FD_130114 | JGI IMG/M metagenome (GOLD analysis project Ga0181411, IMG submission 130114) | Marine viral communities from the oligotrophic San Pedro Time Series (SPOT) site, San Pedro Channel, CA, USA - 34 SPOT_SRF_2012-07-09 | ecosystem: Environmental > Aquatic > Marine > Strait...
AGAAGATCACCTTGTGAGCCTTGCTTTGGTGGCCCCCATATAAGCACTTCTGTGCCGTATGTCAGTTTAGTAATCCATTCTTGATTAAAGCAGTTGCAAACGACTGTTTCCCCTGCGTGCTCATGCGGAGCTTTAACTTCAAGAATTACAAGGTCTGATCGTTTTCCAGCAGGTCGTTTGTAAAAGCAAACGATTTTTTCTTTAGCCATGATGAAGATGAAGATGAAGGTGAGTGTGAATTGATGTCGGGGTATTGATCAGTCATAAAAGGCACCACCTAATTACGACTGCCCTGCTTTTCCCATGGGTGTGGGTGTTGTATAGCTTTCAGCCGCAACCTTTAAACGGCATCAGGCACCCCGACAGTAATTAGTCTTCGTCGTCTTTTAAACGAACAGTGACTGTGCAGCCGCTCTCAGTAGCAATTTGCTTGAGGCTGGCAAGTTCGTCATTGTCGTAGGCCCAATCCTCCCAAATGTGCTCAGAGCCTTTGTAGGCGTTGACGGTGTAGTGGGGTTCAACAGGCGCGAGCTTGAGCAGATTGTTTGCATCTAGCTGGTCCTGATGGCGCTCAAAAGATTCAAACAAGTTGAGCATCGTGTGGTGATAATCAAGCATGGTGTAAAAGCGAGAGAAAAGAAAGCCCTGAAGACAGGGCTGATGTAATCAGTCCCAGGTGTTGTGGTACTGAGGGCGGCCATCCCAGATGCGGAAATACTTGATGCTGTCAGAAATGCCTTCAACGTTGTCCCAGTGCTGGATGCGCTTGCGGAAGATGTTGCAATCTGGAGCTTGTACAGACGTGTCTGGGATTGCTTTGCCTTCGCCTTGACCGTCATCGCCAGTAACGATGCGACCGATAGGACGAAGCCAAACACTGGCCTTGGTCATGCGAGCAACGACGTAGAACTCAACGATCGTCATGTCGTAGCCAAAGCTAGAACAGATGACTTGATCAAGTTCAAGCTTGCTGGTTTGAAGGGTTAGCTGGTCTGCTGTAATAGTCATTAGAAACTTTGGTATAGAAGTAAACAAAAAGTTTTTTTAGAGGCAGCAAAAATTAATTAAAGTGATTTAGTAAAATTAACTTTTGCTTCCCAAGCAGCAGTACATAAAGATTCAACAGCGTGTCGCTCTGCAGCGGAAGCATTGCTTTTTAAGCATTCGTAATAACGGTTGCTAACTGCTTTGTGAGCAGCGTGAAGCTTGCGCAGCTTGTTTATTTGATTGTTGGTCATTTGTTTTGGTGCAAGGGGTGGGAATCTCTCCCATGCCTAAATCATACCATGGGTATACCCCGTTGACCATATCAACGGCGTTTTGCATTTAAGGAACAGATGACAGTACAGACAATCTTTTCTACATCTCGGCTGTTGACGTTGTAGAGACGGTTTACCGCAGCTACCGCGGCATCGATTGAATCCCGACCTTTCGAGTAATGCACTGGCTTGATCTCTGGAATTGGTGCGGGTTGATTTGCTTCGCTTAAAACACGAGCGCGTAGCAGTTCTTGACGCGGGATACCGCGCTGTAAAGCTTGAGCGTTCAAGGCATCGCGTTCTTCTTCAGTCAAACGGACATCAACCCGGACTGGGTACGTGCGGTTGCAATCAGGCATTAGAAATCAAACGAATCAGTTGGTTGAGCCTCGACAGGCTCAGGTTGACAAGGGCGAACATCTAGCTCCCAGCGCAGGTTGCTAATGGTCACCATCGGACTGCCGATCTTTTCGACTGAAATTTTGTCGGGGTCAGTTCCGTCGCGAACAATAAACCCATTAGCCCATTCGTCACCCCTGCGAATTTCTACTTTGGTCTTTGGATTTATTGAATTAGAGGGTAGTACGTTTGTGCCATCCTGGGAGTTAGATTTATTGGATTTAATGGATTCAATTGATAAAGATCCATTAGATCGGTTAGATCCCGGTTCTGAGCCTCCCAGACACCATTCCATTGCAGCAGGGCTTGCCATCCAATAAATCCGTGGCCTTGACCCTGTTTCTTCGGCTCGAACAGGAATCGATAACCCTTTTGCTTTTAATGCTCGTAGCTCTCGCGAAGCGTGCCCTTTTTGTTTGTCTAGCTCTGTAGCAAGCTCTTCAACAGAAACATCAGCATTTAGCCCTGTGCGCAAAGTCAGGTAATCAAAGACTGATGCGCGAACGCCGCCTAGCTCCATGATGCGCTGCCCAGCCCTTTCAACTTTCTGTGCTTCTTCCAGTCCATCTAAATAAGTCCAGCCGCCTTCAGGCATGTACTGCCCCATCACACCACCTGACTCATTGCCGCCTCGACCTTTGCCAGCAAATCCCACGCGCTTGTCAATACGGGCTAAACCGTCTTCTTCTTGTGCAACCCAACGCATCAAAACGCCCCAGCTAAACACTGAGCTAATAGAGCTGCTGCCTCGGCATTCTGTGATCCAGTCCCACGTTGTCGGACGTTTTACGGAGTGATGGATAACAACCAATGTGGCCCCAGTCTTGCGTAACTGGCTGATCGCATTACGGATCGGTTGCGCGTAGCGCGAAGTGTTTTCTTCAATACCTGTCGGTTCCATCATCGAACTCAATGAGTCGATGATTACTAGCGGGAATTGATGCTTTTCAATCTCTTCACGCATCCGACGAATACCGTCTTTCGTGAAGTTGTACTGCTCGCCAGTTTCCATGCTGCAGAAAAAATCAACTGAATCAGCTTTCAACGTCTGATCTTCTGCAACCAAGTTTTCACGGCGTAATAGATGAAGCCAATCACCTTCGCTTTGGTCTGTGCCAAATACAAGAACAGGCATCCGTTCGCTAGGCGTTGATAAATCACGCCCTAAGAACTGCGGCAGACGATCGCGTAACGCTGCAATTAGTCCGGTAGAAAACGATGACTTGCCAACTTTTGGCTGGCCGATAATGACGTTCGACTCGCCAAGCTTAACCATGCCGTCAAGCAAGAATACAGATTCGGTGGCTTGTAACTGTTGGCCAGCCCTGTAAACGTTGCCTCTCTGTAGCCGACGTTCAGCAGCATCAAGATATGCCTTGAGTTCCGTATCTTTTGCGTCGTCGTGGACGCTGAGATCGAAAGCCTTGTTTCGCATTAGGGGCATCCAATCCCGTTCCCTTTCGGTTTGGATCAATGTTTCCGCGTGTAGGGCTAGGGCTGTTAACGCTTGTTGAAGTGGTGGTGTGCTGCTTAAGGGTTTTTCTGTAGAAGGCATCAGAGGCCAGTGATGGTGAAAAGTAGTCGTCGTCGGTGTAAACGCCAAGGCGTCTCAGTTCGCGAAATGATGTCAGCTCTTCGCTTGACTCATAAGGGTGTTTTAAGTCCCACGCGTCTAACGCAGCGTCTGAGCGTTGCCGTTGCATTGCGCTGTACTTGCCGCACATCGCTTCTTCTTCGTCGTATTCAGACAAAAGCGAATACGGCACCCATTGCAAAAGGTCAAAAGCTCGCTCTTCTGCATTGAGATCAGTCACGGGCTAAAGGCTCAGGCTCTGATGCAATTGCTTTTTGAAGCAGCAAATTGACCCAGCCAACGCGTGTCACGCCTATTGGTTTCTTGCGATCAACCTCAGAAATGACTCTGGGGTCAACCCGCACGTAGCTGCTTGTTACTGGTTCAAGTTCTTCAGGCATTGGCCTATGATCGGTTTGCCATTAGATTATGGCCCTTATGCCATTGGAATGGAACCCCTTGATGCTAAAACCGATAGCAGAACTGGAATTTTACAAAAAGCAGCACCGGTACAGGCTGCGCAATCAGTGGCTAGCACACAACGTTTCTGATGTACTGGCTTTTGATATGACGCCATTTAAGCAAGCAATGATTGACAAGTACAAAGACGGGCCAGATGGGTGGGCAATTCGGGGTGAAACCATCCATGATTGGCTTGATCAGCATCTGAAAGGTAAAGAGCCTTCTGTGCCAGAAAAATGGGCACCGTGGATAGACGCTTTGTTAGATCAGCAGTTTTTTGACGGGGCTGAAGTGCTTGCTACTGAGTACCGCGTTGTTGATCCTGGCAGAAGTTGTGCCGGCAGTTTTGATTTTCTACTTAAAAAAGACGGTCACATTCAAATTGGTGATTTAAAAACAGTTTCATCAAAAAAAGCGGTCGCTACAAGGAAACCAGCTACAGCGCAGCTTGGAGCGTATGCCTCAATGCTAAGCAGGCAGGGCATTTACCCTGACATTGGCGTGACACTAGTCGTAGGCCCTGAAAAAGTTAAGCTGATTGAGCAAAGCGTTGGGACTTGCCTTGAAGCCTGGGAAGAGGCTTGGGGCAAATTTCAAGCAACACAACCAGACTTTTGAGCAGGCAAATACGAATGAAGTGTCCCAAGTGTGGATCGTTTCGAGTCCACGTAGTAACCACGAAGCGAACGGTGGAAGGCCCCTTTGAAACAGTGCGACGCCGCCATTGCAATAGCTGCGATTACAGGTGGTACACCGCGCAACAGCCAGAGGTAAACATTGGCCCATGTATATCTTGGGCAGGCACTGGCGATCAAGTGAGAGTGACCTTGTAAGGAACGCAACAAAGCTATGGCAGGGTATACCCAGGTGTGATACTATTTTGCTAGAGGGCTCAGCCCTTTTCTCCCTCCTTTCAAAATGACTTCTTATCAACGGCGTAGACCGCAGACCCGCGGCTACAGTTACAACAACAAGCCTGAACAAACAAGCTTCTTAGTCTGTCTTGCCTTTGGTCTGCTTTTCTCTAGTGCAACTTTTTTAACGCTTACAAGCGTGCACAATCAAATGCAGGTTACACACTGCGAGCAAGGCTGGCAGCGTGCTTGTGAAACTCTTTAGCAGGACACAAATTGAGCGACAGCTTTACATTCACTGTTTTAGGTAAACCTGCTCCACAAGGCAGCAAGCGTCATATTGGCAAAGGCATTTTGCTTGAGTCAAGTAAACGATGTAAACCCTGGCGTCAAGATGTTCGGCACACTGCTCTTCAGTTGCTGCCTAATGGCTGGCGTGCCATGATGGACAAACCAATCATGGTCTCGATCACTTTTGTGTTCGCTAGGCCCAAAGGTCACTACCGCACAAACGGCGAACTTAAAGCAAAAGCTCCTAGGCATTGCACCGCACGCATTGGCGACACAGACAAGCTTTGTCGGAGTGTTTTAGATGCCCTTTCAGGCGCAGTGTTTTCAGACGATTCTCAAGTAATTAACTTAACTGCAGAAAAACGTTATGCAACCAGAAACGAACAACCTTCCGCAATCATCACCATCGCTGCAATTTCCTAATCTTAGCAGTGTTATTACAACTGATGACGTAAGTCAAAAAGGAACTGGCAGCTACAAGGCTGATTATGTGAATTGGTGCCGAACTATGCACCTGCTGCATGATCATGCCCCAGGCTGGCAATTTTGCCTTGCTTATTACGTTGACAACAGTCACGTCTGGAAAGCTCCTAACGGCACTGCTTATGTTGTCGGCTATTTCACTGGCCCAAATAGCGAACGAACGCCTGATTTTCCTCAGGCAATTATGGACAATCGCAACAACGCGATCGCTTACGAAAAAGTCAGCGCCCGTGATTTAACAGACAGTCATCGACGTTGCTTATGTACTGCTGCTGCAGCACAGTTTGGGCTTGCATGGCAGCTATGGGCACGGGAAGATGTAGAGAATCCACATCGTGGAGAATCAGCACCTGCTAAGCCTGAAGCAAAGATCAAAGGGATTGCCGACAAGGATCAACCGCTATCAAAGGAAGATCGCGAACAATGCCTTGGCCTTGTCAAAGAACTGACGCCTAAAAACCTTGCTCGATTTTGTACGGACTTTCGACGGGACTTTAATCTGGCCAGTGATGTTAAAGTCGCACCAGCTTTAACAGATGTTAAGCACAAAGATTGGATGAACGCTAACTTCAAAAACTATGTCTAATGAAGAAAAAACAGAACAAGCTGAAAGAGATGTACATCGCAGTCATCTCCATTTCCAATGTCGGCTGGACACTGATCTAGCCATAGCACTCCGACACTTCATGAAGTCTCGGGGTTACAACGCAAATCAAGCGTTAACCATCATCGTTTCTCAATTCTTTAAAGGCATCAAACACAATGGCTGATTTTGCTCCCGACGCATTTACACTTTGGTTCAACTGCAACCAAGACAAAAAAACTGATGGTGCTTATTGGGCTTCATCTGAAATACCTGTAGCTGAACTACGCAAGTTAGTTGAATGGGTCAAAACTGCAGAACGCACCGAAAACCAAAAAGGGGAAGAGTGCGTGAAACTTCGCGCTAATCTTCGCCCTCGCGTTAGCAAAGCCGGTAATGACTTCTTGCTAATGGCAATTTCTGATCAAAAGCCACCACAAGCAGAAGCTGATTTTTGATTAACTCAAAGGCACGGCTAACTACCGTGCCTATTCTTTTGACATGAAGCCAACCATTGAGCAAGTCGAAAAAGACGGAAAGCTTATTTGGCGCGTAGAAGCTGCTGGTGTTGTCCGGTATCACGAGCAGGATTGGCAAGCACAATGGCTTTACAGCTATCTAATGCGCCTCTATAACTGCGACGAGATCAATCCTCGGTAATTGAGTCATGGCCCCAGTCAACATGAATTGGACTACTAGGCCAGACGAGAATATACAGAAAGCAAGAAAGCGAGCATTGGACACGTTGCACGAATCCAACCCAAAGCTCACGGTGCTAGAGCAAGCTCTTAGGGCCTCTGCTTTCCGCCAGAGAGCACAGCCTCCAGCAAAGAAATCTGGCCCACTGCTTGCTTAAGGAGCTTCCCTTGGTGCCATTGCTGACGGGCCATGGCAACACATAACTGAGACAAAACATCAACGTTGTCACAGTCTTCTATAGATCTGATCGATCGCTCAAGGGTTAGTTCTTCTTCAAGGCTTGGTTTGACTACCATCCAATCGAAAGTGTTGGAGGCTGCGTTTTTCGGAGGCATAGGGCTCCTCTGTCTTGAACCGTATGTAATCACCTATAGCCGGGAACAACCAGTCCTGCACTGGTAAACAAGCCTGCCAATTCACAGGTTGAACACAGTTCATCACGACTGTTGTCCAAAACGCGCTGATATAGCCCCAGTTCATCGATCAACAAATATTGCCCAGCCGCTTGCTTCGCCTTCAATTAAAAAGCGTTGGTAGAAGGCAGGGCGCGACATCCTGATCCGCTCCCCTGATTTTGTGGTGTCATGCCCGCCACGCTCCATATCTGGCAGGCCCATTGGATCCATGGCAATAAATTCGTCTTTGTTATATCCAATAATTACGCTCCAATGCCCGCATCCCTCTGTGTCACAAACGGCTGGCTTGCCTTTAGTGAAGTCGCCTTTATGCAGCCAACCAACCAAGATCGGCCTGCCAGAATCAATTTCGATCTCAATGTCTTCAACCCTGGTATTTCTGCGAAAGTCAGCATCCAAGCCGAGTGACCTCAACGCAGCAACCTGAGCATGGACTTCTGTCGTATCACCAAACTTTCGGCGTACATGCCTATAAGCATCTTGACTTTTTACGCTGCGGTGGAACGCCACAATCATTGCAGCAGCAGCATCAAAGCATTCACGCGCTCCGTAACCAGTAGGGCTGTTTAGCTGGTTGTAGTACGGGACGCCATAAACCTCTTGAGTAATGCCGCTGGTTTTCCACGTCTGGAACCATTCCGCTTCCTCCTCCAGTAATGCCTTGTCAGCGATCGAGTCTTCCAACTCTTTGATCGCTGCCATTTGGTGCGGTGTTTCCCGGAACCATCTGAAGAACGGCAGCAAACTCAACGACACAATGCTCGACAACAAAACTACTGTGATAATGCCGGAGAACATGGCGTGTGCCTAGCTGCAAAACCGCTCATAAACATTGCGCCGCTACCAAACACGACGATCAAGACGCTGATCACAACAGCCAATACAGATGGCATGAAACTACTTCTCTACCCTTTCGGACGGAAATAGCAGGTTCTTCAAATACGTGCACGCCACATCGTCTAGCTCGTTATCAGTCTGCTCACTGATCTTGACCAGGCAGTCAAGTAGTAGCTGTTTTACGGCCTTTGATTTGATGAATCCAAAGAGAATTGGCTTTAGTAGTAAAACCATGAGATCACTGTGTGTGCAAAAAGTCTAATTCCTATTTGCGTGTCCTTCCAGTCGTGCAACATCCTGTTCCAGCGTTGATATACGAGCAAATAACTCCTGATCTCGAACCCTCAGATCAGCGTGGAGCACATCCATCCGATTGGCTAAATTATCGACAGCCGAGGTCAAACGCACCAGGGAATCACGTCCATGCTGGTTTTCGCGGTTAGCTCCTTTGATGCCTGAGGCCGCGACCCCAATTCCAGCACCCGCCATTGCTGCCCAAATTTCAACCACCATTCGACCAATAGCGTTGCTTCATCATGGCAGAAGAACAGATTAAGCAAGAGTCAGAGCAAGAACCAGAATCAACGCCGTTGGCGGATTTTGTAAAACTTGCTGTTCTTACATGGTCGATCGTGATGCTTTCCCTTAATTATCTGGGCTACGTCAAAGCGATGGATCCAACCTTTCCTGCTTCGTTGCTTACTGGAACGATGACCTCCTTCGGCGTCAACATCAAACGCGCCAATGGCAAGAAAAAAGAAGACCCTACAATTAAGCCAGAAACCACTACGTCCAGGCCAAAATGAGACGTTTTCTCTTTGTATCCTGCCTAACATTCTTTGCGGTAAGTCCTGCTTCAGCAGACATTACCGTCAAGCATCAATCATCAATTCAGCTATCTGTTGATGGAGCAGCATCCCAAGCGACCCGCCTTGGGTCCAGCTATAGCGTTTCTGGCTCTGGCATCACTTTGGACACTGCTGGTGGTCTCGGCACCCTCTCTTCCGGTACTGGTGTTGGTTACACTCCTGCCGATTACAGCCTTACTAATGATGGGGCTAGCTTTAATTATTCAGAAGCATATTTCGAAGGAGACGACATCCAAGCAGCCACCACAGTGACAAATGGCGTTGTACCTAGCTTGCCGTCTCTTGGCAGCACATTGACTCAATCGGGCGGTGTAGCTGGTGATTTAGACGGAACGATTACAGGCGGTGGAGTTATGACAATTGAAGCTGGTGGGGCTGGCACCAGTGCAACAGGTCAAGTGATCCTTAGTATTACTGCAAACTGATGCGCTGGTTCTTGCTGCTAATGCTTTGCGCTACAGCAGCAAACGCATACCCTGTGGTGCCAAACTTCAAGCAGGGAACCCTCACGTCCCACACAGAAACCACAAGCAAGGTCACTGAAACAATCGTCAGCGAAGACTTTGCTACTGGTTATGAATATTCGACTAGCGGCAACAACATCCAACCTGATGGCCCGATCAACCCTATTGCTAACACCACGATTAACGGATGGACTTCTTTAGGACAAGGGCCAAACTGGTCAATCGTCAATCAAGGACAGCCGTTTCAGTTCGTTCAGACTCTTCATGGGCCAGGATTAAGCAATCGGACAACCGTGCAACGTTTGACCGAGGTTACAAGCGTCACGGATACAGTCTCTACCTTCTCGGAATAATCCTTTGCGCTCCTGTTAACGCAAACGATATTGGCGGCATATCTGCAACCGCATCTCCAACTGCCACATCATCTGGGTCGGTAAGTAACCAGGCTGTGCAGATATTGCAAGGTTCTGCCATCACTAACAGTTACGGCGGACAGATTCAATGCCAAGGTCCAACTCTGACTGTCACGCCTTACTTAAATCGGACCAAATCATGGGGGCTGCCATACCAGTATTCGTATCAAGATCCTGTGTACGATCTCAGTGACCTAGACGAAGACGGCAGATTAGATAATCCAGGGGATGTTCTGTTCTTTAAAGACACAAGAACAGGGCAAAAAGATAACCACAACTGGAACGTTGGTCTATCAGTACAAGCCACAATCCCACTTGACGGTGGATTACAAGAACGCTGTAAAGCCGCAGTCGATACGCAGCTTCAATTACAACAACAAGTCTTAGCCAATCGAAGATTGGACTTTGAGGTCTCGCGGCTGAAACACTGTGGGGAGCTGATGCTTAAAGGGATTCGTTTTGCGCCTAGGTCGCCTTATGCAAAAGTCTGCGCTGACGTAAGGATTAACTATCCAACGCCCCATACACATCCTATTTCCGTAGTGCCCGCTGCAGCTTCCTCCTCTGCCAATCAGACTCAACCTTGACCTGACGGCCCAAGGCTTTTTGGATCTTGACCATTACCTTTTTGACAATAGGCTTGATCAGCTTCAGCAGGAATGGTGTCGCCAAAGCTGCTGACACACCAATCACAGACGACGCCGCAACTGTTGTTGCCTGCGGGATTGTTGGAATAGCTTCTACAACCTGCTGAATCAACGGTTTTACTTCTTCAACTTCAACTGGTGCAGGGGGTTTAGGCTCAATCCTTGGAATTTTTACTTTCGGCGTTGGTGGTGGCTCTGGTGGTTTTGACTTTGGCGGTGTAATTTTTCCCGGTTGGACTTCTGGCTCAAAATCCAAAGGACTAAAAGCAGGCAGGTTGATTACCGGCACACCAATCTCAAGCGTTACCGGTGGGACATCAGGAACCGATGGTGAAGCGTTTAACCAAGCGCGAACTTCTGGCACAATGACATCGTTCACATTGATCTCTGAAATCTCAGGCATGAAGTCAGAGCGGTTTGTAGCAGGTCAACTATGGATCGAGCGTAAGAAGAACCGAGAAGGACCGCCTATTAGCTACATCGTGATGAAAGGTTTCAGCTCAATGGGTTTTACCGACCAAAAGCAAGTTTTAAAATTCATCCGTTGGCCAAAAGGCACTCCTACAGGGGACTCTGTACGCGAATGGTTGGCAAACTTTGATGATGAGCCGGAATTGCATGCAGCAAACCTGGACATGGATCGGATATCAAAAGAAGGCTTTGGGCCTGAAGCTCATGACGACGATCCAACCGCCAACACTAAAATGGTGACTTGATGCTACCCGGTACTGCTGGTCCAGTGCTTGTCGGCAGTTCAGGCATTACGTCATCGATCTTGCCTGGCACCATGTCAGCCATAACTTTGGTCAGTTCAGTCTGAAGCTCACCCATGTAGTGCTTGGTGATTGATGGGATGCGCGTGTAAAGCATCACCGATCCAGCAACCATGCCTGCTGACAAGACAAAACCTGCAACTGACAAGACGTTAAAAACTTTTTGCATGATCAGATGTGCAAAGAAAAGCCCCTTCCCTGGTGTGAGGACAGGAAAGGGGTAAGGCGTCTCCCTATTGGAGACTAACTCAGAGATCGAAGGATTTGCCAACTTTAAGGTTGAAGCTGGTGTCGGAGTCGATGCTGGCAAAGCTCAGCTCGCTGTAACCCGCACCAAAGTTGTAGCCCGCCTTGCC
>Ga0181411_1000829_pt1 | contig 11340 bp, 16 predicted proteins | sample 34SPOviralmetaG_FD_130114 | JGI IMG/M metagenome (GOLD analysis project Ga0181411, IMG submission 130114) | Marine viral communities from the oligotrophic San Pedro Time Series (SPOT) site, San Pedro Channel, CA, USA - 34 SPOT_SRF_2012-07-09 | ecosystem: Environmental > Aquatic > Marine > Strait...
GATTTGGCATTATAGCGATCATTGTGCTTGTCTCTCATGTTCTCAAGACTCTTGACTGCTTGGTCACTTATCTTGATTCCACCTCTTGCACCGCTTGCGCTACCTTTGGGATTCTTGGAGCTACCTGTTTTTTGATCTTTTTTTGGCGCAGGAGTCTGAGCTTGTGTTCTCTTCTTAGCCATTCTTTCGCCTCCGCTTGATCAATTGCTCTGTGAGTGCTGCCATGGCACCACCGCCTTTAACTGAGCTTGTTCTCTCAAGTGCCGAGCGTTGAGCATCTTCAGGCAAGTCACCTGCTCCAAGACGTTCTCTGATTGCTCTTTCAAGTTCATCGTCCGGAGTGAGTAGACCCGACTGAACAAGACCAGGTAACATGCCGAGCGATTCCGCTAAGTCATCAGTGTCAAGACCTGTATGAGTAAGCTTTGGAAGTTTGGAGGGATCAACAAGACCATAGTTCCAACGGATTAAACGTCCGATCGTTCCACCGCCTCGCCTATCAACTCCACTGACTTGATTAGCTACAACATCACAAAGATTGATGGCTGATCTTCTGAAGACAGATAGATGAATCTCACCGACTGATCTTGATCCAGTTTCAGTATTACCCAAGTCAGCGAACTGTGTTAAGAAAGCAGAAGCAATTTGAGAATCACATAGCTTAACTATATCAATCGGACCTTGGGAATATAGATAAGGGGAAGTCTCATAAGATGAGAAGCTGACAGCACTATTCTCTACAAGATAAGATTGCTCGGAGGCTAAGAAGCTTTGAGCTTGCGCTTCAGCATCATCAATCATCGCGTCAATGTCGCCATCACTTAAGCCCATCGCTTCAGCTTGAGAACGATCAACAGAGACTTTCGGAGTCGGTATCGCCCAACGATCAAGACCAACACACATTAGATTTGATGTACGTTGCTTAGTTCGCCACCACCACCAAACAGGGCGCAACATTCCAACACCCTCAAAGTTCGAGCCTGTCTTGTTTAGCGTCAACAATAAAAGCTTGTTAGCCGGTATAGGCTCAGGAACATAAGTAGTCCCAACTGTATTTTGAAGAACTCCATCAAGATGTTGACTGTCTCTTGATAACCATCGGTTGTGAGCACTTGGCTCTCTGTCAGCATAATGATCAAGCCATACTCTGACTCGACCTTGACTATCCGGTCCAACTCGATAAATCTCTTCTGCGTAACGATAACCCAACGGAACAAACTCGAATAAGTAAGCGAGTTGATCTTCCCAAGAGACTGTCATCTGACCTGCAAAGCCATCGAAGCCATAACATTCATTAGCGAATCGAGCTAGCTCATCAGCTACAGGATCATTCTCGATTCCTGGCTCAAAGCGCCAAGTCGCACTCAATAGAGTTTGTCGGAGCATATGCCAAGAGCGTCTCACGATTGGATCCGTCCTTACCATCTCTTCTGCTTCTTGTACCCAATTAAGTCCAGTGAGTTGAGAGTTTTGCTCTTTGCCCGTTATAACTCCACCGCTTAACTGTGTGCCTGTTATGCCTTTGGTGACAAAGCGTGGTGTAAGAGCTCTCATATGCTTTACAGAGCGTTCATTTGTTTTTTCTTTGCTCATCAGCGCCCCTTGGTTTTTTGGTGCTTACAAACAATATAAACACTGAACATCTATTTATCAATAAAAGCTTGTTCAGTATAAAATCAAGTGTTTTCTCTACATAGAAAAAAAGGCCACCGCCTTAGTAAGTGACCTTTATTTCTGATTGCAGTTTTTTGAACCTGCAAATCTCTTATAAATTGGTGAGTTTAAAACTTCAATTATTTTATTTCATATTCCCAAAATGACGAAAAGCCACCGACGGCAATCAGTAGCTTTTCAATAGTTTATTAGCTGCACCTAATAAACTTAATTCTCAAATCGGAAGTCATGTCAGTGATTTGAAATATGAGTAAGAAATCAATAAGACAATTATCAATTTAAATCAACTACTTTTTAGGAATCCACTGTTCAACATTTGGATCAAGGATGACTTGATCAACTGATCTTGTCTTAATTGGTTTCTGTCCACTGAACAAAGAAAGCTTGTCAATAACAGCTCCTTGAAGCTCCATGAGTTGGTCGGTCTTAAGTTGCATTTGAATTTGTGCATCTCTAAGTCTAGCGATCAAAGCTTCTCTGTCTGCATTTGCTGAGGCCAACTTGTCTTTAAGTTCTTCTACTTCGGAGGGATCACGACCGGAGGCAATAGCAACCATTGAAGATATGGATCCAGTGATAACACCAAGTATACCAACAAGGACATCTCGGTTCTCGTCAACGATCTTCACATAAGTCAGGAATAAGATCAGGACAACTATTAAGACCAAGAACATGACAGAGAACCACCAACCACGACGAGCCTTGACATCTTTGGAAAACTCTTTGGCCTCTTGCCTATCTTCAACAGCGTTCAAAAGACACCTCCTAAAAACATAGCTATGAAGTCAACTATATAATCAACCCAATGGAACAAGTCATCAAGCTCATTCATCCTCCGAGCATATGGATTGATCACGATAGGAATAAGAGTTGAGATCATATAAAAGATCATTATCAAGCAATAACGAACCAAGAACCAAACAATCCATTCTTTCAATTTTCGATCTCTTATTCTGCTCTTGATCTTACCTGGTCCACCTATACGCTTTACTTTGTTTCCACTTGGTGGAGGTTGCAAGGATTCAATGGTTGAACCAACGGCATAAATGATTTGAGTCTCCTTGACTCCTTTGAATCTGTATTCACCAACACAAGCATATCTAGTTCCTCTTGGTGTGAAACTATTAGTTCGTCCTTGGATAGCTTTCATGGCTTCAAGAGTAAGCAGCACTTGACCGGCTTGACAGATTGACATTGTCCGAGCTGAGATGTTCTTGGCCACTCCCTCAAGCTCGACAGACTTAGCTCCAGTCATGGTGTAGATCTCAGCTTGCTTAACTTCAACTATCTTCCCCCAATGAATCCCAATACGACAACCAAGTCTTGTCTTCGGTGGGATTGTCTCTTGATAAGTAAGAGCGAAGTTGACCGCATCTATTGGTCGCTCAAAGCTCAGGAGGAATCCATCAGAACGATCTATCTCTCGACCATTGAAACGGTAGACTAAAGATCGAGCAAGTCTATCATGGTATTGAAGCCATTGAGCTGACTTCATAGCGCCAACCGATTGGACAAACTGAGTTGAGCCTATAAGATCAAGAAGAACGATGGCCAATTTAGTTTCAATAAACTCCATTAAAAACTCCTTGTCTTTGAGCCTCCGACATTTACTTTTCTACTTTTACCACTTGCTGATCTTCTTGGCTTGTATTGTTTATCAAGCGCGCTTTCATTCCAATTGAATGTTATGCAGTCATATCGGAGAGCGTCAAGCGGATCCTCTCGACCATCCTTTTTGGGCTGCTCTTTGTTATCCCAAGCATAAGAAAGAATAGCTTTCCTTATACTGTTTCCACTTGCTCGCTCTCCCTTGTCCCAAACTTCTTTTGTGACTAGATAACGTTTAGAGTTTAAAGCTCGTTTAAGTCTTTGGACTCCATTGAGTATATCAACTTTGATTGGATCGGTAGTGTGTCTCAGTGGAACTCCAAGTCCTCTCGGTGGTAATTGTCTCATTACTCGGAAAGCGCTTTGACCTGTTTGATCATTCCTTGCCTTGCCGGCCTTGTCAGCCACTCCAGTATCTAACCATATCCGAGGACCAGGGGCTTGATCTTTTAATGACCTTGGCCAAGCGATGGCAAGTATTAAAGTGGTGAGCTGTTGAGTTGTAACTTCCTTTGGATTGATCTCATGACAGATGACCGAAGCTTGAAGCTCATCATCATACGCAATGATTAACACACTTGGTTTCCTGAAGCCCCAATCGATGGCGATACGACCTGTCATGGTTTCTTTATACTGCCAATCTTTGACGACATGGCTAGCCTCGGTGAACTCAGAATATATCAAGCCGGTTGGAGGCTTTGGCTTATTCATGATCATCGCTTCTCGCTCGTCGGGAGGGAGCATCTTGGTAGCTTCAAACCATTCATCAGCGAGATTGTCTTGGTTGACATATGAACTAAAAAACAAAGGTGTGAGTCCTTGATTCTCTGCCATGTTGACCCACCAAGCATCAACGACAGGCAAGCCAACTAAGATCAAGATTGGGCTTGGTCCTGCTCTTAGACGACCTAGAGCTTTATGAGCTACCTCTTGAGTCAAGGTCTGACATTCATCAATCAAGCAGACTCCGCTTGTTACGTTCAAGCCCTCAAGAGGATTGTGAGTCGCTTCTCTTGTTCCCGGTCGAAAGTAACTGCGACACCATACTTGACTCCCTGTGTGTTTATCAGTCCATTGTTTCATGGTGTGGTTATAAGTCCAACCAAGAGGACTCAGCCACTTCTCCATTTCAGGCATCAAGACTGAATTATATCTTGGAGTCGTATCTGTGACCAATAGCGATGAAGTACCAGGGCGAGTCTTGGAGAGATAAAGGATGGAGAATACAAGAGCTGAAGTCTTGCCCGAACCCCAACCACACCGAGCAGCTATAACTTTGTCCTTGCGTGTTATGCTTCTCATGATTTCAAGCTGTAAAGGATTTAGTTTGATTTCACTCATGATATGTTTTAGTCTTCCTCTTGATTAGAATTTGTCATTCTATTCATGTCAGTAAAGCCTAGCTTTCTTCCAAGTTCTCCCTTGTTGAAGAAGTTAGGCTTTCCTTATTTTGGAACTGGTCTTCAAGTTGCTTCATCATGCTAAGCACTTCTTGAGAGCCATCCGACTGTTTGGAAACATTAAGATCAAGAGTCTTGAGATCTCCATACTTGTCAGGGAATCTTTTGGATAGTCTCCAAGCCCAACCTCGCCAATCCATCTTGTCATCAATACATCTATCAAGTCGTGACAACATAACCGCTTCACTAAATCCTATGGCAGCATTGACTTCCTCTTCATAAGCGTCATCTTTCTCAAGCCAATCGTAATGAGTGCGACGGCCAACACCTGCCTGAGAGCATGATGCATCAATTGACATTCCCACTCTGATGTTTTCAAGAACAAGCTCTTTCTTCTTTGCTCGCTCTATCTCTGCTCTAGTCTTGCGCTTGGTCTTCGGTGTCTTCGATGTCTTCTTCTTTGTCCCAGCCATAATGCTCTCCAATTGTTGCCCATAGTGTTCTGTAAAGAGCTTCACTCTCTCGGTGAAGTGGTGAACAGTCAGTATGGACAAGACGTTTCTTAATCTCACAAAGTGCTTTTAAAACTTGTTCTTCCCTCGTGCGTGCGTGTTTCTGTACGCTTTGAGCACTTAAAGCTTCATCAAGCAAGCCTTGAACATCTTCCAAACATAAGACCATATTGTGATTCGTAATGATGGCCTTTTGAATCTCATTAATAGAGAAGCCTTTTTTATGAAGCTCAAGGATAAACTCTCTTAACTTTTCATAGCTCATATATTGTCCGTAGTTTTTACTTTTTTACGACCGTCAGTATTAAGGTATTCTTTAAGTTCCTCATTTTCACTTAAAGCTCTTTTTAATCTTAAGTCTATATGTTGAGTGTTTTTATTGTTTTCAATAAGCTGATCTCGCTTATCTATAAGCATACAAATAAGCTTTGCAAGTGGTTCGCCTTTCAGCTTTCCCCCCTCATCAACTGCACGTTTTAAAGCCTTAGCGATTGGCTCATCAGTCGCCAAATAGCGTCTAAAGGTTCGAGGACTAACTTTGAAGATTTCTTCAGCTACTCGATTTCTTGAGCTACCAGAAGCAATAGCAATTCGAGTTTTTCTAATTCGTTCGCCTGTAATTACTTTAAGGCCATGTAAAGTCGGTCTGCCTCTTGATCTACTCATCACTATCCTTGAAAAAAGCTTGCATCGAATTTGGAAAGCAGACTTCAAGAGCTTGTTTGATCTGTTGAGCTATCTCCCTAGTCTCCGGTTGAGCATGATCATGATCACGAAGCTTGATAAACTTAATCCAGTTGTGAAGATTGCCTGTCATATAAAAAGTTGTATATGTGCTTTGAGGAAGAACACCACGAGCAAGCTCTCTCGATAAACCAAGGTCGATCAATTGTTGATAGCTTGCATAGCTGAACTCAGTTGCTAGTTTGAATATACTTTCTGCTTCACTTGAATCAATAACACCGTCCGAGCATTGAAGATTATCTTTAGCTTGGCCCCTTAACTCATTAGGTTTCCAAAACTTGATAAGCTCGGAAGTGTATCGTCTGCTTACTTCATTGTATGAGAATGTCCTATGTCTCATGATTTGAGAACGAACAAACATAGGAACGATCAAGATAAATGTAGCTGTGCAATGTTCAAAAGGTGAAGAATGTCCATGAGCTGCTAGAAACTTAATGAGCTTCTTGTCTTTTACAGTTAGCTTAGTCTCTGTGATATCATCTTTTAGAAAGCTGACTCTTGCACTGTCAACAACTCGCTTATCACTACCCATGAAGTCTATGAGACTGGCTTCACTGTTCTCTCTGTAAATCTTACCCATGATTATTCCCTTTGATTAGCTTTGACACTGAAGAAGCTGTATATTTCCTGTTTTCGTTTTTTGTCTTTAACCCAGCGTTGTTGAATGTCTTTGCAATTTCAGCATAAGTGAAGCCAAGACGTTGATATTGTATTGCCAACATTCTGATTTGATAGTCAATCTTCACTGTCAACTCCTTATGTCGTTTTTGATCAAGGACGATGGCGCTTAATTTGTCTTCTTTACGCAATGTATTACTTATTGCTTATCCAACATCATATCAATAATGCGCTTATATCTCTCTACTTCGTCCATAGATACATTGATAATCGCTTCATTCTTAGATTGTGATAAAGCATCTTGAAGATCTCGTTTAAGCTTGCTAATTTCTCGGACCTGTTTAGAGCAAAGCTTCTCAAGTGATTCAATCTTAATCTGATCTGCATCAATAGTCTTACAATTCTCTATATTATACTTCTTCAGCCCCTCAAATTGAGTTTGAAGCTTTTTAATCTCAGCTTGATATGCTTCGAGCTTTAAAATAGTCGAGTCATCATCTTGGCTTTTTTCTTGGCTTGCTACTTTTACATTGAGATCATTTATTTGTTTTTTGTAATCTCGTTCAGTTTGTTCATAAGTTTTTTTATTCTCATTTAATGTAGTGCTAACTTTAACCAGTTTAAACTCAAGATTCTCTTTTGTCCTTTTATGTTGATTGACTGAACCTCTAAGATTATTAATTGACTTCCTTTGTGATTCAATGATCTTTCTCAACTCATTTTCATCACAATTTTCAACTGGTGTTTGAGGATGAAAAGCATCTAATAAGATAGCTTTAAGCCATAGTCTAAACTCATCCCACTTTTCATTTTTATATGATGATTGATTAGGATCATTCTTTAAAATCATGCTAAGATAAGCTTTGCTCTTATTCAATTTCTTTGAGATGTCGCTTAAAACTTCATGATTCTCAATGGCTTCTTGAATTATTAAAAGTTCTTCTTTGGGTAAAACTCTTAAATCATCAATACTGATTTTTTTTGAGACTTCAATAAGATCAAGTTCGTCTTGTTTCTCTTTCTCAATCCAATTTTGGGTTGGTTGATCTAAAGATATTTCAAACTGCTGTGGTTCTATTGGAAGATTTAATCCCCACTGATCAGATCCCCCCTTTGGCAACAAGTTTTCAATTATTGGATCTTGGAAACCCTTACTAATTTCTAAATAGTAAAATGCAGAGTCATGTTCATCACCTGAATAGTGATTTGAAACATCAAGGTCATTGTTATATCCGCCATGATCTAGAGCATATCCTTCCACTTCTTTCTTAAGATGCACAAGACTACTACTTTTATCAGCTAATCTCCAAAACTCAACGGCCGGGATCCGAGTATAACTTGAACCATGACTCCAGTGAGTATGTATTTTATATTCATGGTAATTAAACCAAGCTTGATCAGGATTCTTTATAAAAAGATTATGAAGCTTGTTTGGTTCTATCTGATAATTGCCAACAATTGTCATAGATTTATCGTACTTTAAAAGTTCAATAGTTTGAAAAAACAAACCTTTCTTTATTCCTGTCGCTTTAAAGCTTTTTAATCCAACTTTGCATATTTTTTGAAAAGTTTGTTGTGTTGTTTCTTTATAAGCGTCTCGATTGCTTTTTAGTTCAATTAGACAATCTTCATGCACTATATCACATATATACATGTAATCTGTTGAGTGACTTGTCTTGACTGTTTTAAATCTTGATTGAAGTTCTTCCAAGAAACGTGCTTCAAACTTTAAGCCATTCGATTTATTTATATTCATTTGATTCATGTCAGTGATTCCCTCTTAAATCTTTCTTTGTGGCATCCGTCTATCAACATCATTTCCTGGCATTGAACCATCAGCTTTCATTTGAGGCTTGATTGATTTCACGTTGATATAGAATTGTTTATCAAAGCTCTTGAGCGCTCCCTCAACGAGTATTGTGTCGCCTTGGTGAGTAGTCTCTGAAAGCATCCGGCCTAGTTGACCGAATACTCGAACTTCATGTATTTCGATGTCTTGTTTCGCTTGCTGATTCTTATCAACATAAGCATCAATAGTTCTCACCTTAAGCTTTAAATACTGAGTGTATTTATTTTGTTCGATCTTTGGCGCTTCGACTACATCGCCCTGAATCATTATTGTGTTTACGCTTCTCGCCATCGCTTATCTCTTTCTTGAGTTTGGCTAATCTACCGGCAAAGTAATCAGCGCTTTGAGCTGCCGTTGGTAGATGTCTATTTTCTGTCCAAAAGTTGAAGTAGATTTGAGCTTGATCCAGCTCTCGTTTTAGCTTTTCGATACTCATCAATTCCGATCTCCAAAAGTATACGAGCAACCTTTGAAAGTTGCTTTTGTTCAGTCTGTGCAATAGCCGACAACTCAGCTTTCACTTCTGAAGATACTCTAATACCGATCATTTTAAGATGATGTTCTTTGCTCATGACTTACTCCGTTTATAAGTTAACGCTTTGTTAACACGAAACGAAACGAAATAAATAAAAAAAAGCTTATCTATTCATGAGATCTTGTACCAAAAAGAGACTTACAAACAACCAAAGCCAAATCGTGTTTAACACACTTTGTTTTAAGATAATTTATAAATTGAGAATAGATAAGCGAGGCAGAACTTAAAACAAACTCAGGATGCTTTCAAGAGTTATTTCACTCCCCACGCTGACAAGTCTCCATTGTCGCCTCGCCTGTCTCTTCCTTGCATGTAAATTGGTTTCTTAAAGATTGCTTGAAGTCTTGATGCTCCGGCTTTGTTTCGATTCAATGCTCGATTGAATAGCTCATCTGGAGTCAGATTTGTAGTCATGACAATGCTGAGCTTACCTGCTGCCCATCGTTCATATATTCTCTGTATGATGTCTATGGTTGTGCTCTTAAACCAGTCAGTCATATTTGCGCCACCACCGATTCCGCCAAACTCATCAAAGAGCAGAAGATCAGTTTTAGCAAGCCATTGATCAAGGGGATTGTCATCTTTGCCTTTGAATGTTCTTTTGATCAAGTCGATCAATTGAGTGTGAGTTGTAAACATAACTCGATGATCAGAGAAGACAGCTTGTTTCGCCAAAGCATAAAGAAGACTTGTCTTGCCGTTACCAGGCGCTCCCCAAAGATAAAGGCTTGGTGATACATCATCACGTTGATCTTTTGGAGTATTTAGCCAAGTCACCAAGGTTTTAACTTTGTCAAACTGCTCTTGAGAATCAAACTCGTATCGACCAAGGTGCATCCCAATCGCATCATAAGGGAGTTGGAGATTATTGAGCTTCTTAAGTCTTCTTCTCGGTCGCTCGCAGTATTTACAGATTGTTGCGGTCCGGTTGCCAAGTTCACAAACTGAGTAGATGAAGCCCTCGCCACATCTTCCACAATATGGAATCTGTTTAGTTTTGAAGTAAGCTGCTGATTGATGGATCATCTCGTGATCTTCAAGATTGTCATGGTTTAGATGACGAAAGTCTTGATAGGTAACTTTTGGTTTTTCAGCCTTTGGCCTGTTTGCTCTTAATCGTTTGAACTCTTCTAAGTGTCGAGTGATCTTTTCCACTTCGCTCGCTAGGCTTTTCATGATTTGTCCTTGTCGTTCATGTCAGTGTTTTGAGGAATAACATTTAAAAGATCATTATGTAAATGATCTCCCCAGAGCTCTTCGTCACGAACTCCCCATGGATTTTCGTTTCCATTATAAGCAGATTTCTCAATACACTCTTGGCCAAGTGATGGGTTTATATATTGAGAATATATTGAAGTATTATTGTTCTCTATTGATAGTGATATACTTTTGTTATCACTGAGTGATATACTTTTGTTATCACCCTGTGATGTGTTTTTGTTATCACCCTGTGATATACTTTTGATTTCTTCAGCTTTGAAGCTTGGCTTTACTTTAGTCTTGCTTTTATAGCGTTTGATCTTTGTAGCCTTGTAGCTTTGAATAAACTCGATGTTTACTTTGGTCGGTGGTGCTGTCCGCTTTGTCGCTTTGAATACATCACGCTCAATCAGTTTTAGCTTTTCAAGCTTTTCAATAGCTCTGTTTACTGTCACATAAGTTGTTCCACAAATGTCAGCAAGATCTCTCTGAGATACGTTCTTAAAGCCTTTTGAGCTTTCCCAAGTAGTCCAGTCAACTCTTGAGAGTATACCAATTAAAATGAGCTTTGTTGATGGTGTGATGTCACGTCTTTTCATTACCTGAATACTAAGCTCATCTTTTAGAGCAAGTCCATTCTTCTTTGTCTCCATGTCAGTCTCCTTATATATAGGGTTGAATACTGTCTAACATAGTTTTTTATAAATTGACATCACTTTTTGTTGACATCAACTTTTTTTGACGTTAATTTGAAATAGTGTTAAGTATTCAACATGTTCAACAAGGAGAGAAACATGAAATCAACAGCAAGAAAAAGACTCAAGGAATCAATCAAGATAAGATTGCTAGCTGAGAAAGCAGGCATAAATAAATCTACTTTATCTCGTATTCTACACAACAGACAGAACGTAAGTCTTGAGCTAGCTGAGAATCTAGCCAACTTTGCTAATCAACTAACTGGCAAGAATCAATTTACTGCTAAAGACTTCCTATAAGGACCACTGACATGGATATACAGACACTATCAATCACAATGAGAATCGAACTACTTCAAGCAAAGAGAAGACTACTCGAAGCTGAGAATGATGATCAAGACATTGAGCAAGATGACATCGCTCAATATGAAGATGAACTGAATACTGAACTCGACAGAGAAGCAGCACTAGAACTAAACCAATAATCAAAAGGACACTGACATGA
>Ga0181411_1000830_pt1 | contig 11340 bp, 7 predicted proteins | sample 34SPOviralmetaG_FD_130114 | JGI IMG/M metagenome (GOLD analysis project Ga0181411, IMG submission 130114) | Marine viral communities from the oligotrophic San Pedro Time Series (SPOT) site, San Pedro Channel, CA, USA - 34 SPOT_SRF_2012-07-09 | ecosystem: Environmental > Aquatic > Marine > Strait...
AGCAGGTATTGGTGTATCAATAACAAATAATGGATATGCACAGTTAGTTTCGATATTCACAATTGGTTGTGATGTTGGTATTTCAGTTGCATCAGGTGGACAATGTGACTTAACAAACTCTAACTCATCATTTGGTAATTTTGGATTGGTTGCTGCCGGTCTTGGTTCAACACAATTTACTGGTAAAGTAAGAGATTCTGTCATACCAGGAGATAACTCTGATGTAGTCGTTGGTAAAGGTGTGACTGATACGGATGGTGATTCTAGAAGACCGTTTGATGGACAAGCATTATACTTTAAAATTGATTTATCTAATTATCCAGATGTTCCTGGGGCAGAACAAGCAACAGGAAGAATTACATCACCATTACAAGAACTTTCCAGTATTAGGATATTAAATGGTGGTGTTTCAGGACAATTCAGTCAGTCCAATCCACCAGATATTTTAATACGAGATAATGATGGAACTGTTTTACCTAAAGGACCACAAGGAATTATAGCAGAAGGAAGTGCAACTGTAAGTGCGGCAGGAACTATAACTGCTATTGATGTCATTAATTCTGGCAGAAATTATCTATCAACTCAAAATATAGTTGTAGATATTGATGGAAATCCTGCTTTATCGGGATTCGCAACTGCCGTAATGTCTCCAATTTATTTTACTATTTCGGAGGCAACTGATAATCGTCAAGATCCTGCAGGAATTACAACAATTACATTCAATGAATTCGTTCCTTATGAATTGTTCCCGGACGATCCATTTACACTACAAAGAATTAGTCGTATCTTAACTAGTTCTCATTCTTTTGAATATGTTGGTTCCGGCACCAGCATAAATACTTCGTTACCTTTTGAAGGTGCTCTTTCTATCAAGGAAAATGAGGTTGTCGCTACAGACGGTGCTCAAATTCCATTCACCTCTACAGACCAAAAAGGAAATTTTGATATTGGTGAAGGTATTCAAGTTGATCAAACAACATCTACAATTAGAGGAAGAGATTTTAGTAAATCAATACAGGCAGAAGTAACTCCACTCATACTTGCGTTGAGATAATATGGCAATAGCACCACTTAATAAGTTTATTACAAAGGCAGTGCCCATAGCACCAGGGGAGCAAATCGTTTACGAAGCTCCGACTGGTGTTTCTTCCATTATTTTATATGCTTCTATTGCTAATGTTGGGGTCAATACTTATCCAACATTTACTTTTACACATAGAAGAAAAAGCACAGCATCAAAGACATCAGGAAATACTAGAGATACTAGAGTTATAAAAAATGCAGAGGTTCCACCACAAGATTCTTTGGTGGTTATTGATGGTCGATTAGTTTTGGAAAGATCAGCACTATTACGAGATTCTATAATAGTTCAAGGAGTGCAGTCAGGAGTAGTTGATATAAATTTTGTTGACTATGATCATACAACAGGTATTACGACAGTACAGACATCTACTCCTCATGGATTTGAGGTAGATGATGAAGTAACAATGAGTGGAATTGCTTTTAGTTGTGCCTCTTATACTGGAGGATTGACAACATCTATATTCCCAGAACCTCAAAGATCTTTTGTCGTTGATGGTATTACTGGTACTGTCGGAACCTCACTTACATTTACCACAAATTCGGGTGTAGTTTCTGGAATTGGACATACATATGTTAGTGGTGGTAAAGCTGCTCCGTTACAAATGGAACTAATCATGAGTATTCTGGAGAATAGCACAACATAAGAAATATGCCAAAGTATATATCGGGTCGTTATAAAAAAACTCCTCAGTCTGGATTATCTTCTGATAGATATAGATATTTGTCACCTAGTGATTCTGAACCAGATCTGGGTGATCCTTTAAGTGGACCGTCTATTTACGATCCAAGTACACTTCCATCCGGACAACAATATATTCTCGTCAATATTGAAGGGCAACCCGCAGGAAATAGATTTTGGATTCCCAATCAAGGTGGAATTATTCCCGGAAGTCTTAGTATTTTTGAGGAAGGAACTCTTGTAGGTGGACTTAGTAGTACAACACAACTAAATTTTGTAGGTGAATCAATTACCGCAGAAGGTGTAGGTGGATCTAATCCTGGTGTTGCCGTAACAATAACAGTCGCACCTCCAGGAAGTCAGAATGAGGTTTTATTTGTAGGCACAGGAGGAACTGATTTTGCCACAGATACGAGATTTACATTTGATAATGGATTGTTTGCTGCCGGTGATAGAATAACTGTAGGAACCGGTGGGACGGTTATTACAACAACTGGTATTGGTTCGGTTGGTATTGGGACCATAAATCCAACTCAAAAATTACATTTAAATGGTAATTTTAGAATCACAGGAACAATTTATGATTCTACTAATCAACCAGGAGATACTAATGATATACTGGTAAAAAATGCAACCGGCGGTCTTTCATGGGTCAATCAAAATGTTGTTACTGCAGGTGCTGGTGGAACTATAGGACAGATTCAGTTTCACAATAATGCAGGACTTGTAGACGGAGCAAATAATTTTTACTTTGATTTTAATAATAACAGAGTTGGTATTGGAAGCACACAACCAACACAGTTATTAGATGTTCTTGGTATATCCACATTTAATGGCGGTGTTTTTATTGATACTGTAACTGCAAGTGAAAATTCAACTTTTAAAAAGAATTTAACTGTTGATGGAAAATTAGAAGTAGATGGTCTATCAGATTTAGATGAACTCATCGTTGCAGGAATTTCAACCTTTAACGCAAATATTGATGCTAATTTTGATTTAGATGTAGATGGAACAACAGATTTAGATGTATTGAATGTTGCCGAAACTGCTACATTTTCTGCTAATATCGATGCTAATGGTGGATTAGATGTTGATGGTCACACTGAACTTGATAACGTTAATATTTCTGGTATTGCCACTATAGGAACACTTGATCTCAATTTACTTCAACTCAATAATTTGACAGTTACTGGAGTTTCAACTCTTGCTAACGTTGTAGTAAATACAAACACTATAAGCACTAAATCAGGAACAGGAAATTTAATTCTTGATTCGGATAGTGCTGTTCAAATTAATGACCCATTGCTTGTAAATGGAACCACCGAATCTACGGGTAAAGACAGTGGTTCTATTATTACTGAGGGTGGTATTGGTGTAGAAAAAAGTGTAAATATTGGACTAAATTTAAATGTAGGTGGTGCAGTATCATTTACCGGAGATGGATCTGGTGTTGATGTTTCTCTTGCAGGTGCTGGTGGTATTACGACTACTGGTGGAGATTTATATGTTGGTGGCAATTTGTATGCCAATATAGTGGCAGATGATCTTGCTGGTGGAACCGCAGGAGATCTTGTATATCAAGATGGTCCAAATTCCACAACATTTTTGGCAGATCCTGGATCATCTGGTGATGGTTATCTCTTAAAATGGGATAATGGCAATACTAAACCAGCGTGGATGGATCCTGCAGGTCTTCCCCCAGGACCCTCAGGACCACCGGGACCACCAGGTCCAGCTTCAACAACACCAGGACCACCGGGACCTTCAGGTGGTGATGGACCACCGGGACCTTCAGGTGGTGATGGACCACCGGGACCACCAGGTCCAGCTTCAACAACACCAGGACCACCGGGACCACCAGGTTCTTCAGGTGGTAATGGACCACCGGGACCACCAGGACCTTCGGGTGGTAATGGACCACCAGGTCCACCAGGTCCAGCTTCAACAACACCAGGACCACCGGGACCTTCAGGTGGTGATGGACCACCGGGACCACCAGGTCCAACTTCGACGACACCAGGTCCACCAGGACCACCAGGACCAACTTCAACGACACCAGGACCACCAGGTCCACCAGGTCCAACTTCGACGACACCAGGACCACCGGGACCACCAGGTCCAACTTCAACAACACCGGGACCACCGGGACCTTCAGGACCACCAGGTCCACCAGGTCCATCTGCATCTAGTTCAACAGCTTCGATAGGTACTATCGTCGCATGGGCTGGTTCAGTCGCAGATATTCCTACTAATGAATATCAACTTTGTGATGGGGGATCAGCACAAACAACAGAACTTCAAGCAATTACTGGTGCCAATGTACCTGATTTAAGAAATAGATTTATTGTTGGTGCCGGATCTGATAGTGGAACCGGACAAACATTTAATGCTGCTACTGGTGCAACATCTGGACTTTTTGCTCCAGATCAAGAGGGTGGTGAAGTTGCTCATCAATTAACTATTGGTGAGATGCCAACTCACAACCACTTTGATACTACTACAGGTGGACAAGCGGGTCCAACACAGTGGGGATTTGATGTAGATGGTAATAATAGTGCTAATAGGGTTCTTACTGATGATGGTCCACCATTTAATAATATTGTAGGTAATTTGGCTAGAGGTGGAAATACTTTCCACGAGAATAGACCACCATATTATGCACTTTGCTTTATCATTAGACACACCGCAGGTAGTGGTGGTAGTGGTGGTAGTGGTGGTAGTGGCGGATCCACTAAAGCAGCAATTTTATATGAACAACAATCTTCAGGAACTAATGGTGGTGCTTTCAATAGTGGATCATGGGTCGATAGAACATTAAATATCGAAATTGATCCAGAATCTTTTGTTACTTTTAGTTCTAGCAATAATTATTTTGCACTAGATTCTGGAACTTATAAGATAAGTTGGAGTGCTCCGGCACATGCGGTAGATAAACATAAGTCAAAATTGCTTTATGCAAATAATACCAGTTTTACCAGTTCTACCGATATATTTGGAACTTCTGAAGTATGTACAGATCCCTTACTTGAAAATAACCTCCTGGTGCAAACCAGATCTTTTGGTGAAACAATAGTTACCATCACCGAAACAACTTATTTTAAAGTTCAACACAGGTGCACAGATACAAGATCCACAAATGGTTTTGGTGTTGCTTTGGGTGTCGGAGATGAAATTTACACTCAGGTAGTTATTCAAGATTTGAGTTCTGGTGGTTCTGGAATAGGAACAGATAATTATGTTGATGGTGTCTCATTTAGCAGTGACACTCTTACCTTAACAAGAACAGGTTCCTTAACAGATTTAACCACGACAATAAGTCTTGCTGGTATTGGTGGAACCGATAAATTTACGGGTCTTACAGATACTCCTGCAAATTATACTAATCAAGGTAGTAAACTTGTTGCCGTAAATTCTGGTGCTAGTGCATTGGAATTTATAGATGCATCAACAATAGGAGGTCCATCGGATAAAATTCAAGAAGGAAATACATCAGCAGAAGTTGTAGATACTGGTACTGATGGACACTTTAAAGTATTAACAGAAGGAACAGAAAGGTTCCGCATCAAACCAACAACCAATACATATGCTGATTGTGATGATATAACTTTAAATGCTGGAGGTGGTGTTGCTACTAGTAATAATGTAACAGGTGTGATTAATCTGGGAAGTTCTTATTCTAGTGATGGTACTGGTAATGATCTTGGTGCAGGTAGTGGACATTGGAGTGCTGTAAAACTTCACCTCTGGAAGGATAATACTGCATCATCAAATAAAGATACAATAAACAACATATATGGTTTAGGTGTCAGTAATGGATGTATGGAGATACAAACTGACGCAAATTTAGTATTCTTTGTCGGAAATAATGGTATTCCCGGAAATGATGGTTCATATAATGGATCAAGATTAGAAAGACTTCGTATTGGAACTAATGGACAAATTGGTCTTAGTGGTGCTAACTATGGAACTTCTGGTCAAGTATTAACTTCTAATGGTGCTTCAAGTGCTCCTACTTGGCAAAATGCTTCTGGTGGAGGAGGCGGTGGTTCTTATGGGAACTCTGACGTAGACTCTCATTTAAATCAAGGAACTGCTTCTACTGGTGAAGTATTGAGTTGGAATGGTTCTGATTATGATTGGGTTGCTCAATCTTCTGGTGGAGGAGGCAGTGGAGGATCATCAGACCCTGTAGGTACTATTGTCGCATGGGCAGGATTAGCAGCAACTATTCCTAGTGAGTACCAACTTTGTGATGGTGGTGTAGCATCAACATCAGCACTTCAGGCAATCACCGGTTCTAATGTTCCTGATTTAAGAGATAGATTTATTGTCGGTGCATCTAATAGTACTGGAGATAATACATATCCAGGTCTTTCTCCTAATGCCACACCTGGTGGTAGTGCTAATGCCGTTCTTATAGGTCACTCTCATGGAACATATGGATCTGAGTCTGGATATAGACATGTTGTGAGAGCAGGGGTAGATGCAGGTTTTGATTGGGATTCTCACACTTCTAATCCTAATGATGCACATTATGATGCAAGTTCACGCACTGATGCAACAGGTCAAACTAATGCTGGTGCTAACTCAATCACACAAACTGGAACCAATGCAAACCTCCCACCATATTATGCTCTTTGCTACATCATCAAGCACACTGCAACATCTGGAGATAAAATATCTGAAGGAAATACATCAGCAGAAGTAGTAGATACTGGAACCAATGGACACTTTAAAGTATTAACAGAAGGCACAGAAAAACTTCGTGTAACTCACAGTGGTAATGTTGGTATAGGAACCACTATTCCATCAGAAGCAGTTGATTATTCAACTCTTTCTCTTGCCAACATTGGTGGCGGTCAAATTGAATTAAAGAGAACAAGTAATAACACTCGACATTACATTTATAGTGATGAAGATGATAATTTAGTTGTTGCTGGTAACTATAGCGGCACTGGTCCTGGAGATTTAGTTTTCACAGTAGGTGGAGAGTATTCAGTATCCGATCCTAGAAATGAAAGACTTCGTATAACTTCTGGTGGACAAATTGGTATTGCTGGTACTAATTATGGAACTTCTGGTCAAGTATTAACTTCTGGTGGTCCTGGTGCAGGTGTTACTTGGGCAGATGCTTCTGGTGGAATTACTGATGGAGATAAAGGTGATATAACAGTATCAAATTCTGGTGCCACTTGGACTATTGACTCTGATGTCGTAACTTATGACAAAATGCAGGATCTTTCCACTGCTAATCGTGTTTTAGGTGGAACTTCTGCTGGAACTATTGCCGAAGTTCAAGTCCAAATGGAAATGATTGCCGATGATGCAGTTACTGCTGATAAATTGGCAAACACTAATGTATCTGCCGGTTCATACACTAATGCAAATATAACCGTTGATGCTCAAGGTAGAATTACATTAGCAGCAAGTGGTTCTAGTGGAATTACTGTTCAAGATGAAGGTAGTGCATTATCCACATCTGCGACTACATTAAACTTTGTTGGTGCTGGAGTGACGGCATCAGGATCTGGAGCAACTAAAACCATTACAATTAATGGTGGTGGATCCGGTGGTGGAGGAACAGTTTCTTCAGGAACATTCACCGCAACTGCGGGATCTCCATCTACATTGCAAAGTTACACTTATGATTCAGCAGAACTTGTATTTGAATACACTGTATTCGTCAAGAATGGATCAAATTATCAAACTCAAAAGTTACTGGTAATGAGAGATGGAACAACAGTTGATTCAACTCAATATGCGATTATGCATAGTAATGGTCTTTTAGTTCAACTTGATGCCACGATTAGTGGTGGAAATGTTAACTTAAGAGCAACTCCGGAAACAGGTGTAAATGGATCCACAACATATCGTATTAAACGTGAGGTAATGTGATGAAAAGGTATACATTATCAGTTGAAAGATCCGAATACTGGAATGAGATTCATAATGCTCTTATCGTTGATTCTAATCAGGATGGTATTCCTGATAGACAAATAACGTGTACCGATAGCAAAGATCATAGTCCTACGAGAGGAACTTATGAGTTGACAGAAGAGGAAGCGGCAGAAATTGCTACACATCCTCACATTAAGTGGATTGAGTTGTCTCCTACAGATAATCCAGAATCATATCCTAAACCTTCACCAGCAACCAAAAGGTTTCGTGAAAATGTAAAAATATATAGAGATCTTAATGCTGGTAATGGACCACCGGCAACTAATCCAACTTCTGCGGAAGATAAAAGAACAAATTGGGCAGTCAAAAGAGTCGGTGTTGAAGCAAATAGTGATTCATGGCCAAACGTAGTTGGTAATCCACCAGCTATTAGTGATGATGTTAGTTATAGTTTAACTGGAAGAAATGTCGATCTCGTTATTCATGATTCGGGTGTTTTGCAATATCATCCAGAGTTTTTGGATGCTAATGGTCAATCAAGAGTAAGAGATATTGTTCTCGATGGACCATTTTATATGGATCCTAATTATTTTACATCAAATAATCTTACATATACAAAAGCAGACGGAAGAATTGGAATAACAACTTCATCCGCTCATGGATGGTGGAACTTTGCCTCACAACGATCTTCTGCTTTTCAATCTGAAGGTACGGTATATACAGTATTTACTCATACTGCTGAACGTGCCATGGGAGAGAATTTAGATGGAACAAACAATTTGATTAGTGGACACGGAACTGCTTGTGCTGGTCTTGCTGCCGGAAAATATATGGGTCTTGCTTTTGAAGCAAATATTTGGAATATGCCTGGTATTGGTGATAATACTGGTGGTGATATTGAAAGAAATTATGATTATATGAAAATCTGGCATCGCAACAAACCAATCAATTCTGAAACTGGCAGAAAAAATCCCACTGTCATCAATGGGAGTTGGGGATATCAAGCAGCATTTAGTTCTACTGATACTGTAACCTATAAGTTTAGGGGTTCAACAGGAACCTTTACAGGAAATGACTCTGTAACTAATCAAGTGACTGCTTGGAAAGATGGACTAAACAATCAGGTTACTGGTGCATATAAATCATGGTCTTCATCGTCAAGATCTAACTCAACTAATACTGCTGCTGATGAAATGATGGAGGAGGGTGTTATCTATGTTGCTTCTGCAGGAAACAATAATCAAAGATTGGGTGTTGGTGCTGATGATCCAGATCGTTTAAATTATATGGATGATGATTACTTTAACGTCGGAGATCCAAGATCAGAATTTCCCGGCAATGCATGTCCATGCAACCATAGAGACTGGATGAATCCACAGGGTATTGGTTTTGATAGTGCTATTGATTTTCATCCAGTGATTTGTGTTGGTGCCATGGACGAGTATATTAATCTTGATGGTTCTGAGAGAAAAGCAACTTATTCAAATAATGGGCCTGGTATTGATGTATGGGCACCTGCTGATGAGACATTGGCACCAGGAACAAATGGTGTCACTAGATATGAAGATTATGTAAGATATGATGATAATCGTTTTTATGATTGTTATTTTAATGGCACTTCTGCTGCATCTCCAGTAGCAGCAGGTGTTATTGCTCTTTATATGGAGATGAATCCAACAGCAACATCAAGACAAGTTAAAGAATGGTTGAAGGTTAGAGGGTCGAAAATTATTAGTTCTTATCAAGATCAATACACTGATGATACTACAACAAATTATTGGACTGGTCAGTTTAATATGAGAGGTGCCGAAAAGAGAATACTTTATGATGAAACGGCAAATGATACTATTCCAAAAATTAATGGTTTAAACATTGCCGGAGTATCATTTAGTCAATCCTAAATATCTAAAAAACTGAAATGGCAGATAAAGGATTTGGTGTAAAGGAAATTGATTTAATTGGTGCTTCTGGAACACCAACTATAGAAAGTCCTAATAATTTAAATTTAAATGCATCTAATGTTACCGTAAGCACGGATATCACCATTGGTGGAAAAATTGGTCTTGGTGGACCAAATTATGGATCTGCAGGACAGGTATTAACATCAAATGGATCAGGTAGTGACCCAACGTGGCAAAATAATCCAGGAACTGGAAAAGTTCTACAACTTATTCGTGTTGTTCACACTTCACAAGCAAATACCACTTCAGGTTCAAACGCTTGGGTGAGCACAGGTCTTCAAGCATCTATTACACCAACTTCAACAAATAGTAAAATATTAGTTTCATTTGAACATTCAATATATCATACACTTACAGGTGTTACTGAAACATCATCTCTTCATGCCATAAGAATAAAGAGAGGTAATACAGTAGTTTATAATCCACCAGGTAATAGTGGTGGATCATATGATTTTGGTCTCATAGATACCGACACCAGTAAAGCCACAACATATTATGGTAGGTCTAGAGTAGAATATTTGGATAGTCCGTTCACAACTAGTTCTATAACATATTCAACTGATCTTGCTGCCTATAATGGTTCTGGTGTTGCATATTCGAATTACCAGGATTCTAGCACAAATCCAGTTCCACAATCCTGGATGACCCTTATGGAAATATCTGCGTAATCAAAACTAAATAAATTTAAAATGATTTGATATGAACAATTTTATTCAAACAATTCAAGTATTATCACCAAAAGAATTAGAACAAGTAAATGAATATATTAATGCTTTAGATTTTGGTGCATGTAGAATTTTTTCTACAGGAACACCAAAAGTCGATGAAAGAGTTAGAACAAGCACGGGAACATCTTTAGATGATAATTGTGATGTTGCCAAACTTATGACAGATAGATTAAATGATGCTTTATTGGTTTATAAACAAAGATTAATCGAAAAGGCAAAAGTAATTGATAGTTATCCAGTCCCTGCCGGAATGGATACAACATGTTGGAGAGAAGGTATTCAAATCTTAGATTATATTGAAGGTCAAAGATATCGAGAACATTTTGATGTTGCGACAGATCCAAACAATAATTGCTATCACAGAGATATATCAATAGTTCTTTATCTTTCTGAAGATTTTGAGGGAGGACATACGGTATTTTCGCATAAAAAATACAAACCAAAATCTGGTCATGCATTATTTTTTCCATCAAATTGGTGTTTTCCCCATCAATCAGAACCAGTAAAGTCTGGTAAAAAGCGAGTGGCAGTTACTTGGTACTACGTCAATGATACCAGAAACGGTTGACACCGGCACTCAAATGCCTTATAATAAGAAGGTAAGCAACCAAGGCACCATGCAAGACGAGTTTCTCACACGTTGTGTTGTAGACCCTACCAAACGCACAATCTACATCTATTCCAGTGAAGGAGACACAAAAGAAATTGTTTGTGATACTGTGGATCAGTTCATGGATGTTCTTGAGGTCATCCGTAACACTTGTCCAGAAGATGCTCTGGTTTATGCAGAACCACTGGAGGTGTAAATGGAGATTTTTACCCTGAAAGAATGGGAAGACAATTTTGATGACCTTGTAGAAAGAGTTGAGAAAGGTGAAACCATAGGTATTGTGAGAGAAGATGGTAAGGCAGCAGTAATGATGCCTGCTGATGATGAACTGATACGAATACACACTGAGAACAATAACGAAGCTCAGTAGTTCATCATCAG
>Ga0181411_1000832_pt1 | contig 11311 bp, 6 predicted proteins | sample 34SPOviralmetaG_FD_130114 | JGI IMG/M metagenome (GOLD analysis project Ga0181411, IMG submission 130114) | Marine viral communities from the oligotrophic San Pedro Time Series (SPOT) site, San Pedro Channel, CA, USA - 34 SPOT_SRF_2012-07-09 | ecosystem: Environmental > Aquatic > Marine > Strait...
CTTTTCGACAAGCTGTGCATCCAATGCTGCATGAATTTCAGCAACCTTGTCCGCTCCACCAATAGCAGCTTGCGCCCAAGTGATTGCTTGCGCTTCAGTCACACTGTCATAAGCAACCATGTCGCTGGGGTCTGCAGCTTCAAGACCAACAGAGCCATAAGCGCCAGCGCTATACGTTCCATCCTCATCAGTAGCATTCACTGTGTAGTGGAGCGTGTTGATCATGCCATCAGACAGAGTGCGATCACATTGACCGACTTTCCAAACGTAGGTGTTTGCCATAGTTAAACAAATTCAGGATCAGTGTAAATGGAAAGCCCCGCGTTGCCACGGGGCGGTTTACTGTCAACTAGCTTCAAGTGCTGCGACTTTGGCTTCTAGGGTTTCGATCTTTGCGTTTGCCTCTTGCAAAGCTTTTAAAAGCATAAAAGGGAGAACAGAGCGTTTAATTTCTTTGACCTCATCATCACCTTCCCCTTCCGTGTGGATTAAGCCAGGGAAAATTTCTTCAACTTCCTGCGCAATCAGGCCAAGTTCTTTGGGTTCAGCATCTTCTTGTGTTTTCCAATGATATTTAACAACACGTAGATTGGCAATATCATTCAAGTAACCATCACGAGTAGACTCAACATTTTTCTTCAAACGAATATCAGAAGGTGTTCCAACAGTTCCGTTGGTAAAGATTGAATAGATGGGTGTCCCATTAGCATTAGTAGTTGCTGAATGGAGACCATAGAGAAGTCTGTGTACTCCTCCAGAAACAGTCCCATTTCTCAATTCAAGAGTACTTGTGCCAGACGCACTCAGCATTTTATGCTGCCCATAACTATCTATACGGAACCGCTCAACCGGAGTATCTGTTTGATCAGGCGTTGTACTAAATACAAGTCGTCCAGGTGTATCACTGCCGCCAGGAAGGGCATCAATGAAGCATTCAATTTTTGCAGCCTGCGAAACGAAATCGTTACCATCACCTGCACACCAGAATATGCCGCCTACTTGATCATCCTCAGCAACACTGTGCGGAATTGTACCCCTTGATTTTGCAATCTGAATGCCAGCGCCTTCGGCATTATTGCCGCGATTGATAACTGAAATTCGTGAGGTTGCAGTACTTGCACCTTCAACTTGCAATGCACAATCGAGACCGTTAATAGGAATAGTCGAAGAATTCCCCACCAACAGCCTCCCCGAGCTGTCGATAACCATCCGTTCTTCTATACTTTGACCTGTACCTGGATTGTTTGGCGTTGTGTAAAAGTGCAAGTTCATGCCACCTGTCGTATCAGCGTTAAATGCCTCACTTGCTGATGCGTTAATTGCAGCTCCAACTTTTGGATTTGTTGTTGAAAAAGCGTTATCAGTCGAGCCAAACTGAATTGCAGGTGTAAGAGAAGCGTTTGTATTGTTCATGCCAAAAGCAGTCATTAACAACCCTGCGCCTGCGCCGCCAAAAGGTGAGCCTGAGCCCTCAAAATCGTCTGGATTTTGTCCATTACGGCCATCATTAATATGAATTCTTGCCTGAGCCGCAGTTCCACTGCTAAGATTTTTAATTTCTAGTCTCGACCCAATATTAGTTGCTCCGATTCCAACATTTCCGTTTTCGTCTATCCTCATTTTCTCAGTATTTGATGCGCCTGATATAGTTGTATAAAAAGCCAAAGATCCGTTATCTTTATTGGTAGCATCGCTTCCTGATAAAGCATAAATAGCCGCTACGGTGGTGCCATCCCATAAATATTGACTGCCTCCAATATTTGTACCTGAAGTGCTCCTGTTAGCATTTGTGCGGATGTAAGAGGGTAAATCACCTTCCCGGTCTAATACCATAGCAAAATGGTGACTGCTTTTTATTGTCACTTGTTGTGGGCCTAAAGTTGTCGGACCTCCTATCCCAATACTTCCTGTTTCGTTTATAAATAATCTTTCGGCCCCACCTGACGCGATTCCAATGCCGTTGCCACTTCCTGTAGGAAAATAAATTCCGGTGTCAGTGTCTCCTGAACCTATGCTTTGACATATTGAAACAGAGCTAGGAGTTCCAGCAAAAACCTGCAGCTTTCCATTTGCTCTTAAAAGCCCAGCAACAGCAAGAGTTCCGTCAAAAAGGCTGTTGCCTGTAACATCCAACGTTCCAGGTATGTCGACGTTGCTAGTAAATTCGACGCCTGTGCCTCCAGCATCAGTCTGCAGCAATTGACGCGCAGTACCGTTTGCAAGCTTGCTAACTGCAATCTCTGCACTAGCGTTAATATCGGCATTGACGATTGCTCCATCAGCAATCATTGTGCTAGTAACACTGCCGGTATCACCACTTGTCACCACCGTTCCAGTAACATTCGGGAATGTAATGGTGCGGTCAGCTGTAGGATTAGTGACCGTTAAAGTTGTCTCATAATCATCAGCTGATGAACCTTCAAATACCACATTAGTGCTAGTTCCAAGGTTCAAGTCACCAGTCATTGTGCCGCCAGCTTTTGGCAGCTTCTCTGTATCAACTTCCTGCAATGCTGCTTGCACATCCGTTGCAGCAATCGTTCCACTCGCAATGAATGAAATGTTGCTAGCTGTTTGACCAGCAATAGCGTTAGATACGTCGATTAATGAATACTCAGTTCCAACACCCTGTGACAACAACATGTCAGGTGGAGCCAAGGCAACAGAAGGTGCCGCTCCAGTACCTGTACCACTGGTGTCTACGACCACATAGTGATTTAAATTTGTTCCGACTGGCGCAGGCAGGGCAGACCCTACGGCAAACCCTGCAGATGATCCAGCAGTCGTAATGCTGCTAACTAAATTAGTGTTTGCGTTATACGTTCCAGCATTAACAAGGTTGCCAGATAGAACCGTAATTGGAATAAAGGCTGATCCTGTATAAACGTACAGATCAAGGCTGGTTTCATCCCAGAACAGCTGTCCTTTAAAGTCTCCAGATGGGAAAATAGTTACGTTGTCGCTGCCTAAAGCACCGCCAAATTTTACTGTTGATTCATTAGCTAACTTTTCGGCAGTGATAGCATCATTGGCGATCAAAGACGATCCAATCGTTCCAGAAGTCAGCTTTGCGGCAGAATGATCAGGAATGTCCGCTGCAGTTAAAACGTCACCGGAAGAAACAACACCCTTGGACGTAACTGTGACTTTGGTATATGTTCCACTGGTTACCGTGTTGTCTATCGATAGATTGCCGCTTGCATCAACAGCAAGACCGTCGCTAACGATAACAGCACCCTTAGCAGAACTTGTCGCTACGGGAAGATCTGATGACGAAATTACACTGCCGCCAGTAATTAAACCATTGGCATCATAAGTAACAAGATGTTTAGTGCTACTTGCAGTGACACTGTTGTCAATCTGAATCGTGTCGGTGCTTAAAGCGAGTCCGCCACCGTTGACAATGACGCCACCCTTTGAAGTAGTGGTTGCAGTCGGTAAATCACCGCCATCAATCGTGCGATAACCAACCGTTCCACCAGATCCCACAGGTCCAGCTAAAAACTGTGCTGCAGAAGCAGTGTTGTCAATTGAAGCTGTGACTGTTGCCGTTCCACTGCTTACAGCCGTGGTGATATTGATAATGCCTGACGTCGTGTCAGTAAAAGCATTAACAGAACTTGGCGCTTTAGTGTTCAACCATACAGTGCCGCTGTAGACATACAAAGAATTATCATCAGTATCTAAAGCAAGCTGACCTGTGTAATCACCAGAAGTAGGTAGCGTTGAAACAAGATTGACAATCGTGTTGTCAGCAATTTTTGCTGCCGTTACTTGGTCCGCACCAATCTTTGCTGCCGTGACAGCAGAGTCAGCAAGTGCTGCTGTAGCAATGTCTCCCGCACCAAATAAAATCTTGGCCCCAGGGATTGCGTCATCGCTTATAAGCGTGACACCGTTTGCAATCAGGTTTGAAACCGTAATTTTCTTGGTTTCACTTGCTGAATCATCGACAATGGCAAGCTCATCAGCAGCAACCAAGTCGCCACCAGACAGAGCTGAAAGATCGCTGATTTTAAGATCGGCCATTGTTGACTAGCCTCCAGGGCTTAAGTGTCTGAGCTTTCAAGCAACAGCTTAGCTGTGCCGTCCTGATCCAAGAGTATGTCGTCGCTGTTTTCCTGCAAGACCTTTGCAGTAGGCTCAAGGTCTACTTTCAGCGCAATTTCACCAGTTGATACAAAATCAGCAGTGAACTGAACCGTTGAAGACGGGCTGAACTGCGAAGCGCACGCAGTTAGCACACCATCAAACTCATAAAAGATCTCATCATTTGAGTTAGCGGCAACACCACTTGGATTATGACCGCTTGATTTTAAATAAAATTTTGCCCTAAACTGACTGCCAACTTTTGTACGGAGTATTAGCTGCAAGAGATACATTGGCAAGTCTTGCACGGTCTCTCCTGTGTATTCCCAGAAACAACTCATGTTCCCCGAGCCAGACATTAACGAGCTAACTTGACTGCGAAAACTATCGGATAAATTCGTTGTATCAATAACTTCTCTCTGAGTGTTTAGCTCGAAGCTGTTTACCTGTGCAATGACACGAAAGTCAGAGTTTTGCACAACAACTTTGATTGGAACGGCTGATCCAGGAGCTGCCAAAGTTTCAGCATTTGCCGCTCCACCATTTACCGCATTAGCAAACGTCGTGTAAAACCTTATCCCACCAAGCGCATCAACATTGATAAATCGCTTGATACCTGTTCTTGTGTAACCATTGAAAAATGAAAGTGCAGCGCCGTTAGTGCTTGTGATCTCAACTTGATCGCCAGTTATCAACTGACCAAGTTTAAAATCAAAACTTAAACGCTTTCGCGTTACATTGACGTCGCTAACATTGACCGTTGAAAAGATGTCATTCCCGTCGAACTCTCGACGTAGTTCAACTTTGCCATGCGTTCCAAGGTAAATGCTCATTAGATGTCAACCACGACTGGAGCGCCTTGGCACTGGAATTGAATATCTGCCGCTACAACATCACCAACAGACATTGACAGAGAAACATTTGTGATAAAGACTCTCATGTCAATAAACTTGCCGTTGGTTGTTCCGTCGTCAATTTTTAAACGAATCCGAAACGTTTTTGATGGAACATCCGAATCATTTTGATCTAGTGATGCGCCATTGAGAATGTCAGCTGCGCTATCGCGTTGTTTAAGCACCTTGTTTAAAAAAGTGCTTGCACTATTGCTAGAGTTTTTTAACCCTAAATTTTCTTGGTAGTACAAAATCCGACAGCTGCCGGTCGTTGATCTTCCTACAGGGGTAAAAACATCATCTGTTTGACTTAAAGTTTTTGTGCTAATTAACGATACCGATGAACTAACGCTCCAATTCTGCACAGCAGCAATCTCAGTGCCAGGATCGCTGTTGTTCGTCGTGTTATTTAAAAACAGCTTGCCGGTAGCGCCAGTGAAGTAAGCCATCAGAGCACGCCAATCAGATTCACTGTAACAGTGCTACGCCCAGAAGCTACCTGTGCCACCTGTGGTGGCCCTTCATAGCGGTAGTTGTTGCCATGGGTTTGAGCGCCTAAAGCGTCATTATTGCCTTCCCAGCCGCCACGAGTTGGGTTAAATCCATTGATGTTCCCAAGAGCAAAAGTTTGGAACGTGCCTTGAACCAAGTCGTAATGGTCTAAAAACTGCTCAGCATCTGCATCAGGGATATTTGCGTAAGTCAGCGACAGCTTCATATTGGTGCGATTGCTGCCATACAAAATTCTGTGCTCAGCACCGTTTTGAGCCTTGTAAGTCTTGACTGGATAGTCACCTGACTCAAAAGAGCGAGCGCTTGGCACTAAGTCGCCACCGTTCGTTTTAGTAATAGGGAAGGTCATGACTGAACGCTCCAGCCTGCGTCATTAGATCTTAGTGCAGCTAAGGCAATTTTACTTCGCTGCTCACTGTCGCAAGGGTACTCAGAAGCAACAATATCAACGATGCCGTCTTGAGTAAAAGTCAACTGCTCAACAACATAGATGTTCTGAGATACTTCGCTAATAGTAACAGTAAATAAAATACTGTGATATGTAGAGTCATTTACTTTGCCTCCCGACACGATAAGCCTGCCTGTCTCAACCTCCCCATCGCCTGACCTGAAATAAGTAATAGGATAATCTCCATCTGGCATATCTCGCACGCTTGTAATAACTCCAGCAGCATCAACAGTTCCGGTGTTTGCAGAGTTGTAAGGAGTTGCTTCTGTCGTTACTTTGATAAAAGATCCAGCGCCAATGTTTAATCCTTCTGCTGTCGTAGAAAAGTTTATCGTATGAGTTACATAAGCCCTTAGAGCCAAGAAATACTTTGCCACTAAAACCGCATGATCTCTTGACGTGCAAAACTGCGTTAAATCAAACTCTTCCTGAGGCAGCAAGCTAGTACCAGGAGAAGAATAGATGCCAGTACCATCAATTCCTTTTACTTCGACAACTGCCTCTTCTGGTAATTGATTGGCGCGTTCTTGCCTATACCGAACAACAGCCTTAAAAGCACGACGCTCTTCCGCTCCAAGGTACTCAATTTTGTAGCTGTCCTCAAGAATGTTTCCGGCAGTGAAAAAAGCTTCTGGCTCAATAGAGCCTATCTTTATAGTCCCATCGTCATTAACCGGAAAAGCAGGTTTTAACGAGAACTTGCCATTGACTATTGAAAAATTACATAAGAAACTCGGCGCAATATCACTGAAGAACTGCCGTAAATTGGTACGTTCAACGATTGGACCATTAAAGAACAAATTGTTTTTCACAAGAAACTTAGAAGTCAGCACCAAATCGCTTCTTTCGACCATGTAACTTCTGCTGCCGTCCATTCCCAGCAAACCACCCGCTCCAGCGGTCTGATCCGTAAACATAAAATACATCAGGTCTGTCAGCAAATTGCTAGGGCCATGGCTTGCAGTATCACCGTAAAAAGAACCAGAAAGACCGACTGTTGGATGTAACCGCTCCACTGCTATTCCGTTCTTTAGCCACACTCGCATTTGATCAAGAGCGGTAAAATTACGTCCTGCTTTAAGTGAAAATCCAGCAAGGGTTAAGTTAAACATGTTGGCCTCACTGTCATTTATTTGCACTTCGTTGATGTAAACAATTTCATGCTCAGGCGCTGTACTGTTTGATTTTTCAACAAAATTACGATAGGCGCTGATGTCTGAAACTTGCGATTGCTCTGCAAAATCCAACTCTGAACTGGTAACGGGATCAGTGGTTCGTTCTGATTTTACGCTGCTAATTTCATAGTTTTGCCCGACAGCGTTATACAAAGTCCGGAATGGATTATTACTGCTTACAACACGATTATCTGAAAATGTTTCACCGATTTCCCATTCACCAACTGACGTGGCTGTTCCTTCAAGAACTTGTGTAACCCTACCAATTGTCCAGCCAAGATACTGACCAACAATCGGAGCACTAAATCTTCTCACGGTAGCCGTCAAATCAACAGTAATTTTTTTCGAGCCTTTATTAAAAACAAATCCTGAAACAGTTTTAGTTTCACCCGGGTCAAGGTCTACTGCCCCAAAAACTTCATAACGCCATGCTTGCGATCTAGCAGCTAAATCTACGTCTTCAGTAACTGCTCTTACCACAAACCTCATGCCTGAAAATGTCATTGTTCCATCAGGATGGTTGTTAACAAAAGGGTTTGTGTTTGGATAACTTGACTGACCGCTTGCAACATCAGTGCCTTCAGATCCTCTCTTTACTTCAATTATCTCTCCAGCAGAAAACCCTCCACCGCTGCCCAAGATAGTAACTATTGAGTTGCCGTCACTGTCGTCAAATGCCCAGCGATGAGTTTCACCCGGCGCTAGCCCACTGTCATTTACTACTTTTCTAAGTCTCCATCGCAGATGAAGCCATTTGCCTTGTTGGCCGTCTATGTATTCAACTGTTTGTATAGAAAGATACCTTCCATTTCTTACGTTTGAGGTGCTGGCACTTCCGGCAATTGCATAGAAAAAAGCAGACAATTTGCCTTGAGTGATGCCTTCATTTGCAATGTTTCGTCCTGCGGGCACTCTTGATAAAATTTCACCAACCTCCGCAATGTTTCCTACTGCTACGATAGGAGAAGCAGAATGAAAAATAACTCCATCTGGATATGTAGGTTCTTCAACAGCAGCAATTGTTTTGGGCGCTCTTTTAAATTCATTATTGCCCTTAAGTCCTCTCTTATCGGTAAAGCTTCTGCCAGAAACTTTAATTTGCATATTAAGTCCATTAGTAAGCGTTCTAGGGCCTAGCGTGACCGTGTTGGGCTCAGCAGCGTTAGCGGTGCTTGCTGATTGATCTAAGACGACAAACGTAAATGATCTATCCGTATCTCCAATTGCTCTAAATTCAGAGCAAGGAAAGGGCACAAATTTAAACTCAAGCTGACGTTGCTGTTGATCTTGATTGATAAATTTTATGTAATTATATTGGGCGCTTGGGCTTTGGCCTTGGACGACAAAGATAAGATTTTGACTAAACGGTTGGAAGGTTGATCCATTGTCCCTAGCGTCTCTGATGTAAATCCTAAACATCGAAGAACGACGGATTGTTGCACTTATCGTTCCATTGTTTATTTGAATGTTTTTGCTTTCAGAGTTTTCAATCTCTTTTTGGTCAGGTAAATTCTGAAAATTACACAGCCCGTTTAAACGCTGAAACACAGTGCTCTTAAGCCCGATCTCAGTAATAAATGCTGGCCTGCTGTTTTTGATAGTTGCAATCGCAACTTGCGTTAAGGGGAAAAATCCTTCGCCAACTCCAATTGATTGATCGCCAACACCGCTGTCTCCTATAAATTCGTTGCCAGTGCCTTGCGGTTCAATAACTAAATCCCTGCTAACAATTCCAATCTTTCTGAATCTTGAAGTTGATGTATCCACGCATTCCATTGTTATCCTTTGATCATCGCCTCCGTCCTCTGATGGCTCAAAATTTTGCAGCTTTCTACGTGTTACTTTCCAAATACTTCCGCCAATCATAAAATGCTCGCCAAGCTGCATTGCACCGTCAGCCTCTTCCTGCAGTGAAACGACTGTAGAATTTATGTCATCAACAGGCGCTCCGCCTTCTTCTCTTTGGTAAAAATCTTCAGATATTCTCGAATTTTTTATTGAAAACACGATTGTGTCGCCTTTTGCTACGTTTTCAATTACGGTCTTAAATCTTCTGTTGATAAATAATGTATTGTTGGTGTCGTCGTTTCTTGTACCGTTATATTCAACAATTCCCATACGTGGGCTATAGTTTCTTCCATCACCATCGTGAAATTTGTCAATAATTGGCTGACGTTCCTCTTTGTTTGCGCTTTTTGGCATGATGCCTCGATCTCTTAAAGACTTGCCATCATCAACCGCTCCAGATTCCCCCATTATTTTCATTCGCTGCAGTACAACCACCTTTTTTTGAGCCTGGTTGCTATCTTCTGCGATAAGATTTAATTGATAGTTGACCCTAAAATTTGTGCCGTTTGCGATTGGACTGTGACACCCAAACGTTGCAGAGTTAGAAGGGGTGTAAGCATGGCAAAAAAGCTCATTAGGCTCAATACCCTCTGGATTTTCAACCTCAAAAACATCATCATCGTCCCCCCTGCCTACTCCTGGATCTCCAGAGTCAAGAGGCCCTCTTGTTCCATATTGCTTGTCACTTCCTCGAATGCGAAAGTTGCTTGAAAAAGATGCCTTATGCCAGTAAAAAGCAAAATTATCCTCAAAAATTGCATCTAGCGCATTGTTGCCTAGAAAAATTCCCTCTAATTCTGGCTTATCAATGCCAATATCATTGACGCCCTGTTCGCCGACAACAAACATAAGCTTCGCTCTTTGCGACGTTCCATGGCTAAACATCCGCGACCAAATCAGCTTTGGCGTAACCAGCATTCCGCCAATATCGTTTTTATACATCCCAAAAATTATGGGAACAGGTGAGGCATAATCTGCTAACTCTGCAAGCGTTTCAAAGCCGCGTGAAGGCGTAAAACGATTGGCCCCTGTAATGCTGCCAAGATCAGTTACACCACCGCCTTGAGCGCGTGGCATTTTTGGCTTTGGTGTCAGCAGGTATGAGACACCAGTCAGCACAAGGCTGATCGCTAAGTTGACCAGAATTGCTGTAGTGGCATCATTTTGAACATCAGGGATATGCTCATACTCCGCTGGTCGTAACGCTCCACGTTTTCTAACCTCAGCTGTAAATGCTCGATACTCTTCTTCAGTTATCCCAATCGTTGCAATTAGCTGCCTTTCATACGGAAGCAGTGGTACGTCGTAAATGCTCGAACCAATGACCATTGCACCTTTTGCGTCATTGGGCCGATATACAGAATCCCTTTTTGCCATGTGACTGCGAATGCCCAGGATTGCTGCGGTAGCAGCAGAATGTCCCCATCATACGCGGGCTTTTCAACTCGCAAACCCCACCGCATTAGATCCCGGCATACATCCCACTTGCTTGCCTCATACCAGCTTTGCTTAAACGGTGGCGCGTCAATACCCATCCGCTCTAAGGCTTGATAACAAAGATGGATGCAGTCAATATGGCCGTCACTTCCGTCAGCACCAAACCGATACGGCATTCCAATCAGATCACTGCAATCGGACATTATTTGCAACCGGCAAATTGCCAACAAGTTTCTTGGTCAAAGCACGCCTTGGAATGTCGGTTCCAACAGCGTCTAACACTGAGCTGACTTGCAGATTTAGCGATACGTTGTCCCAAGTACCACCAGTAATCTGCCCGGTGTAACTATGCACGCTTGTATGCGTACCACTCGAAGGATTAGTTGAGTCAACAATCAAAACTTCGACCTCAACAACATAATGATCTCTAATTGCTAAAACTGCCCATCCGCGAGATAAATCATTGTTTGGGAAAACAAGAGAAGCCTCCATACCGTCCCCCGTACGGTTTACGGTTACACCAGAAAAACCAAACGGCACAAAACCATAGGAATTGGTTCCATCCTCATTGGTGTATGTCATGTCTTGATTAATAAAAAAGTTCTGAAAACGGAACTGCACAAACAACCCTTCAGTGCTGCTATTTGTTGACTCCCGCAAGGCGTTGATCGTTACGACATGGCCTAAAGCGTATTGACTCATATCCCGATCCTCTTACGTGTACTACCACTCATTTGTAAACGCTTCAGGGTTTGCTGTTCACCCTGTTTAGCACCTTGCTGTGCAGCCTGCTGCATTCCAGTCTGGAACTGATCAGCAGTTACATAATCAATGCTATTAATTCGTTCTACTGTGTAGCGAACATCAATTGCAGCGGCAACAGCAGTTCCACCTCCTTCTCCTCCTCC
>Ga0181411_1000833_pt1 | contig 11309 bp, 23 predicted proteins | sample 34SPOviralmetaG_FD_130114 | JGI IMG/M metagenome (GOLD analysis project Ga0181411, IMG submission 130114) | Marine viral communities from the oligotrophic San Pedro Time Series (SPOT) site, San Pedro Channel, CA, USA - 34 SPOT_SRF_2012-07-09 | ecosystem: Environmental > Aquatic > Marine > Strait...
CTATCCTTGCTGCTACTTTAATACGTGCATCAAAAGCACTTTTAGTTAAAGAAGCGTTTAGTATATCAAAGTTATAATAATGCTTAAATAGTTTGTTGTTTACCTGTGATGCAGGAAGCGTAAAAGTCTTTGTAAAAGTTGTGAAGATTTTAGCAATATCACGAACGTTTTGGATTGTATCTGTAAGACTAACTGTTTCGTCCTTAAATAAATCAACTCTTGTATCTTGTATATATAATTGTAACTCACGCTTCATTATACTATATTATTAATAATATCGTTAGCATCTTCTACCTCTAATGTATATTGTATTAGTTTGTCGTTTAATGATGTCTTTTTAGTTAGTGAACTTGTCATTACAGTTACAGGGTGTACTACGTTGCCTATAAATATCCATACATACTCGCTTAACATTATATCTTCAATAACTACGTTGTAAGCCTCAGCTAAGTAATCTGTGTTTAATGTAAAACGCTTTCTACCATTTTTATTAAAGGTTAGTGTTTGATGACTTTTAGCATCATAGTTAGATGAAGAATAATTAAATATGTTTCTTGTAAATGTTTCGCTTTTAGTGTTTACGCTTTCTACTGACTTTAAAAAGAAATAGAAGTCTTGTGGTGCGCCTTTATGATTTATAAATCTCATTTGTACATGACTGTACTTAGCACTACATACTCTTTGTATTGTCCAAGTGTAGTTTCCTGATGCTGAGGTTACGCTTGTTGCTGAGGTGCTTATAGTAGTTTTAAACTTTGTTCCTGAATTCATATCCCAAGCAAAAGAAGCTGTATTGTCAGGCAAGTAAATAATTCTTGTGTTTCCTGTGTTTGTTAATTCTTCATCATCTGCATCTAATTCTTGATTTACACCACCCCTAAATTCACTATATCCATAAAAACCTGTATGTGTAAATGTTGTTGCGCTTCCTATTGTACTACCTGTTCCATTTAATCCTGTGTATTTTGTTATGCTACCTGATATTGCTACTGTATCAAATGTTGACCCTGTACTTCCTCCATAATTTTCTGTATAATAATCTTTAGCTAATGAAGCTATTTCAAATACTGTTCTATTACTTGTTGCGTTCTTTAGTATTGTGTATCTAAGTGTGCCATCAATAGTTAACTCTAACTTAGCAGAAAGATGTGATGCAGTTGTAATCGTTACAAAGTAAGGACTTCTAAGTAGTATTTGTGCCATAATTAATTCTTATTCATATTTTCAGGAAAAAACTTTTCATCTTGTTCTATATCAAAAACAAACGAATCTCTTAATTGTTGAGGTATAAACTTAAATGCTCTTTGGAATGCTTGTGTAAAAAAGAAGCTTGGCTTAATACCTCTGTTGTAGATGTTCTTAGCTATAACATAACCCATAGCATCATAACCTCCTCGCTTGAACTGTCCTCCTTTACTTGTTCCTTTCGGAGTTCTAAACCTTATGTTTCTTTGTTTTGCAAATAAAGACATTCTTTGTGCAAATTGTTTAAATGTTCCTGCTCTTGTGCCACTACCAAACCTGTAAGGAGAGCTAGGTGCTTGTTGTCCAGTTATTTTAGCATTAGGCGATACTTTACTAGGGTCTTTACCCTTTACACCTAAATCTACAAAAGGCAAGTAATCTTCTCCTCCTAAAAGTAAGTCTATGCTATCTTTATAAACTTTAATATCTTTATATAAACTATTCGATAGTTTCTGAGATTTTTTTGTTTTCCCTTGTTTTGCTAACTCTATTCTTGCTTGTTCAATAACAAAGCTTCCAAACTTATTTAATATCTTTTCTACTTCTTTTAATTGCATACGTTTATATCATTACTTATTAATACATTAAACGTACAAGCAACTCCTGCTAATTGGTTTTCAAACCTTTCATAAAAGAACTCACAGGATGCCTCACCATCTAACTGGTATTTGTCTGAATATAGATTTCCTTTACTTAACAAGCCTACTAACTTATTTACTACCGCTAATTGTGTGTTAAGTATGTCTTGCTCGTTGTTGTTGCCTACAAATACATCTGTTGTTTCATCTTTAGATTGGTCAACTATATCCATTGCCATTACCGTTATGTTAAAGTTGAGGACTTGTTCTTGTATGTTTACAGAATTTACTATTATATGACTTAATGGGAATATAGTTTGTTTAGATAAGTCTATGTCGAATATATCTCCAGTTGTTACTGTGTTAACATTTTCGTCTGCTAACAAATTTGTCTTTAGTGTTTGTGTTATTTGATAATATCCTCTTACTCCTTGATTCATTTTTTAAATTTGTTTTTTATTTGGTTTGCCTCAATCTCTGCTTTCTCTTTCATAAATGTTAAAGCATAAAGGCAAGTATGTACTCCTAGTTTAGTGATATCTTCAAATCTTCTAATATCTGATTGAGCGAGCCCGAAAAGTGCTTGATACCATCCATATCGTTTACCGAAAGATGCTGTTGCGCTAAGGCTATCTCCTCCTGACCTAAATAATTCATCATAGCTTTCGATAAGTCCATCCCTAAATGATAAAAAAAAAGTATTGAACTTAACACCGCATCCATTGGCATCTGTTTCATTATATCTGTATCCTCAGCCTTATAATCTTCTATTAAGTATTTGTCTTTATATTTTTGTTTTATTGGTCTGTAAAGAACTGCCATAGCCCTGTGCATATTTTCATAGTCTCCTATGTAAGTATCTAAGTCTATGTATTCTCCAAAAGACATATCTTCTAACTTAGGAATAAACCCATAAGAAATTTCATTTATTTTAAACTCTTTAACTAAGTTTGGCTTTTCATTAAACATTGTAGATAATATTTCTGTGACATCTTTAATGCTTGATGCTTTCATTCCTAATATAACATCACCCCTTAGCCCGCAAAATATCTCTATCATTTTTATTGCTAAGAAGTTTTCATCTTTATTATCTTCCTGTATCTTTAAATACTTTTGATATTGCCCTAATGTTATTTCACTTAATGTGTCTGGTACTTCTAGTTTCATATATATATAACGTATAAATAATTATTTTTCGTTTGCTACTGTATTGCGTATCTTCCAAAGTTTGGTCTACTTAAAATGCTGTATGTCGCATATCTAACTGCATCTATAATGTGGTTGTTTTTATCTTCAGGTGTGTTTGTTAATTTGCCTGACTTATCTTCTTTCCATTTATAGTTCCTAAATTCCTGAATTGCATTGTTACTTTTTGTTGTTATGTTTATTTTATATCTTTTTAATAAATCAATACCTGCGTTTATTGAATCTCTACCTTTTAAACTCGGTCTTATATTCCAACCCATTCTCCTTAGCTCCTCAATTAATCTTGGTTCGCTACTATCCATATATAATTGGTTTCTATTTACCCCTACTTCTTTAAATGTGTTGTGTAGGTCTTTAGTTGTCATTTGTGTTCTGTAAAGATGTTCTTTTATATAAAGGTTATAATCTTTTGTATAAACACTTACTAAAGTTGAGGGGTCATTAGAATATCCTGCATCTGCCCCATATGCTATAAACTCTGCATCCTCTGGTATTTTATTACACTCATTGTAATTAAATATAGTTGCCTTACTTACTCCTTTTAAGCCTAATCCATATATCTGCCAATATTGTTCATCTGTATCTTTAAGGCGTTCTATTTCTCTTTTAATGCTTTGTTCTAAAAAAGGATTATCTAAATAAGTAGTCCTATAAAAGTCGCAATCATCTCTTGTAATTACTTTGTCATATATCCAATGGTATTCATCACTAGGGTTGTAGTCTATTATTATTTTTTCATCTGTTCTAAATATAAGCTGTTGCCAATCTTCCCAATTTAACTCATTAGCTTCATTAATAAATAAAAGATTCCTTTTACGCCCTCTTACTTTTTGTGGCATATCTAAACTAATAAACTCTATTAAGTTCCCAAAGAGTTTGTATTCGCTATTTGACTTGTTGTGGTTTAACTCTTGATAGATGTTTAGTTTTCTCAGGATGTCTAAGAAGTCTCTCATTACAGAAGCCCTTAAACTAGGGAATGCTTTACGGCATATAGTAATCGTTTTGTTTTTATTTCTAGGTGTATATTCTAATATTATCCATAACAATATATTATAAGTCTTGCCAGAACGTGTTCCCCCTTGTTCAACAATTATTTTCTTATTACTGTTTGTTAGGTGTTTATAAACCTTGTTAGTCTGTATCTTCTGTTTTATCAATTATCTCGACTTGAAAGTTAGTTGGCATTCCATCTGCTCCTGTTATCTCTTGCCTTTCTACATATCCCCTTTTCTTTCCTTTTGTTTTTAAATAAAAGATTGTAGCAGGTGTAGAGTTCTCTGAGATTTGTTTATGTAGTTGACTTTCTGCAAAATCTAAAGCAATGTTTTCTATATCTTTAACTTGCTTAGCAAAATCTTCATCTTCGTTTATCCATTTATAAAATGTACTTCTAGGTATATCTGCTTTCTTGCAAGCTACCGTAACTACTCCTAAACTTTGCTCTAAAGCTTTTAGTATTGATTCTTTTTTTATATGTCTACTTTTGTTCATTTGTTTTTATTTGAGCGATAGGGTAGAATTGAACTCCTCCTCTTAACTGGAATGTTAAGTGTGCAACCATTACACCTCTATCGCATTTTTAGGATAATCTTTTTTATATAATATTACTTTTTTTCTTATGTTTTTATTTAAAGGATATATATATTTATATTTACCTGATTTTTTTCTTTTTTCTAGTGTTAGCCATAATTCTTTTTTAATGTTAGACTGTATTCTATCGTGCCTCCATTTACCTTTATAAAACACCTCTATTCCACTTGATTCTGTTTCATCTACATATAGCCAGTTTGTTGCTTGGTATATTATACCTTTATGATTTTGACCTTTATCTGCATAACTAATTAATAAGTTTACTAAAGGCTTGTTTCTTTTAATCATTTTAATTGATAAAGATACACATTTACTTGTGCTTTCTTGTAATCCATTTAAAGCAACTCTTGTTAATTCTAGAAATTGGCCTGAAACTAACCCATATTTTTTACCTAAATTATAATTAGCTCCTCCACCAAAACATATTACTCCACACCATTCATTTTTATTATTAAAAACTGAATATGATATGTTAGTAATAGGAACTGTCTTAGCGTAATGAAATTTTAAACAGGCATATTTTACTGCTTTGTAAGATGCTTTTTCTAATCTCATTTTTCACTAGTTACTGAATAAAAAGCTTTATCATATTTTTTTATTGTTTCTATTATAATTTTTTCTGCATCTTTCAAATCATTTTCGTTTGCAAATGTAATTTTAATTACTGCAGGCTTTTCATTAGTTTGCGTTAGCTCATTAAAACTAGGTTCTTCTAAATCATCATTATTTAACCAAACATCTAAACCCCAATCCTCTAATTGAATAGAGCTCCATTCGTTTGCTAATAGTTCATACTCCCACTCACCAAAACCTATATTATCTTTTATAATAAATTCTTTTTTTTGTTTGTCTGTTAAGTTATCAACTTGTATCGCATATACTTCTTTCATTCCTATTTCTACACATGCTTTATATCTCATATTGCCACCAAGTATGATGTTGTTTTCATCTACCACTATAGGTCTCAGCTTTAACATCTCAGGAAATTCTTTAATGCTTTTTACTAACTTTTTAAACTTTGCCCCTTTTATTATTCTTGGGTTGTCTGGATTTAATTTTAACTTACTGACTTTAACTTTGTTAGGTTTCATATTTATATAACGTTAATCTTTTTTATTTTCCTTTAATATCTTATCTAGTAGTTTTTTAATTGCTTCAAGCTCTTTTTTGACTACCTGTTGACTATAATACATTTGGCTTGCTATGTTCTCTAGTCTTTTTATTCTTTGTATTTGTGTAAACTTTTTTGGCTTCATTCTGTTCCTGATATTATTTGGTCGTGTGGTAATCTATTACGGTTATACTGGTCAATTCTCCATTGGTCTTTTCTTTGTAACTTTTCAAGTTCAAATGTTAAATGGTCTATTGCTTTCTGTAAATCTTCATTTGGGGTTTTGTGTTTTTTATATGCTCTAAGTATATAAGTTACTGCCGTGCCTAAATGATAATTTAATTCAAAGTTTTCTACTACTTGTTTTGCTGTGTAGTTGTTTTCTCCGTTGTAATATTTAGGGGTCTTTACTTTTGTTTTGTTTAACATAATTTATTTCTTTTATTGTATATATGAAACTGTATCATAACTTTTCTATCGTTTCTACATTTCCTGCACTTATCATCTATTATCTTTTTTCCGTATCTAAATATAACAAACCTTTCTTCAGTAAATGTTTTATTACAGGTTCCGCATTTCTTTTTCATCTATTTCTTTTAGTTTCATATCGCTTGCTACTCTAAGCAGCTTATCAATATCATTTGGATATAAATATTCTATTCTATTTTTTAACAAACCCTTTTTAATTTCTTCTTTGCTTCTTAAAAAAACTTGTATTTTAGTAAGCCATTCATCTAGAAATTTAGAATATCTTCTATGCACTTCAAAAGACTTTAAACTATGTATTGCTGTTGTGTGGTCATAGTTTTTGCCATTAGCTTGATAAAATTCTTTTATTTGATGAAATGTCATATCAAAATGATTCCTTAATACAAATGTTAGTAAACATCTAGCTTCTATGTTATATCTTCTTCTTTTGTTTTCAAATACATCTACGCCAGATATATCATATAAGTAATCTGCTATTTTCTTCGCTTCTTTATTCATTTTATGTAATTCTTAATTTTAATAAATTATAACATTCTATATACTTTTCTCTTGCTTTGCTTTTATATTGTTCTTTAAATAACTTATATAGTTTCTTTGTGTATTGATATTTTGTTCTGCATCCTTCATAGTATTTCTCTGCAAACTTCTTTCCTTTGCCTTTAAAATAATTAACATTGTCTGCGCTATCTCCTGCTATCATTTGCTCATAAAAATTATACAACGCTTCTTGTTCTGAAATATCTAAAACTATTTTTTTATGATAATTCCATATTAAACAATTAAACTGCTTATAGTCTTTGTCTATAGAGCAAATCAATACATATTCTTTTCCTATTTCTTTTTGTATGTCGTGCCAATGTTTCGCCACTAAGTCATCTGTTTCTACTCCACACCCATAAATACTGTTGTATGTTTCTTTAACGTATTTATGTAGTTCGTGTAACAAAGGAGGTAGTTCTTGTTTCTTTCTGTTAGCTTTATAAACAGGTGTAATCTTTTTTCTAAAGTTACCTTTACTCCCATTAAAAGTTATTACACTATTTACATCATATACTTCGTTAATATCATTTATAATCTTCATAAACTGTTCATCATATTTATTAGATGCGTCTTTTATATTTGTATAATATTTTCCTTTATACCTATCAGTATCGTTTTTGCTTCTATGGCAACTAGCAAATATTAAACTATCTGCATCAAATAATACAATCATACATTTTAAGAGTTAAATATAATATACATTAACACTAAGACCAGACCTAGGTAACTAAATGCTAAGGCTTTCATTTTGTTTTCGTAGTTTCTCATTTTCTTTTTCTGCTTTTCTAGCTCTCTCTATAGCTCTGTTTTTTTGTAGTCTATAATCTGAGATTGCTTCTTTATATAATTTTTGATTGTTAATTGTTTCCTGAAAATAAAACGTTAATCTAATTAAAGATTCTGACATCTTTTCCAAGTTGTTTGTTTTCTTTTTATCTAATTGTCTTTTTACAATAGATAACAAAAAAGTTAAGTCTGTCCATATTTCTAAGTCCTTTAGGTTATCTATTTTTTTATTCACTACAATTTCTTTTTAAACTCTTTATATTTTTCTTGTCTTGACTTTTCCCAAGCTTTTTTTGCTATTGTTGCAAACTCATACAAAGCAGGTATGTCATCTAACATAGCTTCAGCATTCCATTCTAAATGAATAGTTCTTGCTTCATCTTGCCAATCATCTACCTCTGCTTCTATATGTATTACTCCTGGGGATTGACTTAGGCTTATTGTTCTTGTTACGTAATATTCTTTCATAATGTTTCCATTTTACTAACAGCTTCTTCCATAGATTCAAGAAAAAATTCTTTTCCTGTTTCAAAGTCTGTAATTATATATTCTACATCTTTACCGAAAGCACTTGATATACAACACCCATTTTCTAAAGCTATATATACATAACCACTCATTGTATTAAATCCTACTTCCATAATATCTTCTCTTGGGCATTCTTCTGCGTATGCTTTCCATACTTTACTTAAACCTTTTGCTTCTAAATAAGCTGGGTTTTGTAAGTTATACATTTTTAAATTTTCCATAATTGTTTTTATTATTAAAGCTTTCTGAGTTGTTTAGTTAACAAACCTCGCGTCTTTCTATTTAACAGTGCCCACATCAACGTTAATCACTGACCTATTTGTTTTTATCCGCAATAATTTTTAGTCCAGCACTCAAACGTTTCATTCCATACTCGTGGAGTCCATTCTGGGTCTATATCTGACCTCCAAACAAATGAACCTGTTACTGCATAATCTTCTAAAATTACTAATTCGTCTATTAATACTTTTTTCATAATTGTTTTATTTATTACAAATATACAAATAATATCTTATTAACAAAAGTTAATTTAAATTATTTTAAAATTTACACTTTTTAATGTTCCACTTCTTCCCTAACCTGTTGAGGTAATCTATCACGTTGGTTCTTTCAATTACAGTCCATTTTTTATTGTAATAGATTTGTGTTACTTCACATTTATCTAAAGGTATGTTTAGTTTATCATTATTAAAAGAATGTTCTATTTTTAAAACTATAGCTTTATCTCCCCACCTGTCTGCTATTCTTTGCAATAAAAGTTTCTGCCCTATTGGGATTCTGTTAAACTTATATTTAACTTCCATCAATATTAAAGCTTCATCATTAAATTCTAATACTGCATCTATATCAGATGGGTGCATCTTTTTATTCTGGACTCCTGTAAAGTCTAAAACCTGTTTGACTCTGTCTCTGTTTTTTATTAATGACTTCATACTAACTTATCTAAGTCAGCAATCCATCTTCTATAAATACTACCATTACAAGTACAAGGCTCATTATACTTATGTTTGTAATAAACTGAATGTAATTCACATATTAATTTAGTGTATGTTATTTCTTGTTGTTTAGTTAAATTTTCAAAAGGGTATGCATTTGCCTTGAAATCTAACCATCTATCTAAGTCTTTTTCTACCATAGTTGTACTTTATTTGCTTTATCTTTACGTTCTTTACATCCACAATTATCTCCCCATATTTTTTTTACTATCCATTTTATGCCTGTGTAGGTTGTTATTTTTTCTATTAAATCTCCTAATCCCATTCTATATTATTTTTAATTAATGTTTTTACGTTTTTGTATGTGTTGTATAAAGAGTAATAACTGATGCCCGTTTTTTTAGAAAGCTCTGCTATAGACATTTTATCTTCTGTTACTAATTTAAATACTTTTGCATCATACCAGTACATTTTATCAATCAAATTATCTAGTTGTTTCATTTTCCCCTCTATATCTTTATATTCTTTTATTTCTTTTTCCTGCACATACTTTTCTAAGTAGTCTACATTTACTTTTATAATCTTAGATTCTTTTCTGCACAAGTCCATAAATAAACTTTTCAAAGTGCGGTACATATAAAAATAATTTATATCATCATCGTAAGATATATCTAAGCCTTTGTTTAAAAGAGTATGTATTTTTAAATAAGCTTCTTGAACCACATCTTCGCAAACCTCCCCCTTGCATCCAAAAGAACGCACAACTTTTAACCAGTCTTTATGTTTGCTAGCTAATTTTTCTAGTGTTGTCAATGGTTAGTTGTTTTTTTGTTCTGTACTTAATTAAATTTTTCCCTCCTATTTCAAATCCTACATTGTTAAGTATTGACTTAAATAATATAGGGCTTTCATGACTTGTGGGTTTATACCCCAAACTCATTTCTTTTACCTTTGCTACGTAAAGCCTAGTATACATCCACGAGTCAGGGCTTGCTATATACCTATGACATATCAAGAAATCATCACACCTATTGCCATTTACAGCACCACCCTCACTATCGCCAATACTAGGCGGAGGTGTCATTCCACCAAACTCGTGTGTTGGATTATGTTTTCTTCTTAAACTCTCAGTAACTGCATGCGCACAAATCCAAGTTGATATATTATGTGTTTTGCAGAAAATACGTATGTCTGTTAATTGAGTGTAGCTATATTCGTACCCGTTTGTGTTTCTTAAATCCTTTCTTAAAGAGTTTATTGGGTCAATTAAAAACCCCTGATAATCCCAAGCATCCTTTACTTTTTCTGCTAATGTTAAAAGTTTTTTATAAGTGTATTGTCTATTTATATCTACAAACTTAAAATGATTATATACAAATTCTCTTGATTGTTCATAATCACTTTCCTCTATTTTGTTTATTGGTTTGCCTTCTAAGAATTCTATTAATTTTTTTATTAGCTGAATTGGGTCATTTTCTGAACTAAAAACCAACCATCTAATATTATGTCTAATAGAATAAAGTAACATTAAATAAAATGTAAAATGTGTTTTACCTACATTGTTATGCCCTAATATAAAATTCATATTCCCAGCAACAAAACGAAAATTAGAGTCTAGTTCTTTATGACCTAATTTTAAAGCTTCGGGAATCTTACCTTTTCTAAAGTCATTTAATTTATCTATATGTTCTGAATAGTTTATTAGCATAAAAAAAGGGGGTAGTTAGCCCCCTATTAATTAAAATGGTAAATCTTCTTCTCTATCTGGAGACTGAGCCTCCACTGCTACTTCCTCTCGATATTCTCTTACTCTCCATCCTTGTAAGGAAGTGAAGTATAATACTTTACCTTCCTTTTCCCATTCTCTACCTCTTACATTGTAAAACACTTCTACATTATTTCCTACCTTGCAAACAGGGTCATCTAATAATCCACAATTATTTTGTGTAAAATCAAGTGCTACTACTTGAGGATATTTATCGTTTGTTTTTAATATTAACTTTCTTACTCTAAAGTTACCTTTTTCTTCTATTTCTGTTATTGTTTTTATTTTTCCTTTTATTGACATTTTATTCATTTTTATTTATTTATAATTTTGGTACTCTATTGTATTTTATACTTTGTATTGATTCTCTGTCGTCTAAACTATCTATGTTTGTTTTGTTTATGATTCGACTTTCTAAATCTATAATTGTATAACCTTGTTTAGCTAACAGTCTAATTGCTTTTAATTGCTCTCTTGCTCTTTCCTGTATTCTAAACGTCTCAAATATTTCGTTGCTTATTGGCATAACTTAA
>Ga0181411_1000844_pt1 | contig 11236 bp, 17 predicted proteins | sample 34SPOviralmetaG_FD_130114 | JGI IMG/M metagenome (GOLD analysis project Ga0181411, IMG submission 130114) | Marine viral communities from the oligotrophic San Pedro Time Series (SPOT) site, San Pedro Channel, CA, USA - 34 SPOT_SRF_2012-07-09 | ecosystem: Environmental > Aquatic > Marine > Strait...
CAAGAATTAGCAAGGTGGGGTCGTTCAATGTTGGAAAGTTTAGAACATATTGAAATACTCAAACAACATAATTGTAATCTTATAGTGTTGAAAGAGAATATTGAACTAAACAATTCAAGTGGAACCTTATTTTTTAATATCCTACTCGCATTAGGACAATGGGAAAAAGAACAAGTATCTTATCGCGTTAAGACAATACTACAAGATAAGAAAGAGAAAGGACTACAATATACAAGAACTACTTATGGTTATGATATGGTTAAGGGTAAAATGGTAGAGAACCCTACTGAACTTCGTATGTTAAAGAAAGTTGAGAAACTCAAAGAGGCAGGAAAATCATACAATGAAATCAAAGAGTTCTTGAATAGAAATGATTATGTCCGAAAAAATGGTAGTAATTGGAACAGAGATAGTGTGATAAAACTTGTGAAAAATAGGTTAAAAATCAACAATTCTATGACGACAAACTAATCTATTGGGTGTGGTAGAAGAGTTCTGATATACCACACTTTCATATACAAAAAGAGGTAGGTAATAGTGTAACCCACCTCTTCTTTTTTCAAGACCAAGGGAAGTAATATCCTGCCAAATCAACTAATCAGTTTATCATCTTATGATGATTGTTTTACCTACCGACCACCCGAAACTCATTAGTGATGAATATCGTTCCTTGTTTTTATATTGTAGTCCTCTTGTGAGAAAGTCTGGAAATCAACTCACAAGAGTTTTAACTGCATTGGTATTTTTTTTATAGAGAAATACCAAACTCAAATTTTTAAGAGGGGAACCCCAATTCCCCTCTTGTCTGAACGAACGACCTATGTAACCTCTATTGATTTACTTCTGATATTGTTATTTAATGATTTAACAAGACCGGAAAATTCACAATCAGAAAATTCATCTTCTGTTGCTTTTTTCATTAAGTGTTCCTCGTTTCGTAAGTAGTAATCAAAATATCCTTGGAGTTCATTTATCAAGTTGAAGAATTCTATTCTTCGTTCAAGAGTTCCTTGACCACTATCGTAGAAGACTTCATCTCTGGACATACTATCACATTGAATATTATCTACGAGTTTCTTTAGTTCTTGGATATACATTAGTGTATCACCTCATCTTTCAGTTTTACATCATATGTAGTTCCAAGTATTTCAGACATATCCATTGAAGAATCAATAGGCAGTAAATTATCCCATTGTTCAATAGACATATCTTGAATTAACATATTATCATTATATGATGTGATTGTTCTGTAATGTGTAGGAACCGGTTTCCCGTTATGGTGTTCGTGTTCCATTAACTTCATAAACACAAAGGTATTATCTTTAATATCCTCGTTGTTTTCTAATAACTTTTCAGTCCAAATATTCTGATTGAACTTGTCGTTATTTTCTGTTGATAGTTCGTGAAGTTCAGCAAATGTCATTTGTTTATACATTATTACCTCTTTCGTTGTTGTTATTAAATTTGGTTTCAATCCACTCGTCAATGAAATTCTGAAAGTCCATACCGAAGTCATTGAGTAGTTGATAATCGTCGTGGTTCGTTGTGTCAAGACTACTTCCGGTAATGAAAGATTTACTCTCACTTAAAATATCTTTAACAACATTTCGGAAGTGTTGGTTAGCGGTGAAGTATCCTATACCCTTTGGACTTGGAACTCTATTCCCTTGAATTTTCTTCATTAGACAACCCCCGACATAATTTCATCAAAGTTTCCTTTGTATTTATATTTGTCATCTATTAAATCCGGAATACCCATAAAGTCAGTTGTTAAATCAATGTCTTTCATTAATTCTCTAACTGATTTACTAATACCACCTTTTTCAATAATACCTCGGATAATCTGTTGTATCATTGATGAATAGGAAGAACTTTCTTTCTTGTTTCTTCTTTTAACTAATGTCTTTACAAAATCAGTTGGATTATCTTTTTCACTCTCTATCACATAGTTTGTATCCATTAACATAATCAACTTATAGACATCAAGGTTTCTCGTGAATAGTTCTATTCTTCTATTCTCATAACACCAATTCACAAACTCTACTGATTGTTGGAAAGTGAAAGTCTTTTTAATACTTCCAACAGCAGATAAACAAGTATCATCATACCAAGGAAATGTTTTCTTTAAGTTCATTTTAGGGTGAGGTCTTACCATTGATATTGAAGTCAGATAGTTTAGAAATCCGGTAGATAAGAAGTGGTGGTTCAACATAGTTGGAATAGCAATAAATCCAAATTTCTTATAGTAGTCAAATAAACCATAAAGACTTTCTAATGTCTTTCTTTCAGTATTACTTACATAACCATTAATACTATCATATGTTTTATTAGAAACTCTTCTCGTAAGTGGATTCAAGAATGATATATTCTCTTTTTTAACCTGTTGTAACCACTCGTTACTAAACTCACCTCGTGATTGAATTGGAACAGCAGAAAGTGTTAAATGGAAGTTATACTTATCACATAAGTTCAGAAGTAGATTTAATAGGTCAGTTCCTTTAAGATTAGCATCTTTTTCAGAATAAATAAATTCTAATTTGACATTATGATTGTGAGTTTGTCCTATTGAAAGATAGGTTTTACTATCTGATGTTAAGAATATAACTTCTCGTGTTAAAGCGTGGTTCCATATTCTTCTATCTTCTTCATAGATAAGATTATATCCCTCTTGATTATTTTTTAATTCAGAAACAAAATTCCTAAAATTATTAAAGTGTTCTTTTGAGATATGTGGTTTTCTGTAAGTCAAACCCTCTTGCAATAATTTATTCTCGGTTTTATTTCTTAAATAACCATTAGTTAAATTAAGATAAGGTGTATTCTTTCCGATTATTGGGTCGTTCTTCTTCTTATTTCTTCGTGATTGTCTATTCTCAATTGGTTTTAGTGATTGATACATATTGTAGTCCTTCCATTGTTAATTGTTGTTCCTCTATTAAAGGTGTTTCTCAAGTTTGTATTAAGAGTATTTATGGTATTGATTACCGGATTACCCTCTACTCTAATTCTGTTCAGTTTGTTAATTTGATTTCTCATTTTTGTCCTTTCGTTATTTTAATTACACACCAATATATGATATTTTCGTAGCAGAATAAGTAGTGTAGGGGATAAGATGAAAAAATGAAATTCTATGACGATAAACCCTGATATATTAAGACTTACAAATATAGGGGATAATCCTTGTTTATGGGGGATAAAATTTGTATATTGTAATATGGGAATACAACCTAAAAAAACGAGTATAAAAGACACCCTAATTCAAGAACGAAAAGGGGAACATATACGGAATAAAAACCGAAAGGAAAGAGAGAATAGAGAGATTACTGAAATCATTGGTATATCTATTGAAGAGTATAGAGAATTTGATAAAGATATTAAGGGTGATTTCTCAAAGAGATATAATAGAACTGCGGGAAGAATAAGAACACTTAATCGTGCTATTAATCAACACAAAGAGAAGATTAGATTTCGTCAAGAAAAGATTGACGCACATCTTGAAGAATTAAAAAAAATTAAAGGTGGTTTCACACCTTATCTGAAATTGTTAAATCCTAATGTTCAGTTAAAGAAACCAAGAGATAATTTTCCATATTGGAAAGGTCGTATTTGGTTTAATATGGGATACAATCCAAAAGTATATGGTTTTAATGTCAAAGGTAGAAATATAGATATTCATATTTGTTCTGATAAAGAACGAAAGAAAATGAATTATTCTGATGAAGATATGAAAGAAATTTGTGTTCGTAAGTTTAGGCAGAAATTAATTAAATCAGACTTTGGAATAATTTCAGAATACCAAAGATAAAATGTATTTTTACTAATTCACTTTATATTTATTTACATAAACGAAACATATAATCGTTCCTTGTTTTTGGTTTAAGAACCCACCATTTTTAGTTCAAGTAACATATGACCTGTCAGTTATTGACAACTCATTTTACTTTCCTTCTGTTTTTGGTGGGTTTTTATTATCTGAAAAAACTTCCAAGAAAAATTAAAAGATATATCATTTAATTCTGCTACACGCTATATTCTGAAAGGTTGAAACAACCTTAAGTTATGAAGATTAAAATATCAGATATAAAACCTAATCCTATCAATGATGAAATCTATACTCAAACAGATTTATCAACTCTCAAACAATCATTAGAACTGAACGGACAATTAGAACCTATTGTTCTGAATAAAGATAATCTTATTGTGTCCGGACATAGAAGATACTTTTCAATATTACAATTAGGGTGGGAAGATGTTGAAGTAAGATATGTTGATTATGATAATGATGTAATAGCACTAATTGAACATAACCAAACCCGTATGAAATCTACTTCTGATATATTAAATGAGAGTAGAATATTAGAACAAGAATATAGAAAACAATTAGGTGGTCAAGGTAAGAGAACAGATGTCAAAGGACAAAAGAGATTTAATGTTTCTATTGAAATAGCCAATAAAACCGGTGTTGGATTATCCAAGTTAAAACAGATTAAGTCTATCGGTAATTATGAACCACAATTAATTGATAAGATTGATAGTGGGGAAATGTCTGTTTCCAAGGCATATAAATATGTTCAAGACAAATACATTTCAAGGAATAGAAAAAGTCCAGATGAAAAACTAAAAATCAAATTGAAGAACTTCATACGGAACGAGGATATAGATACAAATGTATTAATAGATGTATTGAACGATACATACCCATTTTCACTAATGAATATCTCTACTGATGATTTAGAGGGATTAATAGAACAACGACAAGAGTTGATTGATAATATGGAGTTCTTGAAGAAGTTGGACAATCAAGAGATAGTCATCTATAAGAAACTAAAAGAAGTAGAACATCAGAAGTTCAAGGACAAAGAATTACAATCCGTATATGACAACATATTTCATTTTTCAGATATTAATGATACAGACAAAACAATTAAAGAGATTGAGAATATTAATCCTTATGTAGAGTTAGTTTCAGATTTAAGAGAGTTCAATATATTAAGAACATTAACATCTTCAATGGAGTGGGTTTCTGCTCCCGGCAGAAATCTTAAATACTTCGTAAAAGATAAGTCCTCAAAGAAGTATCTCGGAATAATAACATTAGCAAGTGATGTATCAAGACTAACACCAAGAGATAAATTCATAGGGTGGTCAAGGTCTAATATGTTTGATGATAAGAAACTCAATTCAACTTGTATAGCACAAACAATAGTAAGTGTTCAACCAATGGGATATAATTTATTAGGTGGGAAACTATGTGCGGTTATGTGTAGTGATGAACAGATAAGAAAAGATTGGAAGAAGAAATACAAAGATGAATTAGTAGGTATAACAACGACAAGTCTTTATGGTGGATTCAGTATGTATCAGAATATACCTATTTGGAAAAAGTTAGGGAATACAATGGGAAGTATTCTTATTAAACCGGACAATGAAATATACTTGAAATGGTTAGAGTGGTTAAGAAAGAATTATAGAACCGAGTATGATTACGCAAGTAATAAGACAAGTCCAAAACAGAACCTTATTAAAATCTTATTCAGAAAACTAAACATAGACCAACAGAAGTATCAGAACGAACAAGAAAAGGGAGTGTATTTCTTATCACTCTATAATAACACCAAAGAGTATTTAACAAATAAAATTAAGTCCAAAGATTTAGTATTGTCTGATAAACTGAATAGGCAGGATTTACTTGATTGGTGGAAAACAAAATCCATTAAGAGATACTTGAAACTTCACAAGTCCGGCAAGTTAAAGAAACAAACATTATGGTATGAAGATTTAGATAAGAAGAAAGTTCAAGGGTGGTTAAAAACAAGAGGGATTGATTACCTATGATAGATGACATAGTATTAAAATTTAATATCAATTTATAGACCCCACCCACCGCAGTTTCTCGTTAATGGTCGGTTTGGATTAACGAATAACTAAACCCTTACTCACTCATATATTGAGGTCAATTTTTAATCCCTATACAACCTTTCATATAATAAAATCTAAAATCCGTTGTTTAAGGAACCTTTCATCTGAAATCATCAAACTATACCAATTAAAAAAGAAATTAACGGGCTACTATCATTTCCCGTATTAAAAGGGTATTCTGAAATACTACCAATAAAAAAAAGTCAAAATAAATGTAGAAAAAATCGTTTTTTCTAAAACTTCTTGATACTTATTACTGAAACGATAAAGAATACCTTTGTTCTTTATTGACTTGAAGATGTCAAGTGTGTAATCCTCGTAAGAGGCACAAGAAACAAACCAAAACAAATATATGAATATATGGAATAGTTTATTCCCCACCGAAGTCAGGTAGTCCATTAAATGAACAATGGGAAAACATATTACCGAGGCAAACCAACAAATTATGGAAGTTGAGGTGTGGATACGGAGTAGGGATACTTAATCTTAAACCCGTAGTATTGAAATCCAATATCATAGGTAGTTAATATTAATACCGGACGAAATTACATTAGGGTCGTCAGTCAAAGGTCTTGAAAAACTGATTTTACATTGTGTAGCCAAGTTGATATAGGAAATACTTTCAGTAATGAAGTCAAATCTAATAAGAGAAATACTTTTTAGTTGCGATAGCATAGGAAAACTGAAAGTGTATCCACAAGAAACAATACTAAAAGATTAAGTATTAATAATAGTATTAAAACTAAATCCAAGTCGTAAGACTTGGTTATTAAACTTGAGGAATAATATAAATGACATATAAGAATAAAACTGATTTCATTAGAAATCATAATGTAAGAAAACTTGGAATAGTTGAATATTGTTTAGGACTTGAAAGACAAGGATTAAATGAACAACAAATACAAGCAAAGATGATTGTAGATAAAGTATCTAAATCACCAAGAAGTGTTCAAGATAATTTCAGTTTCTATAAGAAAATATCAAAACAGATTGGGTGGGTTAAATAATGAAAGGAACATATATGAGTACAACCATAGATAGAGATTATGGTAATAAACACCCTTTAAGAGTTGCGTTAGAACAATACAGAAAAGAGAAATTATCAGAAGTAGTTTTTCGTAAAGTAATGAGAACCTATGAACATAAGATGAACAATGAGTGGGTAATAAGTGGAACATCAATGTTAGATGATTGGCTATCAATGACACCACAAGGACAAAACCTATTATCAACCATATCAAAGGATATGGATATAAAGAGGAACTATTATTATGAAAACCATATTTAGTGAAAAGAACCCATACGGGCAGAAACCAAAAGAACAGAAAAGAATTAAGAATATTTTTAAGTCTATGAAGTCGTCAGATGATAAGGAAAGATTAGTTTCAGTTCATAAGAGATTTAACAAGTTCGTTAATAGCAACAAGAAAACAGATAAGGTTTCTAATCTTCAGAAGTATAACAATACAATGAAGAACATTAACAAACAGATTGATAAGATAGAGAAAGAACTACTATGAGAGAATACAAAGGTCTTTCAACATTACCATTAATATCTATTGAAAAAGATTTAGTAGAAAAAGAAATCGGTAAAACATTAACAGATAAACAATGGGCAATCGTAAGAGAAGAAATACTCTATCAAACTTGGAGTGTCCAACAGAAGATGAAAGACTTAATTACAAAAGGGGAGTTTGATGAATTCTTAAAACACTATGAAAAACTCTACCAAAGAAAAGATTAATCCGTTGTGGGTGGTGTTGTAGTTGTAATACCAATTACACATATAATAAGACATATGCTCAAACACTCTCAATACCACCCGAACATTTAGGAAAACAAAATGAACAAGAAGAATAAGAACCTTAATCAGATAAGAAAGGTTCAGAAGAAATATAAAGAAACTATTAGTCCAACAGACAAGATTAAAAACAATGGTGGTCATACAAAAGACTACTTGAAGAGGCAGAAAGAAAGTTGGGGTAATAAAGATGTCTAATGATGTAAAGTTCTCTAATCCGGTTCCATTTCATAAAGTCATAGAAGAATTAGTAGATATAATTGATGAGAAATTTGTTAATGATGAAAGAAGTAATGACAAGTTTTTAGAAAGACCCTCAATACAAGAGTTCGTGAAAGACTTTGAGAAAGATGTAGATACTTGGAAATCAAGTGGTGAAATAAATGAACTCGTAGTTCGTAGTATGGGTATTTATTTAGTAGCAACATTAATTTGTCAAATATCAGTATTTGGAAGACCTATTATGTTTAAGGAACAATGGATTAATAATCAGATGTTAGATATGCCAACTTATCCTAAAAACAAACTTCCAATCAAATACAAACAAACAGACAAAGACGGGAAACCATTAGACTATTCAGAAATACACTCGTTGAATCTGATGAAGTCTTGGTATAAGAAGAAGAAAGGGCAACTTAAAGAGTTTTTGACACTATCTTAACAAAGTGGGGATTATCTGTGTCAAAATGTCTAAAAGTGTATTCCCCTCACATCTATCTGTGAAAGCAGAAAGTCCAAAATACAACCATATTCAATCATATTATTACATATAAATCATATCCTATCATATTTATAGATATAAATACATATACATATACAAATATATTGAGGAGATAATATGTCAGATACAGCACCAACAGAAAAAACAATAGATAAAGAAACACATTTAGAAAACAATGTGAAACTACAAACATCTCATTTAGAACAACTCTTTGACCACGCAGAAAGATACTTTGAGATTGAATTAGAACAAGAACATAAAGATTTATTCAAGTCTTTAGTCGTTAAAACAATATTACATAAATCAGCAACAGATGAATTAAATGGATATTACTTGGAACAATCAATGTTGAAATCACAGAACGAAAAGTTCTGGGATAAGATGTCCAAAGAAAAACAAGAGGAATTGAACTGATGTTTAGTTTATGGGATAATGTAGAAATGGATAAACGAGATATATCAGTTGTAGGTATGAAAACTATAATGGAAGAATTAAATATATCTTATTCAACTTGTTATAGGTGGTGTAAGAAAGGTATGCCACACTATAAGGTAAAGGGAAGTAAAAAGGTTTTATTCAATCGTAACAAAGTCCAAGATTGGTTAGAAAGTCAGTAAATGCGATAGGTTAGGGAATTAAAAACTCTAACCTATATTACTTTTGTTGTATCTTTTTTATTTGTTGTAAATAGAGAACTACAACACAAGAATACAATTAGTTTGGGAAATAGAGATAGAACCCGAGTAGTTTGTTGTAGTTTTTGTTGTAGTTTTTTTAGGTTATATTCCGACATTAAAATATACGAAGAAAATCTCTGTAAGTCAAGTAATATCAAGGGAAAGAGAGAGTACCCCGGATAGGACTTGAACCTATGACCTACGGATTAGAAATCCTTTAGTCCTCGTCTATAAAATACTATTTGTTGTAGTTTTTGTTGTAATTTGTTGTATTATTACCTATATTTGTTGTATGAAAGATACAACAAGGATATTGATATGATAGGACTTAACAAAAGAGAAATGGTTAATATGGTAGAACATCTAATTGAAGAAGCACAGAAAATGGGGTTTGGAACTTTCCTTTTCAATGATTGTAAAGACGAAGGATTTGTCTTTGATATTGACAACCTCAAAATGTATTCAGTCGGTGATTTCGTGGATTATGTTATGAAAGAAAGACATAGAACATATACAATGTTGGAAAGATAATATGCCAAAGAAAAGAAAATCAACACTCATAAAAGACAAGAGAGGATTTAACTATTATCAGACAATGTCTTTTCAAGATACTATCGGAAATAAGAAGAAGAGGGTAATGAGATATTTAGGCAAGAATATGACAAAGTCTGAATTAACCTCTCGTAAAAAAGAATTAGATAAACATTATGACTACATAGATACAAATACTATCAAGGGTAATCCTCAAATGAAAAACCCTAATACACTCGGGGTTATTCTTAAAGCGTATGATAAATACAATAAGAAGAGAGTTGAAGATTTAGAATTATCAGAAGTTACTTGTCGTAATCATAGAGGATATACAGAACAATTCAGAAAGTTCATTGATAAGACACACCCTAAAATTCTTGTGAATAGTATTACTACAAAGATGATTAAAGATTATGTGTTATTTAGAAAGAGGCAGAAACTATCAAACAACACAATTAAAAATGATTTAACCTACATCAAGACTTTCTTCAAGTGGTGTATAAGAGAAAGATACATTATAGATAATCCTTATGACCATACAATTAAACAACCTAAATATGTTCCAAGAACACTTGACCAAGTTCCAATAGGTAAAGAGTGGGATATATTATACAAGTTCATTAGTAAGTCATTATCATTTAATCCTACAACAGATGATGAAAGAAAGAAATGGACTTGGTTTAATAGAAATACAGATTTCAAGGAACAAGTATTCTTAATGTTAAATACTGCTATGAGAGGTGGGGAAGTCCAAATACTGAAATGGAAGAAAGGTGATATGGATTACGGAACACCAAGGTTTCCGTATTGTCATCTGAACAGAGATATGAAATCAGCAACAATATATTTTAAGAGAACATTAACAACATCTTTTGAGTTCAATGAACCAACTATTAATATGTTGAAAGAAAGATATGATAGAAGACACCCGAAAGACATTTATGTTTTCTCTAATCCTCAAACAAATAACAAATATAATAAATCTCAATTGGTAGATAATTTTAACAGATTATGTGAGGGATTAGGATTAGTTGATAAGGATACACAGAAAAGTTTATTTACACCACACGCAATAAGACACGGAGTAATTAGTCAGTTATTATCAAGTGGTAATCATAGTATTCAAGATATATCAAAAGTAGTAGCAAGACATAGTAAAATTGGAACTACATATGACATATACGGACACTTTCAGAAAGGTAAGGGTAAGAGTATCCTTGATACTTTATCTAACAAATAAGAGGACATATAATGATTGTATCATACCAAAGAGTTAGCACAAACGAACAACAGAATTCCATAGACGCAAGTTCTACACAAATACAGAAGTATTGTGAATATAGAGGACTTGAACTTGATAAGTCTTTTATTGATTTCGGTATTTCCGGTGGAAGATTTGATAGAGAACAATTCGTGGAAATGATTGAGTTAGTAAAACAAAACAAAATCAAATGTATTGTAATTCAAGAATTAGCAAGGTGGGGTCGTTCAATGTTGGAAAGTTTAGAACATATTGAAATACTCAAACAACATAATTGTAATCTTATAGTGTTGAAAGAGAATATTGAACTAAACAATTCAAGTGGA
>Ga0181411_1000847_pt1 | contig 11227 bp, 13 predicted proteins | sample 34SPOviralmetaG_FD_130114 | JGI IMG/M metagenome (GOLD analysis project Ga0181411, IMG submission 130114) | Marine viral communities from the oligotrophic San Pedro Time Series (SPOT) site, San Pedro Channel, CA, USA - 34 SPOT_SRF_2012-07-09 | ecosystem: Environmental > Aquatic > Marine > Strait...
AAAGAAAAACTTTTATCCAATATAGTTATGGACAAAGAAAAATCTAACAATAAATTAAAAGAGGATGCCGCACAAAAACAAAAGAAAGCAGAGGAAAAGCCCACTGAAGACAAAAAAGAGCCAGCCGAAAAGCAAAGCAAAGCCAAGAAAGAAACAAAAGAAAACAATGCCCCGCCAGTCAATGCCGAGCCCGTCAATGCCGAAGGTGCTGGGTCGGGTAGGGGGATATTAAGCACACCGCCAGTTACCAATTCAATTATTCAAACGCCTGTGCCACTACCTGACAATGCACCAGCAAAGCCGACCAAACCAGCTGTGCCGAGATACACATATGAAGAATTTAAAAAAATTGAAAAAATAAATAATGAAAGATTAAAGAAGAAAGAAAAAGAATTAAAACGTTTAAAAGACGAAGACCATATTAGAAAAACAATTGAAAATATGAAAAGAGGAGGAATTATGTGTTAAGAAGCGTTAGCACTACCAGAAGCGTTATCTGTTTTCCAAACTACCCTGTCATAAGACAAAATACTTTTCGCATTTTTTTCCCACACCACAATTAAACTCATTCCATACCATTTGTAAACTTTACACATATGAAGTTTTGTAATATAATAATTATGTTCTTCCATAAATTCAATGCGTTTTGCGGTTAAGTTTCCAACACCAATTAAATAAGATATTACTTGTGGATTAAGCCAAACAGTTTTTTCCAATATGTCATCTAACATACTATACGGTGGGTTGGAAACGACAACATCTACTTCTTCGTCAAAATCAAAGAAATCTTTTTCTTCCAATATTTCACTCCATTTTTTATTTACACTGGGAAACTGGTTATAGTATGAACCACTATTTTTGAAAGGGTCATACCAAATTGAATTATTATATTTTTCATCAATCATATCAATGTGAGTTTTGGATAATTTAACTGGTGTTATAAAAACATCTTTTGGTGTTTCTCTTTGTTTAATTTTATGCGATATTTTGCTACTCATTTTGAATTAATATATGGATATAATGAATATATTAATTCAATTTTATTTTCAAAACATTATATTATGAGTGTTATTCTCTCTAAGAGTTCAAAGAAAGGTAAAAAATATATGTTGAAAGTAGATAATAAAACTATACATTTTGGTGCTGCTGGGATGCGAGACTACACGTTAATGTCTAAAAAGGGTTCGCAATTTTATGAGCCTGATAAAGCTAAACGTGACAAAGTTAAAAACAATTATAGAACAAGGCATCGTAAAGACCCAATAAATACTAAATTTACACCTGGTAGTTTATCGTATTATTTACTGTGGAACAAGCCCACTCTAACTGCCTCCATTCGTGACTACAATAAAAGATTTAATACTAAAATAAGATTTCAATCGTCGTAAGGGGGCGAAACCCCTACTAACGTATAAAACGAGGCGGCATAGGTGAGGCACGAGGTGGTTGAAATTTTAAAGGGGACACAGGGAATTGTCCGTAACTGGATGCTAATGGTTCGGGTTTTAAAATGCGATTTAAATCCAAGACATCGGGAACATAGCATCGTGGTGTTCCAGCAAGTAACACGCCGTTCATATTATCCATATCTTTTGGTCCGCTTCCACGTGGTTCAATCTTCTTTACATTATTATTCAAAACAGGGTCGTTTGATGCTGGTTGGAAACGAGTTTGTGCGATGTCAAAAACACTGCGGTTGCTGACGTTGTAAACAATTTGATTTGCTCTAATCATTTATATATATATACTTTTAAAATAAATATTTTGTAAAAAATAATCGTCGTAAGGGGGCGAAACCCCTATTTATATGTCATAGGGAGAAAAAGGGAATGGGTCAGCTGGCTCTTCCTTTTGTATTTCTTCTAATTCTAAAATTTCCTCTACCCCTGATGGTGAACCGCCACCCAATCCTTCAACACCAAGGTCAACTGGGAACATTGTCTGCTCAGGACTGGCTCTGTCACGAAACTGCCTCAATCTGTCTTCCCTGAAGTTTGATTCGTCGTCCATATAGGGTAGTGATGGCACATCGGGTAGTTGTGCTATTGCTGCCATTATCTCCCCAGAATATGGAAGAATATATTTTCCTGGGTCAGTGTCACCCGCCAATCCTTCAACACCAAGGTCTACCTCCTTGTTAATGGAACTAATAAAAGCATCTAATGCGGTTGGCTCTTCTGCCTTTTCTTCTTCTGCCTCCTCAACAACGGCATTAATAAAATCGGTTTCCTCTGTGTCTGCTAAAATAGTTTGTTGTATATCTTCTTGCATTAATGCCATTAATCCTTGGGTATTTGTCGGGGCAACATTGGAAAGGGCTTTGGAATATTGAGAAACGGTGGATGGGGCATAACGTGGAACTTCAAAAGGGTTTAATGGATTTACTCTTGTGTTGAATTGTCGTTTAACAATTTTATTAAAAGCTCTTAATGTCATAGGGGCTTCGTGAGGGCAATTCACTCTTAAATCTTCTTCAGTTATGTTTGTGAACATTATATATTATAATAATAATATTTTCCATTATTATATAAACAATGCCATATTTCAACGGTGATTATGTTAGACGTTGTCCCAAAGGTTACAGAAAAGATAAAAACACAGACCAGTGTGTATTAATAAGAAAACCAAGAATTAAAGGCACGGGAGCTAATTTAGGATATAGTAGTTCACGGGCAAGGCGACAGCCACCTGACCCACCTGACCCACCTGACCCACCTGACCCGCCTGTTCCGCCTGTTCCACCTGACCCGCCTGGTCCTCCTGCTCCACCTGACCCGCCTGGTCCGCCTGTTGACCCAACTGACCCAACTGATGATGGAGATAGAAGAGGTTTGACCGAAGTAGTAGAACAAGATTTCAAAATAGCTGGATATAGTGCTGCTGCCTTGATGGCTGTTGCGTTTATGTATAAATATTTTCCTGAGTTGGCAAACGCAGGACAAGCAGGAGCAAATATACTTTATGATGGTGCTGCTGATTTACTCCGCTCAATGCAAGGTTCAGCACCAAGTGGAATAGTAGACGATGCGGTTCAACAAGTAATTGAAATGCGGGGACAAGTAATAAGTGATGCTAATGGTAATGCTTATTTTAGAAGAATTGACCCACGAACACCAGCATCGGGGGAAGAAATTGAATTAGAAAATATAGGAGAAAACCGCCCATTAATACCTGAGAATTATTTTGACGACTTACCAACTGGTGAAGGTGGTGGTTCAATTTTACCAACTGGTGAGAGTGGTGGTTCAATTTTATCACCCGAAGAACAGGCAGCAGCAGCAGCAGCCCGAAGACAAATACAAGAAATGGCAGCACAGACAGCATTAAAAAGAGAAGCAATAGAAGATACAGCATTACGAGCACGATTGTTAGAAGCTGAGGACGAATTAGATTTAGATGGGGGAGCGGCAGCGGACGAATTAGAAGAAGTAGTAGAACAAGATTTCAAAATATTTTTACAAGATTTAGCAAACAACCGAGAAATAACTACCGAAGAACAAAATCTTTTTGACCAAGCATTCAGTGATGTTCTTGAAAGACAGGCAGCCCGAATACTTGGTGAAGAGGCAGAACGAACCGAAGCAGCAGTTGTTAGGCAATTAGCAGTGGATGCGGGGGGAAGACCAAGATTATGGAATATGCCAAGACAGGCTATTAATAAAATGAGTAACGCTCTCAATTCAATTGACCCCGAAAATTATGTTAGAGTTAGACTTCAACGAACCTTAGACAGTGATATTTATGAAGATTTAGGTAAAAGAGGAATAAAGGACGGTGATATAGTGGAATTTTTAAAATCACCTGAAATAAAACAAATAAGAGAGGCAGGGGGAGAAGAGGCGGGGGGTCAAATAATTGATGCGGCGTATAGAAATTTTGGGCTTACTCGTAATCCTGCTATTAAAATACGACCAGGTCAGGGAACCCGACCAACAGCAGCGGGTGAAAATCCTTCTATAGAAAGACAAATAGCAGAACAAGAATTAGAAGAGGCGGGAATAGGTCGTCCTCCTACGCAGCCTACTGGTGAGGGTAGTGGAGCAGCGGAAGAACCACTGACCGCTGATGAATTGGCAGCCCAACAAGAAAGTTCGTTACTACCAAGCGGTGAAGACCTTACAGAAGAGGAATTCCAGGCACAATTACAAGAATTGAGGGAGGGTCAGGGTTTACAAGGTGGTGACGAAGGAGCATTGGGAGAAGACGTTTTTGGTGAAATGGCAAATTTTCCCGAACGAATACCCCAACCTAACAGGGGAGGAAGGTTTGGAATAAATACAATGGAAGAGTTTGAAGATTTTTTGAGTGCTGGTCCAAGCCCAATAGAAGAAGGAGCAGAGATGGGTGAAAACGTAGTTTATAGCAATGTTGAAAAAAACCTGGCGAACACAACAGAAGAACTTGAATTGAGTGAAATGAATGCGTGGCAGGGTTCAAAAGCATTAGTTGAATCGTGGGGTGAAAATGCTGCTCTTATTGGTGGTTTAGAATCAGGTTTTATTGGCGGAGCCACTGGTGCTACGGTGTCAGGTATATTTACTGGTGTAAACGCAGCGGTGGCGGGAGCAGCAGCAGGAGAAGAAGGAATAGTAGGAGCGTTCGCACTATTAGGAGGAAGTCTTGGAGCAAGTGCGGGAGTGTTGATGGCTGTTGGAATAGCAGGGGCAACGGTTGCTTTTGGAGCATTGGTTTCTTTTTCAATAGAGATGGCAATGATGACGTTGGATGATTGGTTTGGATGGAATATGCCAATGTTTAACGGACCTGATTATTTTAGTGGCTCAATGCAAACACAAGTATTACGTGTATTAAATGGCACTCTTGATATGGATATAGTTATGTCAGTTGACGGACAATATTTTTGGTATAACGGAGAAGAGTATGCCGTGGCGGACTTGCCAAGAATACTTGGCACACGATTTGTTGAAAAATTCCCTGAACGAATAGACCCAATATTACAAAGTTTATATGAAAAAAGTGATTATTATAAAGATAGTGGGTATTTGACTTACCAACAATTCATAAGAAGTGATAGACCAGCAGTGACTGCTTTTGTAAATGCTATTAAGGCAAAAGCAAATGAATTGAGAGGGGAGGGGCAAGAATTCTTACAACAAACATTGACACCCGAACAAATGAGAAGGAAAGAAGAAATACAAGGAGAAATACAAAAGATAAGAGGTGGTAGTGTTCCTGAAATATTAGAAAGTGGTGGCAGTGGAATAGTGGCAGAGCGTCACCCAGTCAATATATATAAATTAAATCAAGCGGTTCACGTGATGGACCAAATAGAACACCAAACATATAATTCACGTGGGGAAATAGTCGCCCACCCATATTTAAAACCAATTGAAACAGTAGCCGAAGGATTACAACAACAAGAGGTGTCGCAAATGGAACAAGTCCAACAACAAGCATTTAACCAACTCCAACAAGAAGCAACGGCGGCAGAATCAAGGGGTGAACGCCCAGCAACCGACCCAAGAATAGTATAGGGGTTCCGCCCCCTTACGACGGGATTACGGGATTACACCATTACACCAATTACACCTCTTTTTCAAACTAATTTCTTTTTCATAATTATTGTAATAAAAATATACAAAATAAAAATTAGTTTGAAAAACAGGTGTAATTGGTGTAATGGTGTAATTATTATATTTAGTAATATTATATGGCAGAAATAGTTGAAGAAGCGTTAGCACTACCCCAAGAATTTAAGCAAGGTGAATTAACACCGCAGGGTGTAGAGGTTGAAGGAGAGGTTGTTATACAAAGACAAAAAGGAAAAAAACACGGTGATTTAACAATAGAACAAAATTATACATTGGAACGATGGACAAAGGAAGCTCTCCGTGATTATCCTAATATGGACCCCTGGTGGGCTGAATCTATTGCTTACTATTGTTTAGTTAAACCCGAGGAAGCAGAAGAATATGCTTCGGCAAATGCTTCTAAAATATTTCAAACGTTCAACGATGCGAATGAGTGTTGGAGGAAAATAGAGGAGGGAAATAGTAATGCCAAACGTGATATGCCTTTTGTTGATTTCAATATGTTTAAAACAGATGTTAAGGATATAGAAGCACCCGAATACAAATTAAATGTTATTACAGAAAATTAAAAGTGTTTATATATATAAATGTCAGTTTTAGTGACTTCAAAAAACATTTACCTTTCAACGCAGCCGAGCGGGAAATTGTCAAATATTGACGACCAATTAAATCAGTTTAGAGCCGCTTTGAGTAATGTTCCTCTTCAAACGGGAATGGGAGAATATGGTGTCCTTCGGTTAATTGATGCGAAAATGTATAGAAATTTTTATTATGTTAATTCACACAATAATAAATTTAACCTCCAAGTTACCATTCCTTCCGCATCTGCTGTAGATGTTGAAGCTTCAATTCCAGCTGGTGATTATGCTTATGGAAATGCTCTTGCCCTTGCTTTTGCCACTGCTATTAAAGACGCAGTTAGAACTGTGACTGGTTTAGAAAAAACGGTAATAACAGGAACTACTGAACCTACTGAAACAAGCAAAGGGGCAACAGGCACAGGTATATTTAAATGTGTTGTTGAACCAAAAGACAGTAGTGATGCTTCAGTTCAAAATGTATTAATAAAAATTCAAACACGCAATTATAGTGGTGGTGATACAAACAATCAAAATTATAATGATAGTTATGCTCTTTTAGGAGGAAAACGCATTACCGCTGACGACCCGCTCTTTTCAAATGAAAGTTTTAGCAGTGTTACAGACCGTTCGCAGGTTACAATAACTGGGTTTTATCCAATGCAGCGGTCTACGATGCCAACATTATTTTTACGATGTAGTGAGGTGGTTGACAATTTAGAGAGCGAGAATTTCCGTTTAGGACAAACAGCAAGTAGTGATACTCATATTCAAAGCAGCACAATATTAGGAAAATTAGATGTGGGTGATGAATTTTGTTCTTATAGTGGAGACAGTTCAAGCCCGTATTATATTATGAGCGACAATAGAAATATTAGTGAGCTGTTTTTTAGGGTGGTTGACCAACACGGTAGAAAACTACCTCCCGCAGCCGACCAACAGGCAAGTCTTGGAAATTTACATATAGATATGACTATTAAATTTGAAGTATATACGAAGGGAACGGGACAACCTGTAAATAATAATGTTGAAAATAATGCTTTAAGAAACGCAATGATACAAAAGGGTGGTATTAATTAAGCATATATATATATTTAATGAAATATATAATATTTAATTAAATTATAAGATGTCAAACTACCCAAGTTATATGTCGTTCTTTTTGAGGTCTTACTCTAACGTCTCTCATCAAAACTTTTTGATTGACCCAGCCAGTTCGGGAGATTTAGAAGCCCACCGCCAAATGCAGTTTACCCTACCCACCAACGCCAATTTACATTTAGATAAAACACGGCTATTGTTTACCCTTGAAACCGCAACATCGGCGGCTGACACGGTTGGACGCTTAGCAGCAGCCAAAGCAATCGTGGATAGAATCCAAATTGATGCTGGTGGAGTTTCTTTGACTTCGGGATGTTCCTCCACCGCTGTCCTCCAACAGTGTATAGATAATATGCGACCCCTTCGTGAAGACCCCGTTGACAGTCACTGTGAATTTTACAGAAAAACCAGCGGTGTAACTGGGCTTGATATATCGGGTGTAACTGAAACATATAGCAAACTCAATAACGCCCAAGCCTTTGCTATTGATTTAGGACCCTTCTTTAAAACAATGTCACCTAATTTACTGCCTACCAGTATTCTTCCCACCATTCAAGTAACAATTTATTTGAGCGGCAACGCAACTGTTGTTTCTTCGTGTGCCCTGGATGTCTCCACTCCAACCACCGCAGGTTCGGTTCAATGCACATATAAAGTAACCAACTACCGCTTATCGGTCTCGGCTTACAGCATTGATGATGGTGTGTTTGACCGCACTATTGCTACTCGGTTGAATTCCACTGATGGACTGGAATGTATGTTTTGTAATTACGAATCATTCTCCAACACATTTACTGGTGGCACTGCTCGTGTTTCTTCGGCTGCTTCTTCGCTTGATAAAGTAATTGTAGCCTTCCGCCCATCAGGACACGATGGAACAAAGGGAGCCGTCGCCTGTGTTGGATATAATAACGCACTGGAAGCAGGACTTAAAAATACTGCCAAAACCCTGGACCAGCCACTGGCACACGGCGGGGCTAAATACCTCAATTCCAACCTTAACTTTGTTTCCCCTTGTAGTGCTCTGCCTAATGGTGGGGCTGACAACTGGGCTAAACAACCCAACATTAGCATCCAAGTTAATAACGTTCGTTTCCCGAGCTACGATGCCCGTATTGGTATTCAAACTTATCAGCTGTTGAAAGAAGCTTATGAGGTAGAAATGACCCGAAGTGAATCACTTGCTGAATATGTTGAGAACCGCTGTATGGTCGCATATAAATTTAACTTACCAGCCTCGCAATCAATGAGGGCTCGGTCGGGACTTAACTTACAGGGCAGCAACTCGTCTATTTTAATTCAGGCAGTCGGCAATACAACTGACCTTACTGACACTGGTAATATTATGGTATTTATTGAGAGCAGTGTTGTATTGAAAGTGATGCCAGGAAAACAGCTAATGATTGTTTCCTAAGACCATAATAGGTAAGAAAATAATTAATTAATAATTTTTAATAATTAATTAATATATAACAATATGTTTAGTAACGACGCATTAACTGAGACGGGAATACTGGCATTGTTTGGAATATTAACGGGTTTTTTAATTAAATGTTGCCAGGAAATACAAAACAGCCGCTGCGATAATATTAAATTTTGTGGGTTTGAATGCACGAGACAAGTATTAAGTGAAGATTATGTAGAACGTTTAAGAAAAGAAAATAGAGCAGCCGAGGAAAAAAAAGCAGCAGAAAATGAGGACACAGATAATAATGTTTAATTATTTATTCTTTCAATTGATAATTTAACATATTCTTTATTTATTTCAAAACCAATACAATTTCTATTTAATTTTTTACAACATACAGCGGTTGTTCCACTTCCCATATAACAATCTAAAATTAAATCATTTTCTTTTGTGAATGTTTCAATTAAGTGGTTACATACTGTTTCGGGCATTATGGCATTATGTCCCTTATATGATGACACACTTTCATTTATAATATTTAATTTATGACCTTGGTTTTTATATTCAATGTGTGGTGTGTTGCTTAATACAAATATATATTCAAAAGCATTAGTCAATCTATTTCTTAATGGTATTGGATTTTTTTTAACCCAAATTATTATATCCACAACAAAATAACCAAGTTTTTCACGTATTCTATTTATAATATCATATGGTCGCATAACACCTGTTTCCGCATATGAAAAACCAAGATTAATACAAACAATTCCACCATCTTTTAATTTAGGTTTAATGCTCTCAAAAATATCAATAATATTATATAATGGTTCAGCAAAATCACTCGTATAATGAAAACCTTTTCCCCTTTGATATTTTTTACCCGTGTTAAAATATGGTGGCGATGTAATAACACAATCAAGCGTTTTATCTTCAATATTTTTAATTAATTCAACATTATTTCCACATTTTAAATCAATCATATATATAATTTAATATACAATTAATATATATATATGACTAAAAAAGCAAAAGAAGCACTGATGAAAATGTCCCGTGAGGATTTAAAACGTGGAGCAAAAATATTAAAATTAAAAGGTTATGCTAATAAAAATAAATCAGCTATTATAGATATGATATTACAAAACAAAGGAAAATTAAGTGAAGGTCAATTTATGGCAGAAGATGCTATTTTAAAAATTAGAGAGGCAATGGGTTTATCTACGTCGGGTAAAATTAAGAAGAAAACAAAAGGGTTACGTAACACACCCAAGAGCGGTAAGAATCAAAAGTCGGCACAGCGTTTAGCAGAGGAAGCATTGACAGACGTAAGAAAAGCAATGCGTAAGTCAAAAGGTAAATTAGAGTTAGACAAAGATGTTGTAGACCGATTGAAAAAGGAAATGAAATAAAAAAATGTATTTCTTTTTTTTCTTTAAATTATTAATTTATATTATTTATTAATTATTTATTTTCCCTTCTTATTCTTTTTGTTACGTTTTTTCATTCTCTTTGTAACTTTTCCTACGTCTTTGGCTTGGACCATATGCTCTACAATTTTAAACGCACGTTCAACTTCTTCGCCGTGTTTCATAAGACAATCTAACATTCTTTTGTAATCTTGTTCGCTCATATACTCTTTATCTCCCACAGCATCGTCATAAATTTCCGCTATTTCATACATTAATTCTTTTATTTGATGGTAATAATTAGTAGAATTTCCAATATCCATATTGTGTGCGTAGCTGTAAAAACAAATCTTCTTTTTTGTAAATTTTATATCGGTCATTAAATGGTTGTTAATGTGTTCACGAGGGACATCAATATTGGTCCCTCTTCGTTTCACGATAGAATACTTCCCAGCAGCTATTTCTTTTTCTATTTTTTTGTATTCTTCAAGTCTTTCATTTTCACTCCTAATTAAATTTTTACAATATCCTTGGAACTGAGCTTTCATTGATAGTATTTCTTTTGCGGCTTTGGAGTTCATCTTGTTGTTGCTTGTTGCTTGTAGCTTGTAGCTTCTTCTTCTTTGTCGTCGTAATGTGCGTTCTACATATTGGTCTCATTTCATTTCAATTTTATTTTGGGAAACCACAACAACAATAAAAAATGTGTTGCTTTTATTTATTTATTTATTTATTTATTTATTTCTTGTATATCTTTTTACGACATATGGCACACTTGTCAAGTTTAACAAAACAATCACTACAATAGTTATGACCGCAATTACTAATTTTTAATTTACCCTCTCCAATAATATCCAGGCAAACAGGACACTCAATTTTTTTCTTTAACTCAATCATAAGTCCCTCTACCCAATCTGTGAAGTGTTTTGGTAATGGTTCACCTCCCTCACTTACGTTTTGGTATGACAAATATGTGGTTCTATTGTCATCAAGTGTCTGTGCTACTTGCTCGTAATACTTAGCCCAAGCAAAAGCTCGTTGCCGTTTGAGGTTGTTAATGCTGTTGTTCGTCGCCATCTTGTTGTTGTATGCGTTCTCCATATTGGTCTCATTTCATTTCAATTTTATTTACAAATGGTAGAAAAAAGGGGCATTACACCATTACACCTATTACACCCAATT
>Ga0181411_1000851_pt1 | contig 11189 bp, 19 predicted proteins | sample 34SPOviralmetaG_FD_130114 | JGI IMG/M metagenome (GOLD analysis project Ga0181411, IMG submission 130114) | Marine viral communities from the oligotrophic San Pedro Time Series (SPOT) site, San Pedro Channel, CA, USA - 34 SPOT_SRF_2012-07-09 | ecosystem: Environmental > Aquatic > Marine > Strait...
ATACTTCTCTGTAAAAAAAAGATAAGATATTTGTATAAATTGAGAAAGGAATAAAAATGAAAAGCGATGAACTTAAATTAATTCACAATCTTCTAGATGATTATGCAGAAATTGTTTTTAACGATTCTGAAGAGTATAGCAAAGAAACAAATGTTAATTTAACTAAGGCATTAAAAATAATTAAGACATTGAGAAAGGAAAAAACAAATGCTTAAAAAATATTTTATTACTGTTACTATTGAGATTAAGAATACAGAAACAAATGAAGTTTCAAATTATGCTGTTGATAACTTTTTAATTAAGAATGGCACAAGGTATAACTTCAATGGCTCTAAGGCGATGGCTATCAGCTTTTATTCATATAATTCAGCTGAGGAGTTTAGAACTAATTTTGATTTTGAATCTTTGCCTTGTTTCAAATATCTTACTGATAGAGGATATGAGGTTATTGTTTATTCAGATATTTCATATTCTTTTTATGGATATTGTAACAATCATATGTACACCGATGTACAACCTTATGAGATTGTAAGAGTTATTTCTCCAAAGACTATTGAGGTCAGGCAGATGGATACAGTTCAGACTGTAAAGCCAAAACATTTCGTCTCTGGTGGATTTTCTGCTCACTGTGTAGACCAAGACAAGCAGGATTATAATTATAGCTCAAATGAATCTAACGAAGTTATAAAAGCTAGATTACAAAAGGATGGTTATTACAAATCAATTGTTGGCAAGCATTTTCTTAGCGAGCAACCTTTTAAATTTCATGATTATAATTTCTAACAACTGGGGAGCAATGCTCCCCTTTTTTATATGGTTAGTAAATGATACAAGAAAGTTATTACAATTATATGATTCGGAGGACTTCACAAATGGTTTTAATAAAAGAAATTAAAGATGAAGTGAATGGTCTCAACAAAGAATTAATAAAATTAAGAAATCAATTATCAGAGGAGAAGTCCGAAGAAAAATTATCTTCTGTTAAAAATATGTTGAGGATTGTAAACATAATATCTGCCAAGATAAAATTTATGCAACATTATGATAATTAAAACTATCTTTTCTGATCAGAAAAGTATATCTTTCTATTGTTTCCTCCCCTATTGAGATCAGCCAGATAAATTCTGGCTTTTCTTTTTTCTAAAAAAGAGTAATAATTGTTGACAGTTAGTTTAGCAGTTTACCACTGGAAATAAGGTTTAAAGGAATAAAACATGGCTACAAAGAACAAGAAAGTGCAGGTGCAGAGACCTGTTAAAGATGGACCACCAATACAACCTGATAAATTTACTGGCAAATTTAAATCTGTCGAGCCAATGAAATATCAGAAGCCAGCGAGAGAAAGACCATACAAATGGAATCACCATACAACTATCAACTGGATAATGGGACAAGCAGATCCTGTTGGATTCCTTGCGCAAGTTATGCAAGGCAAAGAGATCTTTCCTGTTTATTCAGATGATGGTGGCGAGCTGTCAACTGTTGGTAAAATATCTGCAGATCCAGAGTTAAGAGTTATGGCTGCAAAAACTTTACTTGGTAAATGTGTTCCTGATTTAAAAGCAGTAGAGATTAAAGCACAAGTCGAAGAAAAAAAGATAATAGATATAACTAGGATAAGTGATAATGACCTCACCACCATTGAGCGAGTTCTTGAACACTCTGTCATTGACGCAAGTGAGAGCAGAGAAGATGAAGAGGTCGCTGAAGGAATTCACAAAGAATTCTTGGCAGGCAATTGAGCCAGGACGACAGTTCTATGACAACTGGCATATAGATGCTATCAGTGAACATCTGCAAGCTGTTGTTGAGGGCAAAATAAAAAGATTGATAATAAATATTCCTCCGAGGCATATGAAATCAATTAGTGTCGCTGTTGCATTACCTGCATGGACTTGGACCATCCAGCCAGAAAAAAGATTCTTGTTTGCGAGTTATGCTGGTTCACTCTCTATTAGAGATTCGGTAAAATGTAGAAGACTAATTGACAGCCAATGGTATAAAACATATTTTGGAGATATGTATAATCTAACAACTGACCAGAATCAAAAGCAAAGATTTGAGAATGATAAAACTGGTCAGAGGATCGCAACATCTGTTGATGGAGCATTGACTGGTGAAGGTGGTGATATAATAGTCATTGACGATCCTCACAATGTTAGAGAAGCAGAATCTTCCGCAGTTAGACAAGGTGTTCTTGACTGGTGGGATCAAGCTATGCAAACTAGATTGAATGATCCAAAGACTGGTGCCTTTGTTATAATTATGCAGCGAGTTCACGAGAACGATCTTACTGGTCATATATTAGGGAATGAATACAATGCTTGGGATCATCTATGTTTACCTGCAAGATATGAAATCGGACACCCAACACCAACAAGATCTACTCTCGGATTTGGGGATCCTCGAACCAAAGAAGGTGAGTTGCTGTGGCCAGAGAGAGTTGACGAGAAAACTCTTGAGACTCTTGAAACGAGTCTTGGGACATACGCAAGTGCAGGTCAACTGCAGCAGAGACCAATGCCCAAAGGTGGTGGCATACTAAAAGCAAAGTGGTGGGTGCCATGGGAGAAAGACGAACTGCCAAATATTGAATATGTAATACAAAGTTACGATACTGCATTTTCTACTAAAGAAAAAAGTTCTTATTCTGCTCGCACAACATGGGGAGTGTTTAGAGAAGATGGTCAAGTAAATGCTATTGTTATTGAGATGTGGTATGATAGAGTTACATATCCTGAATTAAGAAAACTTGCGCAGGAGTCTTATGATGACTGGCAACCAGACGCAGTCCTGATAGAAAAGAAAGCATCTGGTCAAAGTTTGTTACAAGATTTACGTATGGCAGGTGTACCAGTTTTGGCTTATAATCCTGATAGAGACAAGGAAGCAAGAGCTCATGCGAGCAGTGCATTATTAGAAGATGGAAGAATTTACTTTCCTTCTGACAAAAAATGGGCTAAAAATTTAATAGATATATGTGCAGCATTTCCTGCAGGCGACAATGATGATATAGTTGACACATGTACACAAGCATGGTTAAGATTAAGAAAAGGTTGGTTTATAACACATTCAACTGATTATGACGAAGATAATGAGCAACCTCAAAAAAGGATGACATTCTATGGCTAAATCCCCAACAGTTATTCCATTCGCAGAAAGTATGCCTGCTGACGACTTCCAAATAGAGAAGATAAATGACGATGAAGTTCTGATTGGTGATCCTAGTCTTGATATTGTAGAAGAAGATAGAACTGCTTTTGACGAAAACCTAGCAGAGTCAGTTGACGAGAACGAACTGAATTCAAAGTCAAGTTCTCTGATCAGTAGTTATGAGTCTGATAAAGAAGCAAGATCTGAATGGGAACATAGATATAAACAAGGTCTTGAAACATTAGATCCTGAAGGTGGCCAACAAGAAGAAGAGAACCAAAGAGCAACAAGAGGTCTGAGTACAGTTGTTCATCCTATGATTGCTGAAGCAGCAACTCAATTTAACGCAAGAGCAATAGCAGAATTATATCCATCAGGTGGTCCAGTAAAAACAGTTATCGTTGGTGAGCCAAGTGAAGATCTTGAGGAGCAAGCCAAAAGAGTTAAAGACTATATGAATTATCAGATTACTCAAGAGATGCCTGAGTATTTCCCTGATCTGGATCAAATGTTATTTCAGTTGCCTTTGGTTGGGCATACTTTTAAAAAGGTATGGTGGGATGCAAATTTAGACAGGCAGTGTTCGCAGTTTGTAAAAGCAGAAGACTTTATTGTCTCGCCAGAGAGCAAAGATTTATATACATCATCAAGATATACACATCTGATCAGAATACCAAGAAATGATTTTAACAAATATGTAAAAGCAGGTTGGTATCTGCCAAGTAAATATTCATCAGAAGACATTGATCCATCAGGAGATATAGGCAGTGAGATTGAAGGTGTTGATCCTTATGGCGACTCTTCTGATGAGGTTATGACTTTATTAGAGATGCATGTTTACGAGTCGTTTGAAGGAATAGATAGTATAGATGACGATGATGAGAATGCAGTTGCCTTACCTTATGTTGTTACAATAGATTATGATTCTGAGAAGATTGTAAGCATTCGCAGAAACTGGATGCAAGAAGACGAGCAACAAAAAAGAAGAGACTGGTTTGTAAGTTATAAGTTTCTTCCTGGAACTGGTTTTTATGGATTTGGTCTTTACCATATGATTGGTGGCTTGGGCAAAGCTGCAACTGGATCATTAAGAGCATTATTAGATTCTGCTGCATTTGCAAATATGCAAGGTGGTTTTAAGTTAAAAGGCAGAGTGACAGGTGGCGAGATGCAAATCAATCCAGGAGAGTTTGCTGATCTTGATGCTACAGTTGATGATGTTAACAAAGCAATAATGCCTCTGCCATTCAAAGAGCCAAGTGGTACATTGTTTCAATTAATGAATGCGATAGCTGATGCTGGTCGTAGATTTGCAAGCACTGCAGATTTAAATGTTGGAGATACAAATCCAAATGCACCTGTTGGCTCAACTGTTGCCTTAATAGAGCAAGGCAGTAAATCATTTTCAGCAATACACAAAAGGTTGCACTATTCTCAAGGACAAGAGTTTAAATTACTTGCAAAATTAAATGCAGAATATTTGCCTGAGTCTAATAATTTTTCTATGGCTGGTGCAACAGCAATAATATATGCTGCAGATTTTAATGATCGTATAGATATTATTCCTGTTAGTGATCCGAACATATTTAGCACTGCACAACGTATTGCACAAGCTCAAGCAATATTGCAGATGAGCCAAGCAGCACCTCAATTACATGATCAATATGAAGCATACAAAAGAATGTATGAAGCTATAAGAATAAATAATGTTGATGAGATATTAAAAGCTCCACAAGAAGCATCAAGACTTGATCCGATAGATGAGAATCTAAGCACGATGTATGGTAAACCAATAAGAGCATTCCCAGAGCAAGACCATGAATCTCATATCGCAGTACATTTACAGTTTCTTTCAGACCCATCGCTTGCAGGCAATCCTGGAGCGAAAGCTATGCAACCAATATTAATTGCACACGTTGCTGAGCATATAGCATTATTATATCGTCAAAGAATGCAGGCAAGTATAGGAGTTCCGATGGGACCATTACCAGATCTGCTTGATCCTAAATTTAAGTTTGAGAATATAAGTCCAGAAATGGATATGCAAATAAGTCAAAGAGCAGCAGAGGTTGTAGCACAATCTCCACAGATGGCTGCAATTAAACCACTGGCTGCATTAACACAGCAACAGCAACAACAGAATCCATTACAATATGCACAACAACTCGCAGCACTTGAAGCACAAGCACTTCAGGCAAGAACACAAGCACAGATTCAAGCAGACCAAGCCAAAGCTCAGCAAAAACTTGCAATCAACCAAGCAGAAGCTCAGCAAGATCTGCAAATTGAACAAGCAAAACTTGCTGCAGATCTTGAAGCGAAAGTTAAAAAACTTGAATTAGAACTACAACTAGAACGAGAAAAAAATCAAATAAAATTACAACAGGAGATTATAAAAGATGGCTGATGAAATGATGAAACCAAAAGTCGCAGGGGCAACCTCTGATATGGAGATGAAAATGTTATTAGAGAATATTGACAAAGGACTTTCTCCTGGAATGAGAAGTCCTGGAGCAGGTGCAACTTCTGACTTAGAGATTGCAGCAATAAAAGAATCAATAGTTGACCTTGAAACTATGAGAGATTTAATCTCAATGGGGATGACAGCAGAGCAGGCAATGGATGAAATATCAAGAATGAAAACTGCTCCTGTTAATCCAAGTGCTTTTGGTGGAGAAAAAACAGGTGCTCCGATGGGAGCATTAGGTGCAATGTCAGATAAAGATATGGCTGCATTTTTACAAGCTCAAGTTGCAAAATCTAGAGCAGACAGAGGCATGGGAGCATTAGCAGGAGTTCCTGCAGGTAATCAGATGCCAATGCAGATGCCAATGCAAAGACCAACAATGATGCCACAATCTATGGGGCAAGACAGAACAATGAATCCAATGGATAGAATAACACCAAGGAATGCTCCATCAACATAAGAGGGATTTATGGCAGTCAATAATAATAATATAGGTGCTCTTGGCAGTTTAAGTAAAGAAGCATATGGCTCTCTTAAATCTGGTTTTGATAGAACTAATCCAGCTTTTTCACTAGGACCACTCGATGTAACCAGAGGTCAAGCGATTAACACAGCATTAGGACTTACACCTTTTGGTGCTGCTAGTCAATTATCAAATGCAATAATGTCTTATAATGCAGAAAAAGCAGCACAACAATCACTTGGTCAGAATATAGGATTTACAGATACAGCCAAAGGAATCATGGGCTTAGGAACTACATCGCTGGACACTGCCAGAGGTATTGCTGACACTAACAAAGACAGAACTGTAAGCACAAGAGAAGCTCAGAATTTTGGTATGAACAGAGGTCTTACGGCATACAATGTAAACTTAAATCCAATGCAAGGTTACACACCAAATACAATTAAAACTACAGACATTACAAATGTAGATCCAACTGGACTTGGTGTTACTAATGAAGCAGTAGGATCAACTGGCGATCTTGGTGGTGCAACTGATGTTGGATATAAAGGCAGTACTGGTGGATTTCTAGGATTCGGAAAAACAGAAGGTGTCGGAGAAAGTGGACCAACTGGACTTGGCGATACAGAGCAAACTGGCGATCAAACATCAATAACAGATACAAGTAAAGGTAAGGACTTATCTAATACGTTTGCTGACGATGCTGGAGCTTCTAGTGGTGATGATGGAACATACATATGCACAGCATTATATGAAATGGGTGATATGAAAACATATATATACAAATATGATCAGATATATGGTAAACGTGTTGATCCAGCAGTTTATAGAGGATATGAGCTTTGGGGAAAATTTTTAGCTAAACAAATTAGAAAAAAAGGTTTAACATATAAGATTGTAAAACCATTAGCATTGGCTTGGGCTTATCAAATGGCTTATGATTTATCAAAAGGTAAAAAAGGCAGAAATAACAAACCTGTTAAAATACTTAAAACGATTGGCGAAGGAGTTTGCTATGCTCTTGGTCAAATTTTTAAAAGGAGATTTAAATGGCAGAAATCAATGTAGAGAATATGGAAGACAATGCAGCATTGTTTATGGAGAAGATGGGCTTTCCTCATGATGCTCCTGGATTAGAACTAACTGATCAGCAGGTTGTAAACTTTTTATTATTATGTCATCAAGAAATGATTATGCCAGAGGAAGAAGAATCTGAAGAAGAACATATGGATGGCGATGTTAAAGTAAAAGTAATGAAAGTTGATAGTGGCGACATGCGTGGTATGATGGATGAGATACTAGGTCATGGTGGTCCAAAAGTGAGTATGTAGCATGGCTCTAGGCAGTAAAATCGGACAACTTTTAACAGGAGAACTAATAGGTGCTCTTGGGGATTTACCTATGTTCCTTGGAGGTAAATCTGTGAACAAAGGCAGTATAGTTTCTGAAACAGACGATACATTTAAAGTTATGCCTGAAGATTTTAAAGATTTCGATTTTGAGAACTCTAACATAGTTCCAGAAGATGTTATTGTTGAAGTCCCAAAATCAAATGTTGAAGGTTTTAAAGGTTTAAATTTTGACGATACATTTAGCGAGACATATTCTTTAAAAGATATGGTAAAAGACCAAGGCGATGAAGATTCTGTTAATTTTTTTATATCAGAAATGAAACGATCAGGTGACATAGCTCCTGATGCAAGTGCTGACGATATATTTGATGCAGCAGAAAAGATAGCAAACTCTGGCAATGAGAATCTTGAACAGGTCGGAAGTTATCTAATGTCGCCAAAATCACAATCGATTTATGCTGATAAGGATCGAAGTGTGTTCCTTGGAGAGCGACCACAACCTATTACATTAAACAATTTCCTTAAAACTTTGCCTGATGATTTTGAAATTACAGCAAGCAATATATCTAAAGAGATAAATAAAATTTCTGATGACGACGCAAAATTTTATCTCCTTAGAGAACTAGAGGAAAAATATCCAAGCAAACAGAGGACAGAATAATGCCATTTAGTAAATATTCCCCAAAGCAAAAGAAGTTGGCAGCAATGGCTGGTAATAAGAAAAAAATTACTGGAGCAGATCTTAAAAAACTTGCTAGTCTAAAAAAGAAAAAGAAGAAGAAAACAAGGAAAACATAATGTCATTATATGCAAATATACATGCCAAACGTAAAAGAATAAAAGCAGGATCAAAAGAGAAGATGCGTAAAAAAGGTGCCAAAGGTGCACCAAAAGCATCAGCATTTAAGAGAGCGAAAAAAAGTGCCAAAAAGAAAGTTTAAAAAAGTTCCCAAGACCAAAAAAGGTGTACCAAAGAAATATGTCGCTGGTGCTAAGAATCCAAAGGCAAGGGAAAGAGAAATTAAGAGAACTGCTAAACTATATCGTGAGGGCAAGTTAACACCTGCTATGATGGACAGGATAAGTAAAAAAAGGAGTAAATCATAATGGCACCAAAGAAGAAACCAGCTACTAAGAAAAAAGGTGGCAAGTATGCAAGCATTCCTGGAGCGAGTCGTTTCTCAAAAGAAAAATTAGATAAGGTCTATAAAAGAGGACTTGGTGCATACTATTCATCAGGCAGTAGACCAAAGACATCAGCGAATGCTTGGGCTATGGGAAGAGTTAAATCTTTTGTAAGTGGTAAAGGTGGTGCAAGAAAAGCAGACGCAGATCTATTAAAAGGCAAGAAGAAAACAGCAACAAAGAAAAAGGCATAATCATGGCAAACAAATCAGTAGAAGCACCAAAAGGTTTTCATTGGATGAAATCAGGCAAAGGTTTTAAGCTAATGAAAAATCCAGCAGGTGGATACAAACCACACAAAGGTGCAAGCAAAAAAGCATCATTTGAGATACAGACAGTCCACAAAGGTAAGTAATGGCAACTTACAAAGGCAAGAAAGTTACATTAAACAAACCAAGACGTATTGGTAAAGGCGAAACTTCTTATGGTAAAAAGAAGTCAGTTGTTTACGTTATGGATGGCGAAAGAGTCAAACGAGTTACATTTGGCGATCCTAATATGAAAATAAAAAAGAATCAAAAAGGTCGCAGGAGCAATTTTAGAGCAAGACATAATTGTGACACTCCTGGACCAAAAACAAAGGCAAGATATTGGTCTTGTAAGGCATGGTGATATGGGTGCTGGTTCTAAATTTATTCAAAGGAAAGTCGAGGACTTTTTAAAAAGTTTTAATAAAAAAACTTATTATCATGGGACGAAATCAGATATAAAAGAATTTGATGACAGGTCTTTTTTTACAGACGATCCTGAAGAAGCAAGTATGTACTCCACAGGAGAAGCATTTGCTCAAGGTGTAGATTTAAAAGGTGCAAGAGTTTATCCTGTTAAGATTAAAACAGATAATATTTTTGATGTTGAAAATAAAGAGCATCAAGAACTTATTAATAAAATTGCTAATGAGATGGGATATCCTAATGTAAGTGATGATATTGAAACTTCAATGTTTGGGATAGGTTCTGCTGATTTGGAAGCACCAGATGAATTGCAAGATTTATTAGAGATGGCAGGTTTTGATGGAGTTAAAGAAAGATTTCCTTCTGACACAGGAGGAGTTATAGAGAATATTGTTTTATTTAATCCTGCTGGGAAAGTTCGTTCGGTTAATGCTAAATTCGATCCATCTAAATCATCATCAGGAAATATATTGGCTTCAGTTGGTGGTGGGTCTGTTGCTTTGGGTGCATTGTCTGGATTAGAGGAAGGGACATAATATGGCTAGTGCAAAAGTAAAAAAGGTTGCAAATGCAGAAATAAGAGCAGCAAAGAGTTTTCTCGAACGCAGAGGATTAACTTCTGACGAAGTAAGTCCTAAGAAGTTTGCCACTGCAGCAAAGAAGCTGGATAAAGGTTTTACAGAAACTCTAAATATATTAGTTAAAGAATTAAGTGGTGGGCAAGTCTAATGGCTGAGATGGAGATGTTAAATCAGTTACCAACTGCATCTTCTGATCGAAGTTATAAGTTTAGTGATGATACACTAAGAGATACATCAACTAAATATTTAACAGGAGCATTGTCAGGATTAGGCATGTCAGATGCTAATGCTCTAAGATTTGCAAGAGATTTTACAGGTCGTACAGATATGGACGATATTGGTCAGAGCTTGGGAGTCTTAGATTTTACTCCTGCTGGATTAGTTTATGGTGTTGATGAAGCAGTCGATCAGTTTCAAGCTGCAGAAAAGCCAATAGATTATATTGCTCCAACAGTCGGTCTTGGTCTAAGTGCAATCGAAGCATTCCCAGCAACTAAAATTATGACTAAACCATTAAGAGGATTCTTAAAGAATTTAGGTAATAAAGCTGAGTTGCAGGTTCAATAATGGCAGCATCATCAAAAATATTATCGCCTATGTTAACAAGCTGGTTTGAGAGTCTTGCTCGTAAGATGCAACCTAATCTTATAGATCGTTTTAATAAGCCACCAAAGTATGCTGCTGGTAAAGATCCAGAGTCTTTAATAGAACAAGCTGGTGAAAAAGCTAAGAGTCTTGAGAAAAAAGCTCCAGAGTTTTTTGATATGATTGAAGCAAAAGATTTATTCAGTGGTCTTAAAAGAGCTCAATCAGGAGAAACTGCTATGGGCTTAATTAATCCCTCTGATTTTAGAAAGATTGCAGCACCATTACCTGATGATGCTCCTCTTGATTCTGTTGATAGAAAATTTGGCTATGATTATTCTATGGGTCTTGTAAATAAAAATGTCAAAGAAATAGAAGATCTTATAAGAAATAAAATATTGTTAGGAGATTCAACAGGTTCTGGAGTCCCAGAACTTGGTTTAGAAAATATAGATAATAAATTATTACAGGCAAGATTTCATGAAGGTCGCCACAGAAACAGAGCATTAAAAAATTTAGGATATGATAAATCTTTGGTTGAAGTGTTACCATCTACATATAGAGGAGATGTAGTCACTTATAAGCCAGATGTCGATGAGTTTTTAAATATTAAGAAAGATACACCAATTTATAGCGAGATGCGTGAGGGTCCATTGTCTAACGATCCAGCACCTAAAAATGTTGGTACATTAGGTGATTTAATAAAATTTTTAAGTGTTGGTGGTATAG
>Ga0181411_1000853_pt1 | contig 11181 bp, 10 predicted proteins | sample 34SPOviralmetaG_FD_130114 | JGI IMG/M metagenome (GOLD analysis project Ga0181411, IMG submission 130114) | Marine viral communities from the oligotrophic San Pedro Time Series (SPOT) site, San Pedro Channel, CA, USA - 34 SPOT_SRF_2012-07-09 | ecosystem: Environmental > Aquatic > Marine > Strait...
ATACGAAGCCGTCAAGCTCGGAGAACTCGAAGTCAAGTACAACACTTCTAGCCAAGCTACTGGAACTGTCAATAACGTATTCGACGTTTACCCTTGGCTGCAGTCTTATCTTGGTGCTTATTGCCTTGGAGGCTCTGGCTCTTATCAAGTTCGTACTGTGAGAGGTTGAGATGCCAGGAGCACTAGACAGTTTATTTAAGAACGTTGCTAAATCAGTTGTAGCTGATCTAGGCAAATCCCTTGACACGACAGTGATCTACACGCGTAAAGCATCGCCAGTTTATAACACCAGCACTGGTGCGTTGACGACGACTGACACGTCTTACTCCTTTGACGCACCAATCGAGTTTGTTGATTCTGAAGAAGAAGAGGGCCGCGAAGAGCGCAAAGCACGTTTATACATCACCCCCGATCAGATTGGGGACAACCAACCTACTTTTGAGGACGAAGTAAGCATCAAGTACGCGGGCTCCAATCGTGCTGCTCAGATAACAGATGTTCGCAGTTACAAAGGTGGGCAAGAGTATCTGTTTATTTTATTGGTGCGGTTCTGATGGCCGGAAGCGTTAGCAATCAAATCGAAGCCGAAGTCCAAGCTCATTTGCAACAAAGTTACAACAGGCTAATTGCAACCATCATGAGGCGTCTTGCTACTAAAAAACGAAGTCCCGTTTATACTGGTTTTTTTGCATCAAGTTGGAAAGTAAATACTTCTCCAATTGTTGCCAAGGATAAAGTGGAAGATTTTTCGCCGTGGTCTGAGATTAGGCAGCGCAAAGCAAAAGACCCTAAAAGTAAAGAATACAAAATTGACCAAAGATTTTACCCTCCTAGCAAAGCTTATAGCTACAAGAGACGTGTTTATATTGGTAATACGGCTGAATATTCAATTTACGCTTTAGAAAGCGGTAAAGTCCAGCAGTTTGTGCAAGGGCCTGAAATGAAGGCTTTAGTCGATGCAGCGTTTAAAGAACGCAAGACCAGTATTTCTGTAGGGTCTCGACAAGGTGTTGGCACGTTTGGGACACAAGCCGGTTCGATTTATACTGGCTATACCGAGCTGTAACCATGACCTTAGTTAACGCCAGAGCAGCTTTTGAAAAAGCAGTTACTGACGCTGTTGTAGCAGCCGACAACACCGTGTTGATGAAATACGACAACGTTGCATTTATAGCCCCCGGCAAAACTAAAAAATATATCTTGATGACTGTTAGTTTTGGACAATCAACACTTCAGAGCCAAGGAGCAGCGCAAGACTATTACGCTGGAACAATCCAATGTAACGTTTATGTCCCAAAATCTGAGGGAACGTCGGTTTTAGCAGCAATTAGCGAGTCTGTTATTGACGGCTTGACTTCAGTCAATGCCAGTGGCTATGTAGACGCTTTCAACACCAAGCCTAGAGTGCTAGACATTATTGGTCCTACTTCGTTGGATATTGAGGACAGATCGCACTTTGTCGGCGTAATTTCTTGCCAATTTACTGCTACGGCGTAGTATTGTATTAAGAACACGTCGGTCTTTCATGCGGGCTACAGAGCTTCTTCGTAACAAATTTGGTGTAAGTCAGCTTTATAAGCATGAAGTGAAGCAAGACGGTGAGACGGTGTTAGAGGTCTACTGGCACCCTCTGACTATTGCCGAGCGTGAATCGATCCAAAAAAGTGCTGATTCTGAGGACGCAGGTGATTTTGCTCTTGGGATGATGATCCGAAAAGCATTAGATGCTGACGGCAAGCGTTTGTTCCAGGACGGCGAAAGGGCTGTTTTGAAAAATTCTGTCGAAGCTTCTGTTCTGCAAGAGATTCAGTTGGCCATGCTGTCTTCTGGGGCGGACAGCAAGGTGGAGGAAGCGAAAGCAGAGCTAAAAAGCTAATGGCGATTGGTTCTTCATCTATGCGTTAGCGAAGGAACTGGGCATGACTGTCGCCCAGCTTTCACAGACTTTGACGCAAGAAGAATTAATTGGGTGGGCAGCGTTCTTTGAGTTAAAAAACGAACGAGAGGAGAAGTCGGTTCAGCAAGCAAAAGTTTCAGGCAAGGCGCAAACAATGTCTAGGCGGTAAGATTAGGTGAGGTAGCTGTCAAACCGTGTCAGATTTTGGGATCAATCTTAATCTGAACCTTAAGGGTGAGCAGAAATTTCAACGAGCAATAAGAACTGTTCAGCAGCTGGAGGCTGCTTTAGCAAGAGCTGGCAAGGAATTAGATCTTTCAGGGAAACTGCCTGGCAGGGGTGGAGAGGCCGACAAGATTGGAACAACTACAAAGAAATTAAACGATCTTGCCACAAAGCTTATTCGCACTGGCAATTCAGGCAAAAAAACGCAAGCCGGAATTGCTGACCTTGTTTCTACCTTTAGATCGCTTTCTTCCATTAGCGATACAACAAAAAGTTCGTTTAAAAATTTTGTTGAGGCAACTGTTCTAGCTGAAAGAGAGGTACGCAAACTTGCTAGGGCTGAAGAAGATGTTCGACGTGCGTTTCTTGGGATGCAAACTCTTGAGCAACGTGAAAGACAGGTAGAAGGTCGGCAAAATAAACTTAGAATTTTACGAACACAAAAAAATCTTAAAGAACAAGAGGCAAGAGCTAGAAACGAAAACGCTAAAGCTGCCAAAAGGGAGGCTGATGCTCTTGCAAGAGTTGATCGGCAAGCCAAGCAGGAACGCAGGAGAAAGCTTACCGATATTGGTACGGGCATTGGCTTCCCTTTATTGTTCGGTGGCGGGCCAGGTTCTGTAATTGGGGGTGGCGTCGGCGGTGCGCTTGGAGGGCTCGGTGGGAGTGTTTTCTTTGGTGCTATTGGCCAACAGCTTGATAAAGCAGCTGCAGCTGCAAACACATTTGCAATAGAGGCAACTAAGGCTTCAACTTCTATAGGAACTCTTGTTGAAAAATTTGGAATAGCCGGAACTGGCCCGGCTGCGTCACTTGGTTTTGCGGAAACATTGGGAATTGGTGGGGCTGCACGTGCCGCTGCTGGAGGAAGCTTGTTTGGGATTGTTGGAGAAGAAGGAGTTAAAAGTATTAAGGAGCTGGGACGCTCCGCTGAAGACTCAGCTAATGCCTTGAGCCGATTTGGCGCGGCTACAACGGCAGCTTTTGCCCCTTTACTGACTAGCCTCAATGATTTAACAACAGGTTTATTTGGCGGCATATCTAAACCTGAACAATTAAAACGTGCTGAAGAGCAAGCTGGCAAACCTTCTGCAGCTATCACGGGTGTAGGCGCTGGCGCGCGAGCAGAGTTTGAGGCTGCAAGGCGCGCAAGACTCGCTGAAACAGTTGAAACCTTGGGGCAAGACCCGGAGGTTAAAGCTTATTTAGAACTAGAAACAAAAATAAACAAAGTAGTTAAAGACAGAACAGATCTAGCCAGGCAAGGCGCAGAATTGGAAAAAGGTCGGCTAAACGCTCGTCGCGATGTTTTTGCGGTTGAACAAGGCAACCTAGCGATTAAAGGACAACAAAATAAATTAGATATACTTGAAATCCAACTTCAAGGTGTTTTGTCCGAGGCTAAAAGAAGAGAGTTGACGCTAGAGCAAAGTTTAACCAAGGAAGCAATAAGGCAATCAGAAGCCGCTCGCGAAAATGCTCGCATTGCAGCAGAGCGCCAAATAGAAAAGGAACAAATTTCAAGTGCTGCAAAAAGAATTCAATCTATAACTAATATTCAAAAAGCAGAATTAAGCTTGCAAAAAATAACGCAAGGGAGGTTTGCTTTTTACGAAGAAGACTTGGACATGTTAGACACAGAGCTTGATCGCAAGCAAGCGACTTTAGAGCTTGAAAGAAAGAGTGCTTTAATCGGAGTAACAGAGTTGGAAAGGCGAAGTGCTATAAACAGAGAGTACGATCTGCAAACAGATTTACTGGAAAAACAGTATTATCTAAATGTTGCTAATAGAGAACAGCAGCAGGGTTCTTACAACATAGCTCGTCTTCAAGTGCAGCAAGCCTTGCAGCTTCAAAGTATCGAAGCAAAAATTGCTGCTGATCGTGCGGTTAGGTCCACAGATCCTTCTGCTCAATTGAGCACGATGGGTGCGGGATTAGGCTTTTTTGCTGACAGTGCCGCTCTAGAAAACGAGCAAGCTCTTTTGTTTATTGAAAACTTAGACCTGATGAGTTCTAAGTTAAAAGATGTTCAGGACCAGATAGAGCAGGGTAGCCAAATTGGGTCTAATATTGGGGAAGACGGTTTAAAGAAACTTAGAGATCAAGAAGATATTATAAAAAATCAAATTTCACTATTTAAAGAGTACCAGCCAGCAATTGATGAGGCTGCTTTAGCTCAAGCACGTTTTAGCGATGCACTCGCATTTACCAGCCCAGTTGTCGATAGTTTGTTTAATAATTTACAGCAGGTTGTTGCGGGTACTAAGAGCGCTAAAGAAGCTTTTGCTGACTTCTTGATGACAGTTGCTGATCTTTTGATGGAGACAGCCACGCAAATGATCGCAACTTATATCGCGATCGGCATTGCACGCGCCTTCGCTGGAATGGGTGATTTTAATAGTGCTGCTGCTAGTCCCGGAGGTTCTGCTGGCGTTAAGGGTATTGGTGGTGGCATGACCAACCCCTTTGGCAATACCAGTTCGTTTGGTGCTGCTACGTCTTTGCCTATGGCAGAAGGCGGCTACGTCAACAAGCCAACCAACGCATTAATTGGTGAAGGCGGCGAGCCTGAGTACGTCATCCCAGCATCCAAAATGCGTGAAAGCATGGCCCGTTATTCGCGCGGTTCACGAGGTGGTGGTGTTATTCCTTCTGATGGTGGATCGTCTGCATCAGGTGATGGTGGCGTTGCAGTTGCCGCACCAATCGACGTTCGCTACACCGTGGAACGTATCAACAGCGTTGACTATGTAACCGCTGATCAATTCCAAAGTGGAATGCAAAGTGCAGCGGCACAAGGCGCACAACGCGGTGAACAGAACACGCTAAAACGACTACAGATGAGCGGTAGCACCCGCAAGAGAATCGGCTTATGACAAGTTTTGCTTTTGGCCATGCGCTACGAATAAAGCCTGAGCAAACAGAGCTTTATCGTTTTCAGAACTTCTTTATCGGCAAAGAGATTACGCACCGAAGTCCCTTGCAGCGTAAAGACAATTTGCCTGGCTCAAATTACATCTTTGTGCCCTTCGGCTTTTCTGGTGTCACTGTTAACCGCACAGGCGACGGCTTAGAAGCAACGCTTGTTTTCCCAAATAACAGCCTGGCGCGTAACTGGGGCGTCAGTGCAATTGAGGGCACTTGGGTCATGGAAGTTGACGTGTTGATTATCGAAGACCCTGATCCTGATACAGGTTTATCAACGGAAAGCGAAATCGTTCATACCTACACAGGCCAAGTAACAAGCGGGCAATGGGACAACACGTCTTTGAACCTGGAGCTGAGTTCGGTATTGGATGCTGTTGGAACGGACGTGCCAAGGCGTTCGTTGACGAATCGGGTTGTGGGTAACTTGCCTATTAGCAATAATGTCCGGCTGCGCTGATCTCATTGGGATGCCGTATCGGCTAGGCGCTGACGGCAGCGATGGTCATATTGACTGCATTCACCTTTGCTACAAGGCTTTAGGGCACATCGGCATTGACCCGCCACCGTTTAAGCAGTCCTGGTACGAAGCGAGCAAATGGGAAGTATCGCGTGATTTATTGAAGTGGGGTTTTCGGGTCAAGAAGCCTGAGTATGATGGGGATATTCTGCTGTTACCGCAGCAATCCTGGGCATTCGCAGTCACATGGCAGACGGGAATCTTGTACGTCAACAGGGGAATGGAAAGAGTGCAATGGTCTTCGGCCCGTCAATTTACGACGTACCACTGCTTCCGTACGAAAGAGAATTAATAAAGACGATTGGAATTACAGAGAAAGAGTATCAACTATTTGCGGCTGAAGTAAGGCGGCGTGGTCGATTAAGACCTGCAGAGTATGAGCACATTCCAAACATTGTTTGTGAGCCTGCAACGACAACAGCAATCCTTGTCAACCTTGCAATCAGCTTGGTTTTGACCGGCGTTGCATACTTGCTGACGCCAAAGCCCAAGATGCCTTCGGCCCCAAAGTCAGGCCGGATCGACTTAGAGAACATCACAGGAGCTAGTCGTTTTACCCCATCGAGAGGGTTTGAAACATTAAACGAGCTAGCAGACTACGCTTCACCAATACCTATTATTTTTGGCTTATACAACGAAACAGAAAAAGTTGGTGGGATGTTGATCGAGCCACGCTTGGTTTGGTCTCGTATGTTTAGTCATGGCACACAACAACAAGCCAAGCTTTTGTTTGTTGTGGGTGAACAAGGCATTAGAACTGAAAGTGCCGAAGATGGCATTGCTCCACCGTCATTAGAGGGCATCTTCCTAGGCAACAACGCCTTAGATGTTATTTATGACGACCTGTTCGCTTTTTACTGGAAGCGAGGTTACACCCCAGAAGAGGGTGGTTTTGTCCGGAATACGCATTTTATAGAAGGTGATGAAAACGTTGGTAATTTGAGTTTTGGTCCAAACGACGAAATTTTTGTTTGTCCTAGCGATGCAGAGAAAAACGATCCAAAGGCTTTTTGCCATGCTTATTCGCCGGTCAATAATACCCAGTTTGGTGTGTATGGAGCGATCGTTAACGGAACAGGTTACAGGTTAAATTATCAAGTTATTACTGTTCCCAGGGATGACATAAATGACAAAGAACAAAGAGTTAATATAATTAAACGTTTAAAAGTTATCGGCGATTTAAATCTAGGTAGAGACGGAGACTCTTCAAAAGGCATAGATCCTGGAACGACTCCAAGTGAAAGTGCTGACTATTCAAAAGAGGTACGAAAACTAAAACATGTAGGCGAAGGTCGTCAATACAGCCCACGGATGGGAATCATCAAACATGTCCGTGGGAATACTGAGACGGTAACTGGTAACAATGAATTGACTAAAGTTATTGATGTCAAAAAAGACGATGAGTTGATTTTTCGGATCTCCAATACTGAAATACCTACAGACGCCTACGCGTCAAGAAAGAATCAGGTCGGCGAAAAGGTGGACGACATTAATTCAACAGTTTTGGCCGAACAAATTGCTGCTGACGTAGCGATGCAAAAAGGTGAAATATTTGCAATCGGCAACACTTTATGGAAAGTTATCGGCAGGTCACAGACTCAGTTCAATCCAGAACTTGAAGAAAAGCCCGACCAAAAAATTCGGCTTAAGTGTATTGATACAAGCGAATCAGCGGAAAATAAAGTAGGCATTGTAAATCTAGAAAAAGTTGTTAGACCGGAAACGTATCTTGATGATCTTGACGGTGTTGGTGCGGGGTTTTTCCCTTTGACTCAGATCGCAACGGCAACCGTGCGAAATAATCGCCCAGCGGTTGTAACAGAGCTAGGGATTAAAAGCACGGTCTATCAAAACTTACAAGGGCTATGTTCTTTTCCTGGGCTGCCATCATCAGATGAAATTAATGAATATGACCAGGATAATATAACGGTTGCTACTGGAACGATTACGGCAACAGTTGCAAGGTCTTCGTGTTTTAGAATTTTTATTAGAAAAGCAGGGCTTAATGCAAGCGGTAATCCGCGTAACTTTACAGCTTTTCCGCTGCGATTTGTCGTTGTGGGCCAGCGACCTGTGTCTCAGTACAACTTTATTAGGATTGAAAGTCCTAAAGGTTTAGGGCCTGAAGAGTTTGAATTTAAAATTGTACCTATACCTGGCTCTGAATTACGCGCACTTCCAGAAACTGCCGAGTTTATAAAACTTGCAGCGACTGTCCCTAATAGCGATTCTGAAACAACTTTAGTTAACAGACCAGCCAGCGTAGCAAACATTGATGGCGTATTTAACGTTATTGTTGCTGGGTCGGCATTACAAAAGTCAGCAATAAGAGTAAATAAAGAATTTATGAGAAAACCTAACTTTAGTTTTACTGCCGCAGGGTTAAGTATTCCGTCCGTAGTAGAGGTGTTGAACGCTCTTCCAGAAGACAAGGAAAGGACTGAAAATCAAATTGATTCAGTTGAGTTTGTAAGAAATTTTTCAAACGAAAGCGATGCGACAGCGGGACGAATTGGCGCAATGACGTATGAAATTGCTGGCGATCCTGACGATGGCCCAAACAGCTCTGTTGCGGTGGGTCAAACGATTACAGTCGTTACCAAAGAATTTTTAGATGCTAATAACGATTTGGACTTCGCTATAGTGCGCTGGACATTGATAAAAAGACGATTGTCTGATGGACATTTTGCAAGAGTACATAACCAGCAAGATACTGTTTGGACGCCGACAGGAATTGAAGTGCTAGCCAGTTCAGGTAATTATTCTGTTGGCGGCAAAGAGTTAAAAATAAAGCGCGGTATAGGTGGAACGGATGTCGCAGGAGGCGACACTAGCGCCTATAGCAACAACCCTTTCAAAAATAATCCAGACACTGGCCATACTCTTCGCTGGTCTGGGCAAGTCTATAAAGTGACATCTCTAAGAACAGTTGAGGCAATACCAGGAAGAACAAACGGTTTTTACTATCAATTGTTTGCTCTTGACAATCATTTTGCTGATAGTTTGCCCGTTGGAACGGTTAGGACGGTTTCACAAACCTATACGGAAGGGAGCAAGAGCATCCGTGTCCGCTATAAATCTGCAGTCAAACAGCTCTCAGATAATCACTGGTCAGGCGAAACGAAAGCCTGGACCGACCCAAGCTTTGAGGTCATTGAAGGTAACAGCACAACGTCAAATTGGGAAATTAACGACAAGTTTAGCGTTCGCTTAGATATTGCAAATAGCAATCCATTTAAAACGGTTTATGAAAACTCTGGTCTTAGATTTGAGATAGCTCAACGAAAAGAAATTGCTGGGTCAAATACTGTAGAAGCGGAGGTTATTTTTGAAGGCCAAAGCCAATATGCAGACGTTAGTCATTACAGAAGCCTTGTTCAAAAGTCAAACGAAAGCGAGCCGGAGCATGAAGTTGTTTATGTTAATGAAATATTGCCTAACGATCCAAGCCCTTCGTACAACGATTTGACAATGGCCGGTCTTTCGTTAAAGGCCAGTCGCAATTTTACGCAGCTAGACCAATTACGAACTTGGGTCGGCAGAGGGCTCCACGTAGAAAGACTGCATGAAGATCTAAATACTTATGAGCCAAACGGCCAATCGACAGGTCCAAGCAATCTGCTGACGGACCTTGTGTTCTATTTGTTTACCGATCAGATGGGTGGAGCGGGAGGCTTAACCGGCATGACAGCGGCTAACCCAACCTTGATTGAAAAGGACAAGTTAAAAGAAACCTCAAAATTCTTGCAGAAGCAGAAGTTGTTCTTTAACGGCGTAATTGGCGAAAACATTAACCTGCGTCAATTTGTAATGGATATGGCGCCAAATTTCTTATGCAACTTTGTTTTAACCGATGGCAAGTTTGCCTTGTTGCCTGCTATCCCACATGTTCCAGCTAGTGGCGAGTTTGAACTTGGCCCTATTAAACCTAGTCAGTTTTTCACAGCCGGAAACATTCTTGAAGGCTCGTTAAAGATTGAATACTTAAGCTCAGAAGAGCGTAGGCCGTTTAAGGCAAATGTCCGCTACAGGCAAGAAACCAAGAACAAGTTTCCAGAAGAAAAAGTTGTAGAAGTAAAAGCTAAACGCACGGAAAGCTATGACGCACTGCAAACATCTGCAAACATCGAAAGGGTGCCGCATGAACAATTTAACCTTACGCAATTTTGTACGTCAAAAGAACATGCGATAAAAGTTGGCAAATATTTTCTAGCCTTGCGCCAACTCGTTACCCATACGATTAGTTTCTCGACAACCGTTCACGGCCTGGATCTACGTGCTGGTGCGTTTATCAAAGTCTCTACGGAGTCCAGCCCATATAGTCCTGCAAACAATGGGACGGTTAGCTCAACAGGGATAGTTACGAGCGTTAAGCCGTTAAGCGATGGTCAATACAACGTTTCTTATTACAAAACTAATTCAGAAGACGTGCAATCTGGGTTTATGGGCATAAGCAACGGAATCGTCCAAGACGCAACATTCCATTCTTCAGTTTTTACCTTGGTCAATACTGAAGTATCTCAGAACGTTTATGTTGTTGAGCAGCTGACGTTCTCTCAGGAGGGCACTGTGGACATCGTTGCATCAGAGCACCCTTGCAACGATGATGGAAGCAGTAAGCTCGCGCACATGATGCAGAGCGGGCAATTTGACATTAGCCCTGACGAAAACTTGAGCGACTAATGGCTTTCCCAACACTTGTTCCAACCAGCCGAGCCTTTGATCCTGGGGACTACCCAATCAAAACCTTTAAGTCGCAAAGCGGTGCTGAGACACGAATCCTGTATGGCAGCGAACGTACCAACGTAAAGCTGCAGCTGTCTTACGCCAATATCGGTGATGCGTCAGCAGAGTTGTTTCTTGATCACTTTGACGAAACAAAAGGCACCTTCAGCACTTTTGCGTTACCTGACGGGTCATTAGGTGGTTGGAGCGGAAACTCTGATGCCCTGCGCTCAGAGCCCACAACAGTTCCGACTGTGACACTTGCTGTGACAGTTGCAGCTTCTGGTGGCGGCAATAGGTATCGGATTGATGGCTCTTCAACAGACAACCAAACGTTGACGCTGACTGAAGGCACTGTTTATTTATTTAGCCAAGCGGACTCGTCAAACTCTGGCCACCCATTGCGCCTTAGTACAACAAGCGATGGCACTCATGGTGGTGGGGCTGAGTACACAACAGGCGTGACAACGTTTGGGTCTGCTGGCAGTGCTGGAGCGTACACACGGATCAAGGTCGCTAAAGATGCTCCAACCTTGTATTACTACTGCGTGAATCACAGTGGCATGGGCGGTCAGATCAACACTCCTGCGGGCACTGTGTCATCTGAATCAGGCACAGCAGCAAAGTACAGGTACGAAAGTGCACCACAATTAACGCAGGTGCGGCCTGGGGTTAGCACTGTTACAGTGAATCTCATTGGCGTGATCTGATGGCAAAGGTCTATACCGGCAGAGATGGCGTCTTACAAGTCGCTGGTGCGACCGTTGCCAAAGTGTCGAGTTTCTCGGTGCAAGCAAACCTTGAGACGTGAGGAACCACAACGCTTAGTGGGAATATTCGCAGTTACGTTCCAGGCGTTGTTGGCTATACGGGCAGCTGCGGCTTG
>Ga0181411_1000857_pt1 | contig 11166 bp, 13 predicted proteins | sample 34SPOviralmetaG_FD_130114 | JGI IMG/M metagenome (GOLD analysis project Ga0181411, IMG submission 130114) | Marine viral communities from the oligotrophic San Pedro Time Series (SPOT) site, San Pedro Channel, CA, USA - 34 SPOT_SRF_2012-07-09 | ecosystem: Environmental > Aquatic > Marine > Strait...
GCTTTTCCAATTGTATAACTTCTTATTATATCGTCGTCTTGTCGCATAGCAATTCCAGCAATATCACTACTACATAATAAATCGCCATTTTCTATATTACCGTTTTGATTACAAACCTTAATGCCTCCTTCGCCTAATCCGTTTATAAAAAGTCTATTATCTTTTCTTTCACCTAAATCACTTGCGAAAACCCCTACTTGAAAAATTCTATTATTTCCGTCTTCTTTTGCGGATATAACACCATATACTTTTTTACTTTTAGCACTTGTAGTTAATCTTACTATAGGTTGGGCTTCATTAATAGTTGCATCATTTTTAATTATTTGATTTTGTCTTTTATCTTTTATAATTTCTTTTTTAATATATCCTTTTGTAGTTATATTAGTTTCAGGGTCAAAATTATCATTAATGGTTGTAATTAATTCAAAATCTTCTTCATATTCTTCTGTAAATATACTATTGTATTCACCTGTGCTTTCTACTACATATCCTATATAATCATTAACATTCTCATATAATTCTTCTTCTTTGGGAATACACCTATGCTGTCCTGTAAAGTTCATTTGTCCGCTATTTACTGCCTGATTAATATATCCTTTGATTTGTGTTATATTAGTCAAATCACCACTATTAAATTTAAAGTGTAAATCACCTGTTCCACCTATATCAACTTTCCAACCTTTTCCCCCACTTGTAAGGAATGGATCTTGACCTATTATAAAATATACACCATAACTTCCCGATGCCTGAATATCTGTAAAATATACATTTTGTGTTGTTCTTAATGCCTGTCCGTTGATAACCGTTTGTTTTCCTGTATTTGCTGTATTGTTAATTCCTGTATTAAAAAATAATGCCCCATTGCTATCAACAAAAACATAAGAAGCCTTTAATGTCCCGCTATTAGTCCCATTATCAATAACAAGTTCAATTACTGGTGAAGTAGAATTTACCACACTATGTAATCTCATTCGTGCATCTTGGTAAAAATCACTACTTCCACTATCGTCAGCATTATTTCTTATAGTTAATGCTGTTTGAAAATCATAACTAGCAAAATTAAAAGCACCCCTTCCAATTTGTATATGCCTTCTATCACTTGCGTCGCATACTAAAAATTCTGTTCCACTACATTTTAATATAAAATCCTTATTTGTGCCTGTATCAATAAAAGTTTGATTAGTTGTTGGACTATCTAATATTATAGGGTTCATAGTATATGTATCAACAGCGTCTATAATAAACTTATTTACTTTGCTTGTTATATCTGTTGGTATAGTTGTAATACAAAATGAAATATTAGCACTTGAACCCGTAGCATTCATAAACATACTTCCTATTGTTCCTGTTCCTGCTCGATCAGGTGTGCCCCCATTGGCTTTTGTTATGCTTGATCCCGAATAACCTAAAGTTCCAGTAAGTTCTTGACTAGCTCCAGCAATAAAACCGATCCTGTTTAAACTTCCAGTAAAATTTTGACCTACCGAATATAAATTAATATCTTTATCAGTTTGTATATTACAATCAGTCCAAACATCACTCATACTATTTGTTAATACCGAACTATTACCTAATCTTAAAAGTGTTCCTGTATTTAATGTTAAATTAGAAGAATTAAATTGTCCTAAAACAGTTGCCCCAACTTGAAATGCTATTGTTGTGCCTATATTGTTAATAAAAGCACCTTTAATATCTGTATTCTGTGTTAATAATCCCAATGTTCTTGTTCCTGTTTGCGAAGCAGTCCCAAAATTATTTACGGCAGTAGCTTCTGTAAGAAAAGGTAAGTCAGCAGTCAATTCACTAATAAAATTTGCTTTAGTTATTTTTTCAAAAGTAGTGCCGTCTGCGTCTAACATTAAAATTTTATCATTAGTATCAAATGTTTCGGCTAGAAAAAATCCACTTGGATTTAGTGATATATTATTACTTGCTAATAGAATTGCCCCTGTAGCAGTTAATGTTGTATCTGTTAAAATAGTAGAAGTAGCAGAAACAGCAGGCATATTTATACTAAACGGCGAACCTGTCGCAGATTTACTAAAAAATGTAATCGTATCAGTATTATTTCCAATTGTAATTAAATCACTTGCTGTAGTATATTCAAAAAATCTATTTTCTTCTAAAAGATTAGCATTTGTAGTTTTTATATTGCTTAATTTACAAACATTAGAATATGCTAATGAAGTTCCACTACCTGTTCCACTACTACTTGTGCTGACTATAAGTTGCCCCGCTGTCCCATATCCAGATAATGTTGATAAACTAAACTCATTTAGGGTGCTTGAACCTAAAAGTATTGGACTTCTTGCTGTATATTGTGTATTAGTATCTATTAAAGTTTTTATAGCTGTTAAAGTAGTTTTTTTTAATGTTGAACTTTGTTGAACGAAAATATTATCAGTTAATGCTAATGTTGCATCCCCTAATGAAGATATATCATAACTAAATGTTGTTCCAGTCAATACTATTGGTGCTGTTCCGTCATATTGTGTATTAGTATCAATTAAACTTTTAATATCTGTAAAAGTAGTTTTTTTCAATACTGAACCTTGTTGAACGAAAATATTATCACTTAATGCTAATGTTGCTGTATCTAGTGGTGATATATCAATAGTAATATTTGTATTATTTAATGTAGTATTTGCTATTATAGGTTCTTCTGCTGTAATAGTAATTAAATTTGGTGTAAATCCAGTTAAATTTCGTGAAGCACCTAAATTCAAACCAGTTAAATTTCTTTGAGAAGTCATAATTATTGTAATATAATAAATAAACTTTAAAAAGTTTAAATCAAACAATTTTTGATATTACTAATCTTTTTGATATTACTTTTTTTTAAAAAGTATTTTCTAAAAAGTTAAATATAAAATTAAAATATAATTATTATTATATAATGGGACTTTGTGAATGTGATAAAGATATAATTAGATTATGTTTAGATAGTGAAAGTAATACAAGAAGTAATGACGAAACTGGTGTATTTGAATATGATATAAGATTACCAGTAAAAAGAAATAATTATAAAAAATTAGTTTTATATATTGATAATTTCGCTATAAACACAAAAGGTTTAACCAAAGAAGTTTATAGATTACATAGTAATTTTACTGAATATAATTCTTTTAATTCATATGTGGGAGGTAGTAATACTGTTTTATGTAGTGTAGTTTCTAATGCTATTGCTTCGGGAAGAACCACAGATTTTGCCTTATCTTATCAAGGTTCTACTGCCCCAATACAAATTACAAATATTCCCGATATGTTAAAAATAGAAGTCAGGGATATAGATAATAATGGTATTGATATGACTAACATAAGTAATGTTTGGATATTAAATTTAAGAATTGAAGCATTTTATTAAAATGCTTTTGAAAAAGCAAATGCAAAACATTTTTGATATTACTAATCTTTTTGATATTACTTTTTTTTAAAAAGTAAAGTAATAAATATAAAAATAAAATAGTCATAAATATATATATAGAATGGAAGATACAATTTCAAATATTCATAATAGGGAATATCATGAAGTATTTAATTTTATAGATCCACCAATTACTAAAAGTTTTCAATTAGGTAATAGTTTAAAAGATAGAATACTTTATAATCAAATTGAAGAATTAGAAAAAATAAATAAAACAGAAAAATCAAATCAACTAGATTATGATGAATATCTTGATTTATTACCTAGACTTAATTTTAATATAGGTGATACTAATATGAAATTTATATCTCAAACTTTAATCAAAGATAAAAATTATTATGAAATGTATGAATTACTTTTAAGAACACCCCCATTTAATACTTTACCACCTTTACAATTATATACATATTGTAGAAATATTTGTGGTAAGCCAATTAATCAAAAAGAATTTAATAAAATAAATGCTGATAAGAAAATATTAAAGAAAAATACCGAAAAATACGAAAAAATGAAACCTACATTTAAAAATATTAAAACTGAAATTAAATTTTAAATTGCTTTTGAAAAAGCAAAGGCAAAACTAATTTTTTTGATATTACTTTTTTTAAAAAGTATTTAAAGTATAAATCTAAAAATAATATAATATATAAATATAATGAGTGATAATCCAATAGAAAAACCAAAAAAAATCAGAAGTGATAAACAAAAAGAAGCATTTGATAAAGCTAGGAAAGTCCGTGCTGATAATTTAGCTAAAAAAAAATTAGAAAAAGAAGAAGCATCTAAAAAAATAGCTGAAGAAAGCATGAACTTAATTAAAAAAAATCAAGATCAAGAACCACAAGAACCACAAGAAATTATACCACAAAAATCTAAAAAACCTACTAATGATTTTCCTAAAAGTTCCACAGGTATAAATCCGATGGAAACTGTAAATAAAAAAAATAAAAATATTGAAGTTGAAGTTATACCTCCACCATCTAAAAAAACACAAAAAAAAACTGAACCTGAACTAGAACCTGAAGAAGATAGTGATGATGATAGTGTTGATTTAAATGAATGGTTAAATCAACCCGATACAGAAAGTGAAGAAGAAGAAGAAGAAATTATAGTAAAAAAACCAAAAACAAAAACACAGACAAAAGCAAAACCAAAAAAAAAAGTTGTATATGTTTCTGAAGATGATGAAGATGATGAAGATGATGAAGATGAAGAAGAAGAAGAAGAAGAAGAAGAAGAAGAAGAAAAAGTAGAATTAATCAATAAAAATAAATCAAAACCTAAATCAAAACCACAGACTAGAAATAATACAAGAAATAATAAAAATACTACACCAATTAGATCACAACCAAAAGAAAATAAAATGTCATGGAGGGATAAAGCAAGATTAGCAGGTTTTTAAAAATTAATAAATTTTTGAAAAAATTGATTTTGAATATTTTTTTAATAAGACAAAATGATAAGGGAAGAAACTAAAATGCTAAAAGGTATTAAACTATCAAGAAACGAAATTAATGAATATAGAAGAAAAAAATTAATTGAAGTTAGAAAGGGTAAAGGTTCTGGAAGACCAATTCAAATACGATGTAAATCACGAGGCACATTTTTAAATCATTTTACACAAAATTATATGAATGAATGTAGGGATAAACAATTTCAATTATTAAAACAAAAAATTAAAAGTTTTATATTAGATGCCAATTAATTTATGATTTAAAATACTTTAATTAAAATTTTTTTTTATTTTTATTATTATATAAATGAGAAGAAAAGACCCAAACGAAGATATAATTAGAAGATTAATGGGAAAACCACCAAGAAAAAAAATACAAGGAATAAAAAGAACTAAAGCAAACCCTAAAGGTGTGAGTAAGGATGTGAGTGGGTCAAAAATAAATATGTCTTTTAGGGAAAAAATAGCAAATCTTGTAAAGGCAGGGGGAAGAATTGCTAGGCGGGGAGCGAACACAACAAAGCCATTTTTAGCAGTAAAAGGTGCTTATGGGAAACCACCTTCAAAACTTCCAAGAAAAAAAAAACCAGCGGTGGTGAAACCAAAAAAAAAATAAATTACTTTAATCAAATGATTTTTTTATTATTAAAAGGTATAATATGAAAATAACAAAAAAAATGAATATAGTTGAAAAACTTAAAGCACACACTAAACACCATACTAAAAAACATATGGACGAAATGCGAAAATTAATGAGAATGGGTAAAACTTTTACACAAAGTCATAATATAGTTTTAAAAAAAATAGGAAAATAATTATAATCAAAACTTTTTGATTTTACTTTTTTTAAAAAGTATATATATATGAATTATTCTAAAAATTATATTCCTAATACTTTATCAAAAAAAGATAAAGTAAAACAAAAAAAACAATTAGATAAAAGTGTGAGTGATTACAAAAAAGGTAAATTTACACAAAGGGATAAATTAAAATCTTTTAAATCTAAAAGTAGTGGATATGTTAATCAAGTCAAAAGTATTTTAAAATTACCTTTAAATTTAAATAAAATTGCTGATAAATTAACTAGAACTGATAAAAGACAAAAAGAACTAAAAAAAGGTTTAGAAGAAGTTTTAGAAAAAGGTAAAGCAGCATATTATAGTTCAGGATCAAGACCTAATCAAAACCCTTTTAGTTGGGGGAAATCAAGGGTAGCAAGTGTTTTAGTTGGTGGTCCTTCCAGAAAAATTGATAAAGATATAGTAAAAAAATATAAAATACCAAATATTAAAAAAAAGTAATATCAAAAAAATTAGTTTTGCCTTTGCTTTTTCAAAAGCAATTTAAAGTTGAAAATCATCTGTTTCTTCTTGTATATTTTCTATTTCTTGATTTAATTGATTTATTAAATCAGCAGTTTCATCTGTATCTTTTAACATTAAATCTATTTTACTTAATCTATTTTTTTATTAATTGTTGATGAAGGAAATTTTACTGGATCATATTTACTATATGGATATTGTATTCTAGGCATATTTCTTATATTTTGTGATAATTCTTCATTAAATGTATTTTGTGATTTTAAATCATCTAATTCCTTTTTTAATCTTTCAATTTCTTCTTTTAAATCTTCTATTTCACCCAACGATCTTCCCCATTCTTCTTCTGTTGATCTTAAATCATCTCTTTCACCAATCCATTCATTTATTTCATCCCTTAATTCTACTATTTCTTCTTCTAATCTTTCTTTTTCTATTTCTAAATCACCATAATCATTCACAACTTGCCTTAATTCTTCTTCTTTTTCTTCAAATTCATTTTCTAATTTTTCTTTATCAAATTTTAAATCATCTATTTCATCACTTGCATCATCAAAATAACCCTGAACTTGTTTTAATTCTTTTTTAAGTTTTTCATTTTCTTTTTTAAGTTTTTCATTTTCTTTGATTACTTTCAGTATTTTTTTTTCTTCTTCTTTAGTGATTTCTCTTTTAGACATATATATTTATAAATCATATTTTTTTTCATTAATAAAATTATTAATCCAATTATTGATTATGTTAATTTTTCTACCTTTACAAAAATCACTTTCTTTTTTACAAACTTTTCTAGTCCAATTATAAATCAAATAATTTCGCTGTTCTTGATTTAATTTATACCAATATTGATTACTTCTATCAAATCGTGATAAAACACTTATTAATTTTGTTAATTTAATTTTCTTTTCTTGTAAATATTGATTATATAATTCTTCTTGATTTATATTTTCTGCTACTATTTGATTACCCATATAAATTATTATATTAATTAAAAGTTTAAATCATTATTATCTAATCTTAATTATATATAATGAATATTAGTGATTTAAAAAAAATGACAAATGCTGATTTAAAAAATGTTATTAGAAAATATAAAAAATCAAATTGTCCCCCATATTCCACATTAAAAAAAAGTGATTTAGTTGATTTAATAGTTAAATTAAAAATTAAACCTAATTCAACAAAATCAGTTCCAGTAAAAAAATCACCAGTTAGAACAATACCAGTAAAAAAAACACCAGTTAAAAAATCACCAGCACCAAAATCACCAGTTAGTCAAGATAATTCAGGAATTGTAGATAAAGCAAAAAAAGAAAAATTATTAAAAAATGTAGGTAAAATGATTTTGAAAACAAAAAAAGACCTAGATGATACGCCAAATGTAGGTGGTCCTAGAATGAATAAAAGTAATAAACAAATTGAATTGGAAGAAAGATTAGAGGATTTACTTACTATTCAAAAATATTTAAATACTATTTATAGAGATAATATAACAGAAAAAGTTAATAGAAAAAAAATTGAATTACTACTTAAATAAACAAACTTTAAAAAGTTTAATTTAATTATATATGTAAATTATTTAGAAATAAGTTTATAAATATAATTAAATATGGAAGAAAAAAAATATAATAATAATAATATGAAAATCACAAATATCAAAGAATTAATTGATTACTATGATCTTGATTATTGTATAGTAGTTGTAGGTATATTAAACAAAAATAATAAAAAAGAAGTTGTTGGAAGAAATCATGGAATTACTGATTTAGATGATAGTAAAATACAACAATTAATATATGGAATTACACAAAAAGATATATCAGAATATTATATTTGTTATGAAATTAAAATCAAAGATACTGGAATTTTAATCATAGATATTGATGAAGATATTACAATTGAAGATGTATATAAATTATATCCTGATTTAAAAAATACATATTATACACTTGGTAATAATAAAGGTTTTCATTTCTATATTTGTGCTAAATATACTTATGGTATGAGTAGTCATAATAAAACTTTAAATCATATTGAAGGTGATTTTATAAAACAACAAATATGGGAAAAAGTTGATAAAAAAGTTTTTGGTGATGATTTATTTAAGATTGATGAAAATCAAATCAAAAATTATTTTAAAGAATATCCTTTTGATTTTATAAGTCAAGGCACTAATAATATTATTAAAGATTTAACATCAAATACTATCCCCTTTGAAAATCAAATTCAAAATTTAGATGAACTAAAGGAAATTGTTAATAATATCCCTAAAAAATATAGTGATAATTATGATGATTGGATTAAAATTATTTCTATATTGAAAAAATATAATCAATATGATTTAGCATTCACTTTTTCTAAAAAAAGTTTAAAGTTTGATTGTGTAGAAGTATTTAATGATTGGTATTATAATAAAACTATTAATTGTAATACTTTAAATATTGGAACTATATTTGAATATAGTAAATTTAATAAAACTGAATTTAATAAAATCAAGAATAAATATAGAAGAATTGAAGACAAAAGAAAACAATTAGAAATGTTAGAAGAAATAGATTTAAATAATTCTGCTGAATTTGAAATCATGAAAGAAGAATTTGAAGAAACACATTTTAAAATTATTAATAGTAATTGCTATATTAAACTTTTAGAAGATAGAATTTTATTTCTAACTAAAAGGGAAATTTTAGATATGTATATTCATAAGAAATTTATGGGTTATGACGAAAAAGGTAATCTTAAAAAAATATCGTTTATTGATAAATGGGTTTCTTGTGAAGAAATATTATATTATGAAAATTGTGATTATTTCCCAAACGATAAATTATGTCCTTCTAATTATTATAATTTATGGACTGGTTTTGCTGTTGAAAAATATCCTGATGATTTTTGTGATCCCGATGATTTACAAGTAATTTTAAATCATATTAAATTAATTTGTGGTTGTGATTTAGAAGTTTATGAATATATGTTAGATTGGTTCGCTCATTTATTTTTATATCCTGAAGAAAAAATTGGTATTTTCCCTATATTTCAAGGAAATACTGGAACAGGAAAAAGTATGATTTTACATATGATTAAATCTATGATTGGAAATGATAAATGTGGTTTTACAAATAATGCTAAAGATGAAATATTTGGATCATTTAATCCTTTAATGAGTGGTAAAATATTTATGGAACTTGCTGAACTTGATTTTCTTGCGACCAAAGGTTTAGAAGGTAAATTTAAAAGTTTAATTACAGATAATACAATTAGTATAAATGATAAAGGCACTAAATTAAGACAAGAAATTTCTTATCATAGATTTATTGCTACTACTAATAATGATATTCCTATTAAAATTACTGATAATGATAGACGAATTTTATTAATAGAAACTTCTGATGCTATGAAAGGTAATATTGAATATTTTAATAAATTAGCATTAATAATTCAAGATAAAAAAGTTCAAAAAACATTTTATAACTTTTTAATTAGTCGTGATAATGTTTTTACTAGTCCAGCAGAAGCTAAATCACGATTACCTATCACTCAAGTTCAACAAGAATTAATTGAATATTTTACTCCTACTGAAGAATTATTCTTTAAAGAACTTGTTAATAATTATTATGATCCAAATAAATCAATTATAAGAAAATCAGCAAAAAATATTTATAAAGAATATATTGAATATTGTGCTAATGCTGGATTAGAAGCTATGTCCCAAACTAAATTGGGTTTTAGATTAAAGAAAAAATATAAAAATTGTATTAAAAAAATAAAACAAACATATATTATTTATATAATTGATACTACACATCCTCAAGTAATAGATTTATTAGATAATACAAATATATTAATTGAAAGTGATAGTGATTAATAAATCTAACTATGAATGTGATTTAATTACATAATCAAATAATTACTTATAAATTATATTAAAATTACTTATAATAGAAAGGGTTATGAATTAAATGATAATTTCATATCAAAAAAAATTCCTTTTTTATATATAATAAAATAAAAAAAAATACTATTATTTTTATAGTGTAATTTTAGTTAAATCTCAAAATTACTGTCTATTTGTCTTAACTGTCTTATTAATAGTAAAAATCATATAAATTATAAACATCTATATTAAGATACTTTATTTTATTAACTATCTAAAAAAATAATAAGTATCTGATTAAATGACTGAAATTGAAATTAAATTAATGTGTTTTGAGTTTGTTTTTTATTACTATTTATGTAGTAATACTTTTATAATTATTATTAAAATTTGTTATAATATTATTATATAAATCAAATTTATTTAATTTTTCTTCTATTTTACAAATAATACCCATTAGTGATTTAATTTCTTTTGTTTGTGTTCTTTTACTCCATGCTGACATCTTTTTAGTTTGAGCTATAGTTTGACATTTTAATGTTTGTCTATGTTGTGCTAGATGCTTTACTACTGTATCACAATCAGGACATATAAATTTTTGATTATAATTCTGTATAATATCTACTGGTGTATAAGTAATTCTTTGTCTATGTTGCCTTACAATTTCATCAGAATTAATTTCTTCTGTAAGTGTATTTAGAACTTCTAAAGGATTATCACAAGGTTTATTATCATTTAAAAATTTTAAATCATTCATAATTTCTAAATATTTACCTTCGGGAATATGTTGAGATACAGTATCAATAAATTCTAATAAATTACTTAAAATACCAGTAAATTTAGTAGAAACATCAAGATTTTCCTGTGAGATATGACGAGGCATATTTGTTAGTTGTTGTCTTTAGGGCGTTGTTAAAAAAAAAAGCAAAATCAATTTTATCCGCCGAAAAAAAATTTTTTAATAAATATTTAAATCAAGTTATTAATAAGCACTAATAATATTTTGTATAATATCTGTATTAAATTTTTCATCTAGTATTTTAATAATAGTTTTTTTTTGTTTATTTTTTTTATCTAATTTTTCATATAAATTAATTAA
>Ga0181411_1000858_pt1 | contig 11165 bp, 1 predicted proteins | sample 34SPOviralmetaG_FD_130114 | JGI IMG/M metagenome (GOLD analysis project Ga0181411, IMG submission 130114) | Marine viral communities from the oligotrophic San Pedro Time Series (SPOT) site, San Pedro Channel, CA, USA - 34 SPOT_SRF_2012-07-09 | ecosystem: Environmental > Aquatic > Marine > Strait...
ATGAATGTATGTTATCAGTATCAAAAGCTGATGCGGAATCAATCATTCCATTATACCAACTTGTCCATTCCGTTGAAGTTGTTTTATAAACATTATCAAATGGTAAAACATTTGTTGGATTGTTTAAAGTTACATTTACATTAGTTATAAATGATGATGTTGTTCCCCCTCCAGTATTAGCCCATCTTATAAAAAATGGGTCACCGGCTGGCATACAAGAACCTGAAAAATAAACTCCACTTGAAGAAATAACAGTTGTTGGGTATTTAGCAGTTGAATCATTTATTTTAAATGAACCTGTTTTTATACTACCACTTATTATTTCATAATGAGTTGAAGTCCCATCAAAATCAGTTATGTTACTTATGTCAAAATTAATTGGAATACCATCATCATTGTTTACATTTGTTGGCACCCAATACGACATTGATGCTTCATAAATAAATCTTTTATACTCACTTCCAGTTATATCTGGATTTTGTACAAGTTTTTGATGAAGAGAATTAACAGGTAATGGAACACCTTGTAATCCATTTTGATTCAATTGTTGAACATTATCCCATCTAAAACCAGCACCACCTAAATCACCAGCCTTAGAGCTAGTAATAAATTCATCACCTTTTACTAAAAATGATAAGTAAATAGAACCACTGTAATTGAAAAATGGTTTATCTTGAATTAAATTTTTACCATTAAATATATCTACTCTAACATTTGCATCAGTCATATTTTCAGTTGAGTGTTTATACACAACATCAAAACCATCATGACCATTTAATTGTGCGCCTTCAGTAACTTCTAATCTAACTGGTGTTGAATCAGCATAATTTTTACCCAAACCAGGAGCTGAAGCAGTTGATTCTTGTTGTCCATTATAGTATAAAAATCTTTCATAAGGTGTAAAGGTTTTTATTTCATCATTTACTTTTTTAAATAAATTTTTTCTTTTTTGAGTTACAAAACTTGAATCACCACTTATACCCACACCCTCTGAGTATAAAGATTTTGAAATGTCGGAATAGTACCCTTGAATAGTTGTAACTTTTGTATTAAAATTTTCTAATTTCTTTTTAGCAGAACCGAAGAAAGTATGATTTGCAAATTCACTAAAGTCTGTGTTTAGATTTGGGTAATTGTATTCACTTGATGATATTAAATTGTCCAATACAATACTATTTATAGAACCACTTATTTCATCAAAGTTTTCAAATTGAATATTATTACCATCAGGAGTTATCCAATTTTCTTGAAAAGATGGTAATAAACCATCACCAAAAAATACATCAGGTACATCAGAAAAATAAAATATATCTTGAATCTGTGTTGTTAAAACTTCTCTTTCAAGTGTAACCATTGATAGGTTTCTAACATTAGTTGGTAATGGATTATAAAGTTTTAAAATGATTGATTGATTGTCCGAACCATCTGTTATGTTGTCAAATTGATAATTCATTATTGGATTATGGTCACCGGTTCCAATATTTAGTACATGTTGGAATTGGTATTTATCTTGAACTACATCATTTCTATCCGTATTTAATAAATCTGTTATTACGTTTATTGTGTAATCTTGAGTAGGATTTAAAGAAAAATTTATTATTTTAAGTCTAACTTCTTTTCTTGAAGTTGAAATTTGCTTAATTACAAATGGTGCACCTGAAAGCTCTTGTTTTAAAAAGTCAATTTGTATTCTGTAATCACCTTGAGGTAATTCAAATTCATTAAATATATCATTTGGTTTTATGTAAATTGCATTAGTATTAGGACTATATATTTTAAAATCATTACCACCATTTGTACCAATTTGTTTTGTACCATTTATATCATTAAGTACCCCAACCGAATCTCTAAATGGAGATATGTTGACTGGAAGAGAAGGCATTGTTGAAGAGAAAAATATAGCCTTGCCATCAATACCCCTTGTACTATCAGATAATGTAACAATGTTATTAATAGCTTCTTGTGGATAAATGGTTAAACGAATATAGTTCAATCCAACAAAATTACTAGCTTCTTGACTAATAACTAAATCTTTATCTTTTTGATTAAATTCAAATTCAAAATCCGGCATTATAATGCTCCATCTTTATTACTGGCTTTTTTAGTTATTTTTATAAAAGAATCTCTTCTCATTGGTTCACCTTTTCTAACTTTTTTAAGTTTATAATCTCCAATTAACAATCCTTTATTTGAATTACCACTTGAATCATAAATAGATTTATCAGTTAATTCACCTGTATTTAATTCTAATTTACAACTTTGCTTTAAATCCAAGTCCTGATTATCACCTATAAATATCTGTCCAACTGAACTTTCCTCTGAAAAAGTTGTTTCAGGTGTATTACCACCCCAATACAATCCACTACCCACACCAGGAAGAACATCCCAATAAATACGATTTACATTTAATCTAAACAGATATGTATTTCCTGTTATTAATATCCCTAATGACCCTATCCAGAATCCTGCATTTTCGTTATAGAAAGCGGCACCTTCACCAGCATAACCGATGATTGTTGTTATACCAACTTCAGGTGCAGCTGGAAAATTAGGGTTACCATCATTATCAAATAAATCAAAATCAGGACCGGACCATACTACTTCTTCTTCATTATTTAAATTAAAAGCTAAACCATTATATGGATAGAAATTTGTTTCCACAATGACATTAGTATTAAAATACTCCGTATTATAATAAACTCCAAAATCAACTTCTTCAGTTGACGGTGATGGTGGTGGTTCAGGAGAAAGAGCTCTTTGCATACAATTAAAAGCATCCCATTGGCCATTATTCCAGTTACTATCACATTCCTCATATCGTTCAACTATACAAGATTGACCTATACAACTATTAGGAAAATAAAATTCACAAACTTGAGCTCCTAAATCAGGATTGTCAATTATAGATAATCCTAACTCTCCAGGGATACTATCGCTATTATAATTTGGACCGACTGTTCCTTCCCAATCACCTTCTCCATCAGCACATGCACCAAGTTCACCATTCCAATACTGAGCATATGTATATCTTTCAGGATCATCAAATGTCGATTGAAGCTTTATCTGTCCTACAAGGGCGCTATCGCTATCTTGAAGTTCGTTCCATTCTAAAATTGCCATATATAAACGATCTGTTTCATCAGCTATATCAGGCCTTCCATATTCAGTTTTCCAAATATTAGAATCTGTTGATGTTATATAACCATCACCATTGATATCAAATTCTTCGAAATATTCAGGAAATGGTAATGTAACTAAGTATTCATCAGATAAATATTGCTGGTCATAAACCAATTGCTCAGGAGGTATTTCTAATAAAGTATTCATATCATAACTCTTATCAAAATATCTAACTTGTTCTAAATCCATTTTTTCTATGTTTTTTCCAAGTTGATTATTTTCTCGAGCTTCTAATAAATACCTTTCATCAATAATATCCGTATCACCTATTTTACCACTACCCATTATATCATTAATTGATTTTATATATTTTGAACCCTCACTCACTCCACCAATAATAGGTGCGGTGTAAGGCCATGGTATTGTTCTATAATCACTACCACCCAATTCAGCAAAGTCTTCAAACTCACTTTTTGGTGTGTCTAAAAATATTCTTGATGTTAATAATTTATATCTTATTGGTTCAATTTCATTAAATGGTGGCATTTCAGAGTTTTTATAATTATCGTTCCAAATTTCATTTCCATACCCCACATAATTAAAAACCAATATTTTAATTTTTTTAATACCAGGTGTGGTATAATTATGATTAAAAGTTTCTATATAGTCTTTAAAAATAAATGTGTTAGCATCTTGAGCTGTTAATATTTCATTAAAATTTGATGGTTTTTTATCAAATACATCTTCTACAGTTTCAAAGTTATCATCAATATCATTCCAATGAACAACACAAACTTTATAATGTGGTGAAACATTATATGGAAAACCTTTTTCTATAAAAATTTGATTATCACCTTCACCTTGATTATAATCTGCAATATCAACTTTTAATCTAACAGTAGTTGGTGAAGAACAAATTTGTCTATCTAAATCATCTGTTTTATATCCTTGTAAATTTTTATCAATTCTATCATCAATAGTAATTTGTGTAAATGGTGTGAAGTTTTTTCTCCATATTGATGTTTCAATAGACGTAGATGTAACAGACTCTTGTAAAAGATTAACTGTTGTAAAATCTATATCAAAATCACTTTCTCTAATTGGATTTTTAGGTTCTACTACTTGAACTATTTCTTGATTAAAATCCTCATATTGACTTGGATCTACTCCTGGATCAACCATAAAAGTAACTGATAGATTTGACAAATACCACGCGGCTTTATCATAAGAACCACCACCATATTCATAACCATCTCTATGGAATATACCTTCACCATGAGATACTGTAATTGGTACATTGGCTAATTCACCAGGAGTAGCTATATTACCATCTAAATTTAAAAAATCAAGTGGACTAACTTTTAAAACATAGAATCTTCTTTTTCTACTTTTCTTATGATTTGATTTTAACCATATGACGATTTGTATGTAATTATCTGTACCATCTTCTGAAAAAATATTTGTAAGTCTTTCATCGGAATTACTTATATCATCAAGTGGTTTAAAAGGAATATAATTTCTATTAACCTCGTTATCTCCCATAAATAAAAGATTGTTGTCGTAATTACCATCCCAAATCGATTGATTTGCATTATTAAGAAAGTTTAATCCAACCTCTATATCCTTTGATTCAGCATCTAAATAATCACCACTCCGAACAAAAAACTCGTTTGGATTAAGATTTTCTACAATGTTTTTACCTTCTAAAAAATCAAATTTAGGAGCATCATGATGAGCTCTTGTTTTTGGCTCTGTGATTCTAAAAAATTGACAAGTTTCTTCTCCTTGTGGAGTTTGTGAGGTGGGTGGTTTTGATGAACCTTCTGCACGAGACTGAGATATATATGTTGTTTCGTCTCTAAACCAAGTATATATTGAATTATATGCTCTTATCTCACCATTATTATCAAAACAATCGAAAGTATTTCTATCACAAATAAAACCACGAAAATCACAATCTATAGCATCATTATCACTGGTATTATTTTCTGCTACAGTTAAATTATTTATCTTTATACCACTAATACCAACATGTCTTAATTTATTAGTGATAATATAATCTCTCTGATAATTAGTGGTTACCGATGAATATAAATTTTTATTAGAAAATTTATCTCCTTCAGGTGAAACACCATTAGATTCATCAACTGGTTGAAAATTATCCATATCATTATTTTCATAATAGTATTGTCCAAATGAATATGGTGTTGGTTTATTTTTAAATTGTTGTATTTTAGCCATTAAAATGCTCTATTTTTAGTTGATTTTTTCAATTTGTTTATTTTTTTTGTTTTTTTAATTTCCAATGTATCATTTTGAAATTTTGGTTTAAAATCACTTATAATAAAACCTTTGTTATTGTTACCACCATCATCATTAAGTACATTTATATCATCAGTATCAGAAGATAAACCAATTAATATATTTTCATCTTCTTGTTTATTATTCGTTATAATACCTTCAAGTGGAAAAGGTGTTTTATTATTTGGAAAATCACCTTCAATGAATTTTCCGTCTTGCCCATATCTTGGTAGAACTGGATAATAATAATCATCAATCCATTCTTGTTCAGAGTAAGTATCTATTAATTCACCACCAAGTCCTTCTCTATTATAAATAGAGTAATTTTGAGGAATAGTATTTTTCCAATAATTTGGTAATGAAGGTATTCTTGGGTTATAAGTTCCAACAACTTTTCTAAGTGAAATATAATCAATTATAATACCATCACCACCACCAGCACTCATTATTAAAAATTTATCATTTTGAGTTGGTCCAAAAGTTATTGTATATATACCAGTCTCACCACCAGGAACAATTTCATAATATGCATTCTCAATAATAGTATCAAAACCATCACCATCTTCGTTTAACTCAAATTGGCCAATTTGGTATACCTTGAGTCCATCAGGATCATTATTAACTACAACATTTACCTTTAATTCATATGTTGCTCCTATTTCAATTGATTCTTTAAGTTGTAAATAATTAAGGGTTCCTTCTTCCCCATTCCATGTAGCGGATCCATCCGATATGACAATATTACCACCAAAACCTTGAAGAGTTTCCCAATCACTAAATATCCCATAGTTTAAACCAGGATTTAATTCTACACCATATTGAAAAGTTGTTTCTCCAAATCCAAAAAAATCCACAATTGATTTTGGTTTGTTATAATATTTTGGAGTTGATAAATCAACATCACCAATTGATTTACCAAGTTGTTTTGTAATTGAACTATATTGTTGTCCAGTATATTGTTCGTTTTGACTTTGTAATGTTGGATTTATGTAAACCTCAGGAAGATTATAAGTATCACTTTCACTTAATACAGGAAATGTATTACCCTCTTCTTCAAGATTACTATCTATACAGTTGAATATTCCCCATTCTCTATTATCATCATCAGTAACTGTACCGACTGGTTGTGTTACTACATAATCACCACCATCAAAACTACCGTCACCACCAAACACTTCAGCACAAGCATAAGTACTAAGCTGTAATTCAAGAAGAATTAAATCTGCATTTTCATAGTTAAGTGGCATGGAATCAGTATCTTCAAATGGTATAGATAATGTAAAATTAAAATTTGACCCTTGATTCCATATACCAACCATTCCAATTTGAGCTCCACCTCCTGTTAAATTATTTATTATCTCTTCTGCTATATCAGGCCTTCCTTCAAAAACCCATCTATCTGCATCAGTGGAAGTTAGTTGATTATCAGGAGTTCCAGCGTCACCACTTATATCAAACTCTTGAAAGTATCTTGGAAATGGTAATGTTGATAAATACTCAGCTGAGTTGTTAAAAATATTATTTGCTGGTTGTTGATAATAGTTTAATAAATCAAATACACCAGTATCATTATACAAATCTTCTATTTTTTGAAAAGCCATTTCTGTTTTTAATCTATCAGATTGACGAGAATAATTAACATCTAATAATGTTACATCTAAGTCAGTTGTGGGAAGATGAAAAGCAATATTTTTAACTGCTAAAAACGAAAGAGTTCCAACAACATTTTTAAAATCAATAGCTCTTATGGTGGTATCATCAACTGTTGTTGTAAATTCTGCAGATATTTTTTTATGAAAATTACCATCATTATCAATACCCAAATCTTCAATTATTGCAGAGACTTCACGATGCTGATTAGTACTATTCCAAAATGTTATATCCAATGAATCAAGTGTTCCATCGTGTTTTAATTCAAATGATTCCACATATGTGGTATTAGGAATTACAGAAACATTATTACTCATAAGAAATTCTGTGTTTGTATTACCTGTTAATTCATTTACTCTAAGAGTTTTATACCAACCATCTTCATTACCTAATGTCACTTCCACAGCTGATGAATTAGCTAAATCTGTTCCGTTATACGCGTGAAAATCTTTTGTAAGTAATTCACTTTCTACTAATAAATTATTAATTTGAGTTCCATCAAGAATACCTAAATTTCTTTTTAAAGATTTGTAGTAAATACTTTGCTTTGATGTTCCACCAATTACTGGTGTTGAATTTTTAAATGGTATAAATGAAAATCCATCAGTTCCAAAATATTTAAAATCTTCATCTAATCCTTCATTAATATTAATTTTTATTGTAAATTTTTTATTATAACCCACACCCAAATTACCTTCATAATTTATATCTGTTGGAGTTGCTGATGGTGTGTAAAGTTCAGGCACTGTTGTGAACATAGTTCCTTTTATTTCATATGTTCCGCTTTGTTCATATGTGTGATAAAGAGCTCTATCTGTTCCTATTTTTTTAGGGTCGGTATCAAATTCAATAGGAGAACCATCACCCCAATCTATATCACTTATAAAAAATTGTTTAAATTCAAACTGCTCTAAAAGTATTTCTCTATTTGGTGATAACACATCATCATAAGGAAATCTTGGATAAAAATAAAATTGTAATTCCAATGGTGCTGTTGTATCGTTAAATTCTTCAATCTTAGCAGTTGGTTTAAATTTATCATAGTATTCCATTAAACTAACAAGTCCATAATCATTTGGTCCTTTTTTCTTTCTTACGTCAACATCTGGATGAAAATCATATGCTTCTTTAAATTTAACATTGTCTACTAAAATTGTAGAAGCATTGTTTTTCATATAATTTTGTATTGAATCATAATCACCTATTTCAGGATACAAATCATATTCCGTTCGTGCAAATTCCAAAGGAGTTAAATATAAATTCACACCATCGTAATTTTTAAGATTAGCATCCCTATCAACTTCAAACACATATTCCATTTTTTCCCATCTGTTCATTATAGTATTTGTAAATGAAGCTCGTGTTCGTGTACAATATCGTTCTTTAGTTAACATATTTGAATAATGATTTTCATTTTTACCACTTGGTGAACATTGTGAAGTTTTGTATTTTTTTGTTTTTATTTTATTATCTGCAAATGTTTTATTATTAACACTAACCTTAGAATCATCAAATTCTAAAACAGTATGTATTCCAGTATCTTTTAAATCAACACCATCATCTATATCTATTGTTTTCATCATAAAAGAAAGTTTAAACTTTTGGTTTTTTCTTTGTGCTATTTCTGAAAGGTCTTCTTTTTTTATAAAAGTAGTAATACCTTGCCGAGTGTCATAACTAAAAGACGTATCAATAAGTGGTTTTAGAGTATCAACCACAATACATCTATTAAGTGAAAAACACTCTGAATAATTCATTCTCCAATATGGTGCTATACGTTCTGAGCGATAATTATCAGTATCATGTTCATCATCGTGACTGTCACTCCTAATTAAATCCCAAAAATCTGCTTCATAGAGTTTCCCCCAACCAGTCTGTTCCCAAACATCTTCCTGATAAATATATCTAACACTCTTACCATTACTATTCAAAATACCATTTAATAAATTGTATTGGTTAAATGATTCATCTTTATCATTAATAAAATTTTCATTTTGTTTATTTTCACTATCATAAAAGAAAATACCTAATGATTCTTTACCATCATTGTCTGATAAATAATATAAATCTTGATTTGAATTTAATTTTAATTGTGAATTACAAGCTTCCATACCTGTATTGAAAAATTCTTCAGTACCTCCGTGATTTATAGTCTTTTGAGTATTACCATTTGGACCAGCTTGTGCCATTTCAACAAATGAACCATCTTTACATACGGCTCTCATTTTACTAAATTGTAAATTGTTATTAAATTCAGTATTACAATCAAAAGTTCTTACATATTGTTCTTTTGTCATACTCCCATCATCAATATCACCCATATTACCATCATATGGAGATTCAAAGTAAATAGATGGTATTTCATTACCACCATAATAAATCCCATCACCATCAGCTGCGCCACCTGGTAAAGTCATAAATTCAATATAATCACAAGCATTTAAAACTTCTTCTCGTAAATCAATTCCACTCAATACATCTAATTGATTTTTCATCGTTGGTTCAATGTCCACACCAGTTAATTTAAAGTCTTGGAAAAATGTAAGTGCTATCACCTCACCAATAAATTCATTAACTAATTTTAAATATGATTCTCTTACACCATCACAATCCATTTCATTAAATGAAATTGGTGGTAATGGAAATCCAATTCTTATCAATACATCTCTATTAAGATTATAATTTTCTTCCAAGCTAAATTCATTTATAATATAGTCTTCAGCAAATTCTGTGGTTATTATTTCATCAACACCACTACTATTGAGTCCAAAACCATTAGTTGCATTTGGAAGTTCATTATTTTCATCTATATTGCGAAACCAAATATCTTCCGTGTATTGTGCAAATATGTTCATTATTACTCTAAAGTACAATGGATTATCAAAGAAAATTTGAAATGCGTCATCAACTAAGTTCATACCACCACAAAAATCAATACCTTTGGAGTGACTGTCACCTAATGTATATGTTTCATTGAAAATATCTGGAATTGCTCCAGAATTAAATGGTGATTTGGTAAAACCATCTGCTAAATCATAATCTTCTCTTTTTCCAATATAATCACCTACAACAATACCCGCGTCGTCTTCAATATCCTGACAACTTAAATTTCTATAAATTGGTAAATTATATAATTCAGTTCCGTCCTTATCCACACCAGTTTGAAATCTATCAAATACAATACTGGATAATCCATTTTGAAATTCAATGGTATCGGTTTCAAATTCACTGTCACCATTATTTAAACCGTCATTAAAATCTTTCCAATCATCATTATCCATTACACTTACATTATTAATTGGTTCAAAATATCTATATTCATTTTCCATATCATCAATATATTCTATAGCATTTTGTTCTGTATCGTCATCAAGTGGGTCTCTTGTTCTAACAAATGGATAATGGTAAAGTGATGGGTCTTGAATATCACCTGTTACAATTTCACCATCATCAGTTAATTCTACCTCATAATAAAAATTTGAAAGAACTATATTGTAATAATGATCAAAAACAATATTATGTCCAAATCTACCATGTGTTCCTAATGAATTAACACAATGGCCATTAAAGTGTACTTTTGGAATTAAATTTTCTTCATCATCAAATTCTTGAATACTACAATCTACTTGATTACATGCCTCTGCATTATAAACATTTCCTACATTAAGTTCACTATCACCATAATATAATTCATTCAAGTTTACAACACTTTCCACATCACTAAATGGAAATTCACCACTGTGTCTAACTGTTCCATCGTGAGTGTTTGGGATACAACATAAAAGATTAGGAACGTCAGAATAAGTAGTACCTGTTCCACCATATGTACAACTACCATTCTCTATACATTGGTCGGCGTCAGGTGGACAGCCATTCACACAACCAGCATCGGGGTCATCACAATAGTAATTATCTGCATTTGGATCAAAACAACCATATACATAAGTATTAATATTGTCATCAGCATTATCACCTGCATCACCACCGGAGTTATGAGTCAATATACCATTAGCGAAAAAAGTATGGTTGTCTTCAATGGTTATATCATATGTTCTAATATATGGTTCTACAATGTGTTCAATTTCAGTAACCAT
>Ga0181411_1000859_pt1 | contig 11163 bp, 10 predicted proteins | sample 34SPOviralmetaG_FD_130114 | JGI IMG/M metagenome (GOLD analysis project Ga0181411, IMG submission 130114) | Marine viral communities from the oligotrophic San Pedro Time Series (SPOT) site, San Pedro Channel, CA, USA - 34 SPOT_SRF_2012-07-09 | ecosystem: Environmental > Aquatic > Marine > Strait...
ACTGCGCCCAATCGTAGAAGGGCACGTCGTCTTCCAGCAGCGCCTGCTCTGCCATCACTTCTGCCATCTGTGCTGCGCAGTCACAGGCACTGCAGGCGCAGTATTTACAGGGCTGCATCACCATGAAGTCTGCCTGCGCGTGCTCCTGTGCGGTGCGCAGTGCCCATTCTGCCAAGTCGTAGCCCATGCGCTCCAGATTCTGTGCATTCTCCTGTCCTGAAAGCATGGCACCCGTGATGGCACAGAAGCTGAAGTGCCAGTCCAGCTGCAGGCAGCTAACGTCTACCTGCTCTGCAGTGGCGTCTGTAATCTGGAAGGTGGCACGGTCTGCCTTATCGGTTGTCATTGTCTGCCCCTATGTGTGTGTGCAGTGTCCTTACCATACAGTGTCGTTACCATACACGCAAGGGGCAATGATGCACTGAAGCGAGATAAATGAAGTAATGTAGCTACTTAGCAGCACGCAGGGGCAGCAATGGGCAGACGCGCAGCAGGGGCATGGCAGCTTTACCGGACTGCTGAAAACAGGGATTTAAAGGGCGTACTTGCCAGCCTGACTATCGTGGCATCAGAGCACTTACGCGCTGGTATGGCGTTGCCAGAATGGATGCCTGCAGTGCTGCGCCAGTGGACTCTGCTAGAGCGTGGCCAGCTCCAGTACGCAGCAGCAGAGGAAGAGGCAGGCGAAGATGGCAGCAGCGCTGCAGAGTTAGCGGAGCTGGTAGCCGTGCTGCAGCAGCTGCCAGGTGCACCGCCAAATGAGTAGCCAGCAGGACCTGCGCGCCTGGCAGCACAGGCCAGTGCTGCAGCCTGAATGGCAGCGCGTGCGATGGGATCTATGGGAACGGCGCACCCTGACTACATACCGGCGGGTAATCAGACGCGCACCCTACCGCTATGGCTGGCAGGTGCGCAGGGCACTGCCTGACATATGGGACTCAGCGCCAGGGCAGCTGATTGCCTCAGGCGAGCAAGACACAGCACAGAGTGCGCGCGCTGCAGCAGATCGCTATGGCGTGACACTCGACTAAGGGGAGACAATGAAGCACACACACACACAAACAGCACCAGCAGACCTGCTGACCTATCAGGAAGCAGCGCTGGCAGTAGAAAGGCCATACAGCACGGTAAAAGGGTGGGCCAATAAGCGCAGAATACGCAAATTCTACGCATGGCATGAAGGCACCATGCGCGTGCATGTCAGCGCTGCAGAGGTACGCGCAGCAGCTGGCCTGAAGGACAGGACGCAGCAGTGGCCGTGCAGCCTGAAGCTGCAGCAGCTGGCAGAGCAGGAGCAGCTGCAGCTGGTGCCAGATGAAAGTCTGGAGGAGCTTCGTAGAGAAGTGCGCAGCATACTGGCGCAGGAGCTGCGCACCCTGCTGGCTGCTCTGGAGGAGTGACGGTCTATCTGCCAGCCACTGTGCCAGCCGTGCTGCGTCCACAGCTGCAGCGCGTGATGGCAGATGTTGAAACATTCGCGCAGCTGCACAGGGTAAAGGACAAAGACACTAAGAAGCCGGTTCCCTTTAGGCCCTTGCCTATGCAGCGAAAGCTCTTCCAGGCATACAGAGAAGGGCACAGGCGCATAGCCTGCATTAAGGCGCGCCAGGTGGGCTGCACCAATGGCTGTAAGATGCTGCTGCAGCACCTGCTCTATACAACGCCTTATGCCGCTATGGTTGCGCTGGTATCCATGCGCGCAGACTCTGCAGAGCTGCTAATGCGTGAAAACAGGGGCTGGCTGGAAGGGCTGCCATCTTCTATGCGCAGGCCTTTAAAGGTAGGCAATAAAGGGGAGCTGGTGCTGCAGGACACTGCTGCCAGTATCAAGACGTTTACCAGCCGTAGCAGCACAGGCCTGCGCTCGTTTGACCCTATCGCAGCAGTGCTATCTGAGTTTGCCTATGCTGCAGACCAGAACGCGCTGCTGCGCCAGGCTGATGCAGCAGTAGGGGATGAGGGGCTTCTGATAATCGAGAGCACAGCGCAGAACCCTGGCGACCGCTTCAGTCAGATAATCAGGGGCGCACCTGACAACGGCTGGCATTTAATCAGCCTTTGGTGGCATGAACACCCTGCCTACGAAGATACAAATTATCCAGAAGACTTCCCTGCCAGCATCACTGCAGAAGAACAGCAGGAAAGAGAGCAGCACGGCTTAACCCTGGCGCAGCTCTACTGGCGCAGGAGGAAGGTGCAGTCTATCGGACTGGAAAACTTCAGGACGGAATACCCTGCCAGCCTGGAAGACTGCTTCCTGCAGAGGGAAGGGGCATGGTTCGATGCTGCCCAGCTGCAGCAGATAGAGCCAGTGGACAGCGCGCAGCAGCACAGGGCACTGGAGCAGCCGCACCAGCTAGACCGCTATGTGATTGGGGTTGACGTGTCCGGGGGGGTAGGCGGAGATTACTCCGCTATCGTAGTTGTCTCCGTAGGCACCCTGCAGCCTGTCTATGTGCAGCGCAGCAATAGAGTAAGCCCTAAAGATTGGGCGCATGAAGTAGTCAGGGTAGCCACGCGCTATAACCAGGGGCTGGTGCTGGTAGAGAGCAACAATCATGGCCACGCTGTGCTTTTAGAGATTGACCACTGTGGCTATCGCCAGCTCTGGAGGCACCCGGCTACCGGAAAACAGTGGACAACAACGAAGCAAAGCAAGTTAGACGCGCTGTCTACCCTGCGCGACCACTTAGAAGTCATCACGCGCATGGACAGGGCACTGTGGATGGAGCTGCGCAGCCTGACACTGCCAGCAGGTAAGGCAACACCTGAGGCACCACCTGGCAGCCATGACGACCTTGCTATCGCCTGCAGTCTTGCCTATCGTGCCCTTAGAGACATTCCCCCCTCTTGGCGAACTGATGGACACAGGGCGATACGCAGCAGAGCAGGCAACCTGATAGGTAAGGCAAGAGCAAAGCGCCTGCGTGGCAGGCAGCTGCCCTTCTGAAGAGGACACTATGACGCCACAGCAGATAGCAGACATCCTGGCGCAGCATGACGCCTATTGGGATGCACAGCGTGCAGAGCTTAGAGAGCAGAAGGCCTTCTATATGGTCAACTACTGGAAGGAGCGCCAGGCTGTGCCCTATGGGGACCGCTCACAGGTGCTGCGGACTGAACTGCCAAAGGGCTACGCAGTGGTAGAGTCCTACCTTGGCAGCCTGTATGCTAAGAATCCTGCAGTATCCGTAGGTCCTGACATCAGGGGCAGGGGCAACCCTGAAGTGTCACAGGCCACAGCTAACAGATACCTCCTGCAGATAAGAGAGCAGCTTGAAGATGCTACGCGCCTGGCGCTGGTCTTTCCCTGCGCGTTCCTGAAGCTGGCACCGGTAGACAATGTTGACCCTCTAAAACGTGTCAGCACTGCAGCAGTGCCACCCTGGCAAGTCATAGTGGATGCCAGCAGCAGCAGCTGGTCTGGACAGCGCTACGTTGGCCACGTCTACCTGATGCCCTTGGAAGAGGCAGCAGCGCGATACAGCAGACGTAAAGACGGCTTTCAGACGCGCAGCTATAGCAGTTGGGTTGACCAGCTATCAGAGACTGCAGCAGCAGCAGGGCAGAGCACGCAGCCAGTAAATGACACTGGCAGATGGGTGCGCGTAGTCGAGTTTTACGACCTTACAGAAGATAGGCTGCTGGTCTGGAGTCCTGACTTTAAGGAAGGGGACCGGTATCTGTTTGAGGGCGTGCAGGTGCAGGTAGGCGCGCTGGAAGCCAATGCAGCAGCAGCAGCAGGGCTGCCAGTGGAAACAGAGCACGTGCGCAGCGGAATACCCTATAAGTCTGCCAGTGGCAGGCCTATCGTGCCGATTATCCCTCTCTACTTCAGCAGGGACCCTGAAGTGCCCATGCGTGGCCTGGCGCTGCTGTGGCGTATCAGGGACCAACTTAGAGAAGCCAATGTAATGCGAACCTATCAGGCGCAGGGTGTGCGCAGGATGGCACGTCAGTGGATGGTTAGAGAGGGCTTCCTATCTGATGAAAGTGCAAGCAAGCTGGCTGCAGGCTTAGATGGAGAGTTTATTGAGGTAGATGCCCCACCGGGCACGCCCCTGGCAGGGGAGCTTATCCCTGTGTCCAATCCGCCTATACCTGCAGACATTGGCCTGTATGGCCAGCAGGTGCTGCAGGATATCAATGAGGCAGGGCTGCTGGCACCATTTACCAGGGGGCAGGCCACTGGAGCTACTGCCACTGAAAACAGGCTTTTAGCTGCTTATTCCAGCAGTGAGATAGGCCGAATGGCACGCATACGCGATAGCGTTATCTCATTGGCTGCCAGCACCTACAACGTGATGCTGTCTGTGCTTCTGGGGGATGAGGCAGAGCCACTGACACTGCCCAATCCCATCGGGCCTACGATGCTATCAGCAGAGGACCTGACTGGAGACTTTGAATATTTCGCCGTTGACTCTGGCAGCACGCCTGTATCTGACCTTGCAAAGCAGCAGGCGCTGGTAACGCAGGCACCCCTGCTGCTGCAGTTGGGCGTGCCTCCAGATAAGCTGCGCGAAGAGCTGGTGCGCGTCTTTGGGTTCCCTGAAGACTTCAACGCCCCTGCTGCAGAACCTGCACCAGCTCCTGCTGCTGCTGCCTTACCTGAGGCAGCCACTGATGCTGCCATGCCTGAAGCGCCAGGCCTGCCCCCTAATAGGAGTCTGTAAGATGCCCCTGAAAGAGAAGAAGCCGCAAGACAGTGCCCTTATCGTCATTGCTGAGGAAGCAGATGACAGCATAGGCGATATGCTGCAGGACATGATCCCGGTGCCAGAGCGCCCCTATAAGGGCAGCACAGTGGCAGCCCTGGCAGACGCAGTGCGCAGGGTTGTGGCACTGATGGATAGAGAGCTGGAGGAGCGCCCCTATCCAGAGCCTGTGCCAGAGCTGGATGCAGACCTGCTGCGTTTCCTGGCAGCAGCCCTGGCAGCAGCAGACGACTATGGCCAGCCTGCCCCTGTGTCTCCTGAGGAAGTCAGGGGCGACAATGAGCTAATCGTATTGACGCAGCACCTTCTCAAGCTGGCACAGGACCGGGACTTTAAGACTTTCTTAGACGAAGAGCTGCAGGACATGGAAGAGGAAGAGCTGCAGATGCAGGCTCCATCATCAGAACCTGCAGACCCTGATGCCCTGTTCATGTCGCGCATGTAGAAGGGGGCAGCCATGGCAGTGCGCTCATTAAGGCAGATACTCCAGACAATAGGCCTGCGTCCTACCCCCAGACAGCAGCGCGCTGCCCTGCGCCTGCAGGGGGCAGGTGCGCGTGCTCTATTGGGCAGCGCTATCCAGCAGCACCTGCCTGTGCAGTTCCACTATAGGCCTGTGACGGAACCAGGGCGCACAGGCAGGCGCGTAGGCGTGCCCTATGCGATATTCGCGCGCAACGGCCGGCGATACCTGCACCTGTATACAGAGCCTGGCAGCGTATCCCAGCGCGGTGGGCTGGCAGCCTGGCGCACCTTCAGGCTGGACAGGGTTAGCAACGTCAAGCTGCCAAGGGGCGACAGAGGCGCGATGGTGCTGCTAGGCAGCCGTACGGCCCCTGGCTTCAATCGTTCGTGGTACCGCTCTGCAGTGACTGGCATTGTAGTGCGGCCACGCGCACCAATAGGACGCAATTAGAATGGAAGACACACACACACACACACACTCCAGAGCAGGCAGCAGCTCCAGAGCAGGCAGCAGCTCCAGAAGACGCAGCAGCTGCTGCTCCAGAGCAGGCAGCAGCTCCAGAGCAGCCTGCACGCAGCTGGCAGGAGACAATGGAATACCTGCAGCAGGTATCTCCTGAGGCCTACCAGCACGCCAGGGGTATGCACCGGGACTACACGCATAAAACAGAGCAGATGGCAGCACAGCGCAGAGAAGTAGAAGCTAAGGCAGAGCTGCTCGAGCAGCAGGAGGCACGCCTGCAGTCTATGATGGCAGCCCTATCTGGCACGCCTCCAGAAGAGCTGCCTGCCTATGATCCCTTCAATGCTGACTCTGTCATTGCCCATACGCAGCAGCGCATTTATGAGCAGCACATAGCGCCCCTGCAGCAGCAGGCAGCAGAAGAGCAGGCACGCCTGCAGCTGGCCACAGTTCAGCGCGAAAACTCAGATATATTCGACGATGCAGCCACTAAGGCAGAGCTGGTGACGTTCCTTAAAGAGCGTCCTGCCTACAAGCTGACAGATGCCATTGAAGTAGTGCGCGCCAGGGTGCAGACAAGAGCAGCAGAGCAGGCCACAGCAGTGCGCCAGGCGCAGCGCCAGGCCAGCAGGACTGCAGCAGTTACTGCCACAGCAGGGACCAGCAGACAGCAGGGCAGGCTGCGCAAACCAGCCAGGGCAGAGCTGCGCAAGATGACAAACTCAGAGATAATGGCACTGGCGAACGAGCTGGACAGGGGCAGGTAGGCTGTGGATAAGTCTATGGATATCTTGCACAGGCTGCGCCCCTCCAGATAAGATGCCCATATGAGCGGCTAACGAGGGGCACCCTGCACAGGACCTACTAAGCAGCTGCCCTGGCACCTATCCTGGCACGCCCAACACATAGACAGGCAGCAGAACATGGCAGCCCCCTCTTCAGTCAGCAGCACCACGCTGCGACTCCTCATTGATAAGCTGCAGGATAACAGCTTCATCAGCCACCCACTCTTCCGCGCTATTGAGGAAGCAGGCAACCTCAAGCGCGTCACAGGTGGACAGCGCGTAGAGCAGCCTGTGATCCTTGGCGAACAGTCCAGCGGACTTACGCAGGTTAGCAGTGGATGGGAACCTACCCCCCTCAACTTCTCTGATCCGTTCCTGACTGCTAACTTTGAATGGTGCGATATTATCGACCACGTTGGCCTGAACATCGTAGAGAAGACCAGCAACAAAGGCGACTTAGCACGGGTTAACATCTTGGAATCCAAGATTAAGAACCTCATGATCAATATGAAGCAGGCCATTACAAAGCGGATCTTTCAGGGACCCGTGGCTGCTACAGGCCCTGCTTCACGTCTGACAAACCTGCAGACCCTGAATGGGCTTACCACTGCCAGCAGCACTGGCTGGTTCGAGGGTGTTGCTTCAGGCAGCCAGGATAACGTTGTTGGCGGACTGGCTAAGGCAACCTATCGTGGCCAGAACTGGTACAATCAGTATCAGGTTTGCGCAGGTTCCACGCTGTCTCTGAATGACATTGACACCCTGTTCATTAACTGCATGCAGTTTAACCCTGATGGATCGCCTCCAGACCTGCTGTTCTTGTCTCCTGCCTGCTACGCAGCCTTTATGAAGCTGACGCAGGCGCAGGTGCAGTACGCCAGCACAGGCACTGCAGACCGTGATGACGGCATGGTCGCCAGCTTCAGAAACGCACGCGTGTATGTCGATAACCGGCTTGGATTCACTGCAGAAGCACCAGCCAGCCCTGTGAGCGGCTACGCGCTGACTTCATCACAGTTTGAAGTCTACACTGATCAAGATGCATTTTTCGAGGTGCACGATCCCATGAAGGTGCCAGGCACTGCCACTGAAGCCTGGCAGGTTCACACTCGCCTGCAGATCACTACCGGACGGCTGGCCTGCCATGGCGTCCTTATCGATGGAGAGGCATAATCATGGCTACGACTGATATCATTCAGTATTGCGAGTCCGGTGCAGACGTTGACGTCATGTCACGACGCAGCGTGCAGACCTTCATTGCCTCTGCTGGCATTGCTGCGCGTGATGCTGTGGCCTACGACTTCAGCCAGTCCGTAGATGGTAACAAGGCGCTTTATGTGCTGAAGTCAGACACTGGCACTGCTACTAGCAAGTGCTTTGCTGGCATTGCACTGGACACTGCAGCAGCTGGTGACAAGGTGCGCGTTGTAGTGCGTGGCATTGCAGAGGCGAATGTAGACGGTGCAACGGCTGCAGGCAGCATCCTGCAGGTTGGCAGCACTGCAGGACGGCTTGACGTTCGCACTGTGGCCGTCAATGAAGGAGGCTCTGCCACCTTCAACCTGTTTGACATTGCCGCGCATGCCACTGAAGCAGACACTGGCAACGTCGCTACTGTGTTCGTTGTAGCGCGTCTGTAATCCATAGGGGGCTGCCATGAATCTGCAGGACTTACGTGCCTATTGTGGCAGTCTCTTGGATTATGATCCCGTCAATCCCACCTATACAGGCGAGCTTGACGGGTTCCTTAATGACGCGCAGCAGCGCATTTTAGGCGATAGAGCATGGGACTTTCTAACGACTGAAGACGTGCTGCAGGCGCGTGCTGATGTTTCGATATCATTGGGCTTTACCAATGGCAGCAGCTCAGTATCTGGCACAGGGCTGCCCATTGGCACAGCTGCCCTGCCTGGCAGCCCTTATGAGCTGGCCACTGCAGACGTGACTGATAGTGCAGGCCTGCAGGGCATCTACACTGTGCAATATGTGCAGAACGCCACAACCCTGCACCTTGACAGGCCATTTACAGGCGCTTCTGGCACCTATGCAGTCACTCTGCAGCGCAGGGACCTGCACCTGCCAGCGGACACTGCACAGCTGATGGCAGTGCTGCAGGACGACGTAGGCTATCCACAGCAGGTGACCTTCCTCTCTAAGCTGGACAGGGACGCTTACGTGCTCGACCCTGACACAGAAGGCACGCCTGCCAGCTACTTAGAAGGGGAGTCTCTGTATGTGCCTGCACCGCGTGCTGTCAGGGGCGTATCAGCAGCCACAGTGGCTGCAGGCAAGGGAGTGCGCACTGTAAAAGTGTTCATGGTGAACGTGCGTGCTCCTGCCTATTACGGGTTCGATAGCTACCCTGGATACTCTGGAGGCATGGAGTCTGGATTGTCTCCATCTACAACCTTCAGCCTTACCAATGTGCAGGAGCTTGAAATAGCCCCTGATGTCATTGCCAGCAGCAGCGGACTATACAGGCGCTTCTATTTCACGTGTGAAGAGGAAGGCATCACTGCACCGCGCAGGCTGCGCAGCAGCTCTGGCACCAGCACGGTGCCCCCTGCAGGCCTGACTGCCTGGAAGCCGGATACAGCCCTGGCTACCCTCCAGAGTCAGGCCATAGACACAACCACTGTTAGATACAGGCGCACCCAATCAGGCGCGCACAGGGCTATGCAGCTCTATCCACACCCCAGTACTGACCAGCGCATGACAGCGCGCAGGCTGCTTGTTCCTCAGGACATGGAAGAGCTGCAGGACACTCCTGCAGTGCCTTCTGCCTATGCGCGCCTGCTGGCCTATGAGGCCATGTCTGCCCTTGCAATAAAGGCAGACCAGTCCGCTCTATCCGCAACATTTGAGCGTAAAAGAGCGCTCATGTTCAGGGGGATGGAGCAGCGATATTTAGGCAAGCCGTCAAGGCGTATCATTAAGAATGGCAGCTCTGCAGTGTTCCCTGCCATCTTCGGACCAATGACGTTTACATGAAAACTGAAACCTTCATCATTGCTGCAGCAGGTGGCCTGCAGGAGCAGCTGCCACAGCAGCCTGATAATGCAGAACGCATAGAGAACTGGACTCTGGACATGCGTAGCGGTGGCTGGAGCACGCGCATAGGCTATGAGCCCTATCGTTCTGGCAAGCAAGGGACCTGGCAGCCGTTCGATAGTGACGGGGCAGTGTATGGCCTGCACTGCGCACAGGGGCTGGCAGGAGGGGCACGCCAGCACATTCTCTACTGTGAGAAGGGCAATCTTAACCTGCTCTATGAAAGCCATTTATCAGGCGCACCCATAAAGCGGACACTGCAGGCAGGACGCAGCAGGCCTGCACCTACTGAACCAGGACCCACCTTCCTTGACACTCCCCATGGCACCATTGTCTGCAATGGCTACGATAGGCCAGTCTTAGTGCGTCCATGGCCATTAGGGGATGCAGCAGAGTCTGCTGCAGCGCTGTCTATGATTGTCCGTCCGTTCGGATTTGAGAGCAATCCAGCTACGCCACAGCCGCGCAGGGTGCAGACTATGGCTAATGCAGTGGCCAGCTCCATAGCCACTGGAGGGGGCAGCACTACGCTATGGTGCCTGGCAGATGCAGAGGCCATTGCAGACGGTGGTAGGTGGGGCATAGGCTTTAGCAATGGGCCTGCCAGTGGCAATCCTGGCAGCGCTTGCAAGGTCGGGTATGCCATCAGCTTCATTACTGATACAGGCAGTGAGGGACCGCGCAGCGCACTTAGCAGCACCTTCTGGCAGCTGGAAGCAGAGGCCACTGGCTTCAGATACGCAGTCACTCTGGAGATACCTACCGGGCCTGCAGGCACCGTAGCGCGCAAGATTTACCGGACTCAGAACTACAGCCAGGCAGGCAGTGCCATTGACGATACCAGCCTGTTCTTTGTCGGACTGGTGCGCAATAATGTAGATGAAGTCTATTTTGATGCTGTCAGCAGTGCCACAGCAGGCGAGCCTGCGCCCCTTGTCAATCCCGGCCCCTTCCCTGCACCACGTGCACGCTTCAGTGCGATGTTCAGGCAGTGCCTATTCTTAGATGGAGGGGTAGCAGATCCGTATACGCTCTTTTATAGTGCCCCGTCTCGAATAGAGCAGTTCAGCGTCCTGCAGTCTTTGGAACTCGGGAGCGATGGAGGGGGCATCACTGCACTGTATGGAGACTATGCGCTGCTGATTGTCTTCAGAGAGTACGGCATAGACGTAGTGCAGGGAGACTTCAGCGCAGGATTTACAGTCAGCACCTTAAGCAGGACCATACGCTGCAGTGCTACGCATTCAGTGCAGCGCGTCCCTGGTTTGGGGCTGGTCTTCCTGGCTGCTGATGGAGTTTATGCGCTGGTAGGTGGCCTGGAAGGTGGTGCAGTGTCTGATGCTATCAAGCTCAGCACTGGCTACGAAGAGACAATTGCCAGAATCACACCGGACTGTCAGGCTGCAGCAGTCAGCGCTTACAGCACTGCGCTGCGTGAATACCATCTGTATGTGCCAGTAGATGGCAACGACAGGCCAGATTTAGGCATCGTCTTGCATGTAGACAAGCTGCAGCGCAGCCCTGACATTAGCGCCTGGAGCACGCGAACCGGATTCCCCGTTGGCAGTCTTGCAACGACCGCAGCAGGCGCTCTGCTATTCGGCCACAATGAAGGGGATGAAACAGGCAACGCCACTAGCGAGCGTGGCATCTTTGTCCTTAGTGGCAGGCGTGCCATGGGTGG
>Ga0181411_1000863_pt1 | contig 11151 bp, 8 predicted proteins | sample 34SPOviralmetaG_FD_130114 | JGI IMG/M metagenome (GOLD analysis project Ga0181411, IMG submission 130114) | Marine viral communities from the oligotrophic San Pedro Time Series (SPOT) site, San Pedro Channel, CA, USA - 34 SPOT_SRF_2012-07-09 | ecosystem: Environmental > Aquatic > Marine > Strait...
CACTAAAATTTTGTGCAATAGAACCAAACTTTAATTTATTTAAAACATTACCTGCAGTAGCAGTGAATAATGCACCGGTTGATGCTGAATCTGTTTCTACTGGATTTTTAATAAGTCCTACCTGCCTAAAATCGTTGCTTGTAATTAATGCATTATTTTCATCACCTGCAAGCTTAGTATTAAACATAAGAGCGGTAGATCTTAAATCTTCTCTTGGATCGGCACCTATTCCAGCATCTGGAGCTAATATCATCCGGCCGTGTGCTCCTGTACCACCTCCACCAGAAAATGTTACTGATCCATAATCATATCCAGCGCCAAAGGCCTTTCCTGTGCCTGAATCATTCATCTCGATTTTTACAATTGCACCATTGTAAACCGTAGCCGTAGCTATCGGAGATCTTGTACCATTACCAGTAAATCCGACAGTTGGCGCAGATGTATATCCTGAACCGCCATTGTCTATTTTAACTCCTACGACCTGACCTGGAATTGCAGCATTTTGAATCGTTTTTTGTTCTTGCTCAAGAGCTGGAGCCGATGCACCAGCTGAGTCGATAAATTGTACAGGAATATAATTAGCCGATGTAAACTTTGTTGACCGCAAAGCAGTTTGGCCATAGAGATATTTCCATACATAACCATCTGAAGTAGTAAGAGGATCTAGTGATGATCCCGATGGTTTAATAGTAGAAGCAACTGCATTTCCTTGTGCATCCCGCCCTTGTTGTAGGCATAAGAATACAGCAAGTTCGTCAGTCATAACATAATATCCATTTGTTGGATAACCTTGAACATGATCATCATATCCAGAATAAATTGTACCTGAAGACCAGTTATAACGAGGAATCACATAAGAAACATCTTCACCTTTTTTCATTGCTTGCATACTAGATCTAAAATCTCTTTCAGTCTTTGCTGTATTAGTAGGTGTTACGGCTACGTCTGTAGCATTCCAATCTTGCGATCTACCAATAGCAATATAGTATGTGTCAGCTGAATCAGTGACATCTGTAAAAAGATCATTTAGAATTTGTTTCTTAAATCTATCTGTAATAATTGCAACCATTTTAGATTCCCTAGCTCACTGTTCCGCCATTGTTACCAATCAACTGCCAATTTCCACCATCCCAAATCATATGACAACCTTGATTGTTATTCAAAGCTATGCTAGTTCCCGGTCCAAAATTGGCTGGAGTGATAGTAGCAGCACCAGCATTCTTATTTGTAAATATCTTATATTCTCCTACCGTTGTACCGTCAGCTACAGAAACAGATATTGGTGTTGCTGAATTAGATAGAATAAACGATTTAGAAGTATCCGCAGCTCCAGTAGCCGTAATTGTAGAAACGCCATGTGCGCCTTTATCAATTTCTACTGATCCAGTACCCTTGCCTGCCATGTTTAAATTAACGTTAGGATCATCTCCATTCGCACTTAAAACAGGATTAGTTCCGGTAGCAGCATTTTGCACACCAACATAATTAATTGCACTTCCTATTGAAGTAATACCAAAAACTTCAGCTCCGTTAACATCCGCAATGTAGCCACTAATTTTTGGCTGAGATACTGTTGGAGTCGTAAGAGTTTTATTTGTCAGAGTTGCAGCGTGATCATTAAATACTAAAACATCGTCAGCTGCTAAAATAGGTAAATTAATATTTCTATCTGCTGCTAATTCAGATACAGTAACAAAATAGTTATGAGTCGATGATGTATCATTAATGCGCGGAGTTTTTAATGTAGGACTTGTTAATGTTTTATTTAATAGAGTTTGTGTGGCCGAGTCAAGCACAACATTACCAGAAGTATTTGGCAAAGTTATTGTATTATCCTGTGAAGGATCTTGAGCATTTAAAATTGTTTCATTTGTATCATCAGTCTCGCCTTCAAAAAGAAGACCTCCACCAGCAACAGTCAAAGAACCTGTCAGAGTATCACTATCTCCTCCAAGTTTATTGTATAGCTCAACAAAATTTTCATTAATCTTTTGACCAGCTTGACGAAGCGTATCACCGCTTCCATCGTTAGCAAAAGTGCCAGTTGATATGTTCTGCCGAGTCATTGTAAACCTCTAAAATATTTAATGTATTTATATCTAAAACGATACATATTCGGTGTTGACGGAGAGATTAATCGGCCTATGGTCGCTAAAAGGCCAATAAGCAATTCTACCTGATCCGTCTTGTAAATTTCTATTATTCGTAAAATAACTTGTGTTATCAGTATCACCAACATACATCAAGCCTGTCTTAGCATTATTTATAAACCATTCTCTGACCTGTTTTGGAGTCATACCTGGGTTCATTTGCATTAATAGCGCGGCCATGCCGGCTACTTGTGGTGCAGCCATACTTGTTCCATCAAGGTTTGCATACGAGTTACTACTGTAATCATGACTACTTACAATATCAGTTCCTGCAGCCCAAACATCAACGCGAGGACCTTTTTCACTTGATGTAGCTGTAGCTTCTGAATAAGAATATAATTGAGAATCCATATTACCTACAACGATAGTGTGTTCACCGATATTACTAGCACCTCTATTATAATAAAGCGGATCTCCTGCAGTAATGTTTCCTTGAGTAGCACTTGATGTAAAATAATTATCGTAGTCTATGCCACCTTCAACGTCTAGCTTTTGATATTGATTTCCGGCTGACTTAGTGACAATGATACCTTCATCTTGCATTTCTTCTACTTCAGATTGTAATCCGTAAATAGGGCAATTAATTCTGTTAGAACCATCTCCTATTAGACCGTATGAACTACTGGCAGCAGTTGCTCCGGTACTAGTACCTCTATAATTAATATTAGTAACTAGTGATACGCCACTATAAAAATGGTACGTCTTATATCCCCAACTCATATTTACGACGGTTGGTCTTCTATATCCTGTAGTAGGATCTACTGATTTATTTTTATGAAATTCTTTTACTGCATCAAACCACCAAGTACTATTACCAATGCCGTCTGTTGCATCAGCAGGCATACTATATAACTGAGCTTTCGGTGCCCAACCAACAGTCGCTCCTCCCATAGTTCCTAAAACGTGTGTAGCGTGATAGCCATATGAATCTGAACTTGTGTAATTAATAGTACTTGCACCACTCATATTTGGTAATGTATTCCACTGAAGCTGATTATATCTACCAGCAAACTGCTCATGATCGTATCTAGCAGTATTTCCTTCATGCACAACTAGATCAACGCCTTCACCATCTAAATGCCCGGTATATTTTAAAGTCTCGCGTTGACTTGTTACACTTGATCCCCATCCATTTGTTGCTTCAATATGTCGCAATAATCCCCAGTTATTCTGGTTTGTATTATTACTTTGTCGTTCCCAATTATTTCTATGATTATATTCAAAATCTAAAAAGTCATCAGACCATTCAATAGGAGTATGTACACTATTAACCCTTGGATCTGATCGTAGTGTCTCAGCTTCTTCGTCTGTTAAAGCCATATTAAAATGACGCTTACTACCATCACGGCTATAAACTACATCAACAGATCGAGCCGGAACGTAATCGTTTCCAGCTTCTGCTGTGAGTTCGTCTTTTAAAAGGTCTTTACTTTGACCTTTTTCCATTGCTATTATATAATCTTTTTCTGACATAGTTTACCTATATAATATTGATTGTATTACCCATTGATCCGTGCGCAGTACACTGGTAATATAAAGTAGATGGAGCAGACATTGGAACTTTAAATACAATAGTACCGTTTGAGCTACCGTTATTCGTTACGCCTGTACTGTATGCAGATCCACCAGCGCTAGCTCTAATCTCAAAGGGATGTGAACCACCAGAATTATTTACAAAATAATATGTTTCGCCTCTACGTAAATATAACAAAGGATCGTTTTCGCCTGTAGGAAACCAATGACCGTCCGGATCATTAAAGATATAATGACTGCTTCCGCTTGCTGTAAGTGTAAACAACGAAGCGCCTCGTGTCATAGCTGTCCAATCGCCACGCTGATAGATCTCAAACTGACCATTATCAGTGTTATAAATTATCTCACCGTTTGCCGCAGTTAAAGATCCTCTTTGAGATGTGGTAAGAGAAGCAACTCTAAATCCACCACCCGAAACAGTAACAGATCCGCCAACTGTCATATTAATATTAGATGACGATGTAAGCGTAGGTGTTCCTGCTGTACTTGTTCGTATCGAATTAATAATAAGACCATCAGAGTCAAACTTACCTACATCTGTACCTTTGACTCGAATGTCAATCTCATCATCAACACTTGCATGGAATGATGTATCACCATCAGCATCCATTACTAATTCATTTCCGTTCATATCAATAGATGAACCATTAGCAAGATAACTTCCTAAATCACTAATTTGAGATTCAGTTATTGATAGTGCAGCTTGATGCGAAGTTACATCTCCTTCTGTTACGGTATAACCAGTGATGTAAGATTGTAGATCGCTAACCTGACTTTCTGTAATTGATAATGCTGCTTGGTGTTGAGTAACAGCACTTTCTGGCACATTTGTATCAGGAATATTAGTCCAAGTAACTGCGGCTGATAAATCGTTTGTTTCAGTATAGCTTGTTAAGTAACTCGACAAGTCCGGAGGTGTATATGAGAATACACCTGTACCGTTATTATATGATAGAGTAGGTGATCCTGCGGCATTTGTAGAAACACTAAAGTCAGCATATCCTAGGCCACCGCCTCCACCACCGCCACTTACGTCGGCAGCTGCTATAAACATTTGTTGAGCAGAATCCCATTTAAGGATCTGGTTATTTGAAATGCCAGACATATTAATATCTGTATGTCCGCTTACACTACCGATTCTAGCAGATACATAATTCGAATCAACAAGCGATATTGTTTTAGCCGAGTCGATTCCTGTACCGACATCACTAAAATTAGCAAGCTTCACCCAAGCTCCGCCATGTGCCATGTATCCTGCACCTTCGGAATGAACATGAGCAAACATACCATGATATGTTCCAGCAGCTGGTAATGCGCCAGCTGAATCATAATTGTTTGAATATAATATTTTATGTGTTCCAAAATTTATATCAGAATCACCGGCGATAGTATTTAAATTTATACTACCTTGTGCAGCTTGCGCTATTGATGTGATTGCAGCTGAATCTAAGTCAGCGTTCTGCAATGTGGTAAAGTTGGCATCGAGTTCGACGTGGGTCAATGCCGTCCCTTTAGTATTTCGTAATGTAATTGCCATTTTTTACCTCTAAGTAAGTTCTACGTAATCTGAATCGACATAACCAATTGTCATATAGCGTGGATTTCCAGCAGCTGAGTCATAGAACCATGTTGCCTTATCGAACCTTTCTATATCATTGCTCATTCTCACACCATGCTGATCATGAGCTGGGCCTTCTTCTCCGTCTGAGTAGAATGGCGCAAAGTCTTTTGCCGAATCATCGAATGTCGGCGAGTTAATATTCATTGCATCGTCTATTTTACCGTAAGATGCAGCAAAGACGTCAGCAGGCATATCTTTATATTCGCTAACTTTTGCATCTAGATTTATACGTTCTACCACTGTATCTGAATCTCCATCGTCCGGAAGAACACCAAGTGTTTCTACTAAGCCATTTGGTATCGTATAAGTCGCAGTACCTTCAACAAATAATGGAGGTGGCGGTTCATCAATGTTATCTGGCATAGTCAAAAGAATTGAGTTTGTAGAAGGCATTTCTAAAACAACAGATCCGCCTAAAAAGAATCCAGCTGGATGTACAAACTTTTTATATAAATCTTTCCATGTATTTAATGGAACGGATGATTTAATAAGAACAGAGAATATTTGATATAATGCACTGTTTTGAATAAATCGAAGAGATTCTGTACCTATTTGCGATTCACTCACAATAAACATATTATTCTTTGGATATTCTATTTCAACATCGATGCCATAGAACGCACGGAAAAAACCTTCGGCAGAATACTTTGTTCCTTTAACTCTATAAAAATTTGCAAAGTTTCGAAGTACTTCACGTGGTTCACTAAAATATGTCGAATTAGCACCATCAGCAATCGATGCAAATATATTCTCAATGTATTCTAAGTTAGTTGCCTCTAAATCATATAGACTATATAAATCTTGTAGAGCATCGATAGTACCATCTGAATCCATATAATCGTAATAACCTTCTAAGAAAGTAATTAGATTTGGATATGCACTTGCGTAGTATTGAGGTAGTACCTCTTTAATACTGTATGCTCTTAAATTTAAATTAGATCTGCTATAGTCTGGGCTATGAGACATTTTAATATCCGGACGAAGGTATGCTTGGAGATCTTACATATGTGTTAGCTGCTCCCGTACTAGAAGATGTAACGCCTGTAGCTGAGCCAAGGGTAACATCGGTTTGTTGTCTATCGACTCCGCTTGTAGCAAAAGATGGACCTTCATCTAAATCTAAAATGTAGCTTCGTAGTGGTCTTATTGTAGACTGATTAGCCGGAGTTACTGACATCTTAATATAGTTAACACCTGCAGTAATAGCAGTCGGAGCAAATCCTGTTAAATTTATTGTACCAGTTAATGCGTCGTAAGAACCAATATTGTCTACTTCAACTTCTCCTATTGAATTTACGATCTGAAGTTTAGTTAAGTTTAATGCATTTTTAACAGAGCAAACTTTACCATTAAAAATAAACGTTGATGAATTCACAACATAATCTGCCGGATCTGGTGAAGCTAATTCTGCAGGAAAATATATTCTATATGACGTTGATTGTAATAGATCTGGAACAAATCTTTGCTGTATTTTTATTGACGCTTGTGAGTTTAGAATCGCTTCACTAATATCATCAACTTGTCCTAACAACTCAGATCTTCTAAATATTCCGCCGAATTGAGTCAAGTTAGTACTAACATAAGATTGTAATGCCGCAAATACTGAAGATTCAGTTGACTTAACGGTCTGCCCAGTAAGATTAGGATCAAAGTTAAATGTTAAGATGACTTCGAGGTAAGTTATTACTGGATCTTCGAATTGTGTATCAATAGAAAGAATCGAAAGATTATTAGATACATCTTGGACAATAGAGTTTTTAACTGCTGTCTTTTGTGATTCAGTCGTACCATCTTCAAACACAAGGGAAACATATACTTTACCATAATCTGCTGGCACATTATCTTCTCCGCCCCATGCAATCGCATCTGTAACTGTAGGATAATTTCTTTGTATTACTGCACGATAATCATCGGCTGTTACAAGTCTTTGTTGTGCTGCAAATGAAATAGGAGCGTTTTGTCTAATTGATTCTATTGACTGTCTTGCGCCACCTACTCCTGACGAAGCAACTGTAGCAACTGACAAAGGATAATTACCTACTCCTGGAACTGCTACTTGACCACCTGCTGCAAAGGTAGAAGCATTATTGGCTGCAGCTCCTTTACAAGACAAATATGTAACTATGATTTTATTACCGGCTTCCGGAGATTTACCAAATGATATACCGTCACCAAAGTTTAATTCGTAATAACCATTCGGAGCTTCTGATATTTGATAATACCGAGATTGTGAATTAACTGTTGTTGCAGTAGTAATTGGTACGTACGAAGTAAATAATGAACTTGAAGGAGTTTCATATACATAAACAGCGGCTGTCGTAGTATCTATTGTATCGTCTTGAATAACGTAAAGTTGTCTTTCACCTACGTCACCGACAAAGAATGTTTTCTGTTTTTGTACGCCTTCAAATATTTGTATAGTAGTTCCAGAATTTTCATTTAAGAACTGGTAAAAACCTTCACCATTATCAGTAGCTGTATAATCTTCTAGCGTTTGAAAAGTATATGTTACATCGTCAGCGTCTGCAGTAAATGTGTAACCAGCGCTTAAAACAATAGAGCCTGGCCGATTAGGAACACCAGAAAGATTCATTGATAATTGTACTTCAGCCCTAGAAGAAGTACGGGATCTTGGGACGTAACCTAATGTAGCGGCGTGAGATACGACCGAGCTTCTTAATTGTGCAGTAGTAAGAAATGATTCATTCAAGGCAAAGTTAGCAGTTAGTGCATTATAGTGCGTATTATATGCAAGCACGTCAAGAATATTAGAAAGGCCTGATGCTTCAAAATTATAGTCTTCGAATTCAGGTTGTTTAGCTAAATATACTTTTAAAGAGTTTTTGATGTTATCAAAATCTAATTTACTATTTTGTACTGTAGTTGCCATATTATCTCAGCCTCGATAAAGATGTAGTTACAGTAACGAGTTCTCCGACATTTGCTATGCCAAATCGAATCGTTACATCTATTGCGTTATTATCTGGATTATCTGATATGTCTATCTTGTCTATTATCGCTCTGGGTTCATAATTGTTAATAGAAGCAATAACGGATTGCTCTATTTCAAAAGCCGTACCATCATCCATATTTTCAAAAAGCGCATCACCAACACCGCCACCAAAATTAGGCGCAAATGGTTTCTCTGTAAATCCAGTTGTCAATATATTTTTTACAGCTTGCTTAACAGCACCAGCATCAACCTTTTTAAATATATCTCCGTTTGTCTTTGCATTAAAAGAAAGATCTATGTCTACGTAATTTTTAGATCGAGAAGTTACAACACTAGATGATGTAATGTTTCCGTCTTCTACTGCAAATGCTCTATTCGTTGCCATGACCGTTCCAAATAATTTGTACTATTTATAATCTTTAAGCGAGGATTTCTATAAGTTCACCTGTAGTTTGTAGCGATCCGTTATATCTTGTTTCTAATATTTTAGTAAAATTACCTTTATAATTAGAATCAACGGCTGGCATCTGTAATATTACATGGCATTCTAATGAGCCATCAGTATTATATCTGTCGTAATCTAATATAACTTTCTCAAATAATATATTATCTTTCCAATAAACCGCTAAATCAAACATTGCCATATGATCAGGTATGCCAGCTCTATCTAATAATTGATATACAACTACACGACCCTTTGTTGCTAAATCGTTAAGGCCTCCGGTGGAAAGATTCTCTTGTGGACCTTTTTTATATAAACCTTCTACTACAATTAATCTTTTATTCATAAACTGGCCTAAGTCCATGTTTATGGTATTCATTGCCATGGCATGTAGATATAACTGACGTGCAATCTGTAATCTATCAGCATCATTAGTAATATGATTTAGATTTGTTTTTTCACCTACAGCACCTAAAAACTTTCCTATTGATACACCTCGAGCTAGCTTTGTACCCGAAGATATAAAAGGAGCGTTATTTGGGTTATACACCGGATCTGGTACAATCTTTTTAATACCAGGATTTGGTTGATAATATGAATTATAAAAATTAAAATCAGACATTATATGCACCATTTGGACCAATAATAGTATTATTTTCTGCTACCGTTGGAGAATTGTTAGCGGTTCTTCCTATTTGCTTTGGAACACCTTTACCTAAAGCTTCAGGATTTAATTTCTTTTCGGCTACTTGTTTTGCAGTAAAATCATCATTAGATCTGTTATTATCATCTCTAAGCTTAGATCTAACTTCGCCTGAAGTTAATGGTCTATCACTCACCCCACCAGACAACGTAGTTTGATTAATCATTTTAAGTAGTTCACCTTCAGGATCTACAGCTACGTCTCTTATTCCAAAGCTAGACTTCTGATATGAAGTAGCAACGCCAGCATTTGGTACAGCAGTTGCCTTGATATCATCGGCAAGTGGAGTGGTATTAATTTGTTGACTTACGTTATTCCATCCATAAGACGAACTACCAGAACCAATGCCGCCTGCAGTACCGGCAGCATTCGCTCCTGCAGCCTGATCTGCGACAATAGCTTCATCTGCTCTACCCGTTAAATCACCATGAAATGTTGGAGCAGTCATACTATTTGTTGCCGTTATATCACCCTCTACGTCGATACGCACTGCACGTATTGTATCAACGTTAATTGTACCAGATCCACCTTCACCGTCTCCCAACCATACCGTATTACCAATATGCGTATTATAAAAATAGCCAATAATATTTTCACCACCAAATGTACCTTTATCACCAAAAACTGATAAGTCAGTTGCATGAATGTTTGTGTTTGGCGACGTCATATTCTGTCTAACTTGTGACGTTATTTGTTGTGCACCAGATGAATATATTCCGAGCTCGCCTTCAACCGACTGTTCAAAGTTACCTTTGACTGCATGTAAATAACCACCGAGAGTTGTATCTGTTTTTGACTGTGCAACTGTAGTTGACTGGTGGCCTTTGACGGTTAGGTTATCCTGAAGTGCAATGTTACCCTTACGCGCTCCATCTATCTCTGAGATATGATCACCATTAATAATTTGTAGTTTGTTGCCTCCGACACTAAGATTATAATCACCGGCTACATCAACATTCAGATCACCCTGATATGTCATATGAGCATTGCCCTCAACTACGACATGCTGATCGTTTCCTGCACTGATTAATACATCTGATGTACTACTCACATAAACTGTACCGTCAGGTTTTATTTCTATCCCCGCTCCAGATTGATGTTTAATAAGAATACGTTCATTCGTAATAGTATCATCTAATTCTACAACATGTCCACCAGGCGTTTCCCATACCTGATTGTTTGGATATGTAGAATATCTTCTTTTCTCTTCTTCTTGCGGCGGAATATAATTATATACTGGTTCTCCGGTTATTGCCCCGGTCGGAACTCCATCACTGGTTATTCCGACAGGATCACCATCACTAACAACGTATCTGGGATTTTTTACATATTCGTCTAAAATATTTCTTGGCTGTAAAGTAGGTATTCCACCATTAGTTGCTAAATCATTTCTTATTAATCCACGAGAAGCTTTGTTTAAAGAAGATTCATAAAAGTATTGCGTACGTGGATACACGCCTGAAGGATCTTGATAGCCACTAGGATAAACACCTTCATCATATATACTGTAACCAAATTTATTTTGACGATCTAGTATGTCGTCGTTTTCAGTTGTCATTACGAACCCTCTCTTCTTTGTGCTGCTATCTCTTCTGGAGTGAGTGGAGGAGTAGTACCAGATAGTGATGCATTTTCTTTACCAAAGTTTGATCTTACAAACTGAGGAACGCTGAATCCTGGATCTGGCTTTCTTTGTGGATCAGTATCATTATGGCCCCAAGCTTGGCCGCCAGGCCATACTTTATAAAA
>Ga0181411_1000866_pt1 | contig 11135 bp, 20 predicted proteins | sample 34SPOviralmetaG_FD_130114 | JGI IMG/M metagenome (GOLD analysis project Ga0181411, IMG submission 130114) | Marine viral communities from the oligotrophic San Pedro Time Series (SPOT) site, San Pedro Channel, CA, USA - 34 SPOT_SRF_2012-07-09 | ecosystem: Environmental > Aquatic > Marine > Strait...
CCATGAAGATCTATAAATAATATTACGGTAGTCTCCTCTATACTTAGCAGAATTTTTGGGAATGTATTTTCCCTTAAGAGTGTTCATATATAGATATAGGAATAATCATACAAATATTTATGAGCCCAAGCTATGGTAACTAGATTCTTCAATAAATCTGCATCAGAAGGAGGTCAATTATATTGGCCATCTAATATAGCAGAACAGTATGATTATTTGGAGATGGAAATATTAAGATATAAACAAAGAAATACAAGACTAAAAGATCTAGCAGCAAGAGGAGGAGTTACTGCAACTGTAACTCCTGCAGCATCCTCATCTGGTACCCTAGTTTCTCAAACAACACCATCCCAACCTCGGGAGACAAGTACAACTCAGTTGATTCCGAAAGGAAAAATACTATTACCAGTACCAGATAATGTATCATATACAGATGGACCCCAATGGTCTGATCAATCTGTTGGTGCAATAGGAAGATTTGGAGCGCAAGCAATTGCTGATATGATGGGTAATGATATGGATGGTGCTGCTAAATCAATTCAACAGGCGGCCGAAGTTGGAAAAGTTGATGTAATTAAGGGTGCTCTGTCTAAAATTGGTGTTGATCCAAATGCTTTATCGCAAAATATTGCTGGACGAATTGCAAACCCATACCTACAACAGGTATTCCAGGGTGTTGGAATGAGACAATTTGATTTTAATTGGAAACTTGTACCTAGAAATGAAGGAGAGCAAAAGTCAATCCATAATATAATAAAAACTCTTCGTGCAAATGTATTACCAGGTTTCTCGGATGATTTTAACCCAGATCAGGCGTCAAATTCATCAATAGGAGATTTACTTTCCCCAAATCTTGACAATAATCCAGGTTTTAAAGGAAAACAAGCTGTTGACAGATGGTTGACACTACCAAACATATTCAATCTTAAATGGAAGTATGAAGGAGGTGAAATAGATTCACTACCAAAACTAAAACAGTGTGTATGTAAAAATATCTCTGTTCAATATACTCCAGATGGTGTATGGGCAACACGTATGATGGATGGAAAACCTCAACCAATTGCATACAATTTAACAATGTCATTTGGTGAAATGTCTATTGTTACAAATGAAGATGTCATTACTAAAGGTTTCTAAAAAATGTTATTCAGATCAACACCCAATTTTTTATATCCAGACTTTAAAGTAGCTGGTAAGTTTAAACTATCTAAAAATTTATTTCGTAGAGTAAGAGCTAGAGATAGTTTTAATGCAATCTTTGCATCTTCTAGACAATATATTATTAAACCAGGAGAAACACCAGATTCAATTGCTAATACTGCGTTTGATGATCCAGAAAAATTCTGGACCATTTTATTATTGAATAATATAACAAATATGAATACAGAATGGCCCTTGGATCAAGATACATTAGATGTTTATATCAATGACAAATATGGATCTTCTATAGACAAAACAAGACACTGGGAAACAACAGAAGTAAAAGACAGAAAACAGAATATAGTATTAGAAACTGGTGTAATAATAGAACTGTATACTAATAGTACTGAACAAAATCAGTCTGGTTACTACCCTAAAGTTTTTAATCAAGCATCAAATAATGGCAATGGTGCTTTTGAAACATGGTCATTTACATATAGAGATGTAACATCATATAATGATCAAGATGAACCTGCTAGTTTCATTGATACAACAGTAACTGCAGCACAAAATTTAACTAAGGTTACCAATAGAGAATATGAATATGCAGTGAATGAGTTGAAGAGACTTATATACTTACCAACAGGTCTTGCTGCTAGTATTATGGAAGATGAGATTGCAGGACTATTAGAATATAATACAGACTATAAACTAACTGATGACGGATATAGAATTCCAGAAAAGGTATAAAAAAAGGGGGTCCTAAGACCCCCTTCTTATTAGTCATCAAACTCAGCAAGGTTTGCAAAGAAACTCAGTGCGTCTTCTTCATCTTTACTAGACTCACGAGGTTTAATTTCCTCACGAACTGGTTGTGGTACAGGAGCACGAGAAGCAGTAATGTCTGGTGAATTGAATCCACGACCCTCAGACATATCCTCAAAAGATTCATTCTCTTCAGTCTCAACATCAACACGAGGTTGCTTTTTGGTATTCAAAACTGTAGTCAAACGTTTCTGAAGTTCTTCATACGTTTTGAAGTTTGATGTTTCAGTGAAAGCAACTAGAGAATTGGTCTTAGCATAAACCTCTTCTAGTTGATCATCATCAAAGTCACCAAGAGTAGATACAGATGCAAACTCAGAAGAATCATAGTTCCAGTAACCTGCAACTTTTTTGATCTTCAGTTTGAAATCAGCACCTGACCAGAAATCAAATGGATTGATTGGAGTTTCATCTTCAAACTCTGGTTGCATAGCACCGATGATCTTATCATAGATCTTCTTACCAAACTTGAACAGGAATACTTTACCTTCGTTCTCAGGATGGAGAGGATCACGGACAACATAGATGTTGCTGTAGTAGGACAGTTTACGTTTCTGTTTACGTGCGATTTCTTTATCTGAATCACGACCACTGTTCCACAGTTCACGATTCATTTCACCAACAGGATCAGACTTGTTAATCGTTGTCAACGAGTTCTCTATATACCATCCACCAGGACCTTGGAATGCATGACTAAAGAGTTTAGCCCATGGAAGGTCTTCTCCATCAGGTGCAGGTAGGAATCGAATAACTGCATAACCATTACTAGACTTATCCAGTTCAGGTTTCCAAAAACGATCATCATTAGATGAACTTTGTTGACTACTAGCAACCTTCTCAAGTTCGCGAGTCAGTTTCTCAAATGATGAGTTAGAATTTTTTTTGAGTGCAGCAAAAGACATGTGTGTTCTCCGTATTTGTAAGTATTTGGCCTTTGTGGTCTTAACCACCTAGTAATTATACCAGATGGAGAGGGGTTAGTCAAGGGGCAACAAGCTCATCATATTATCGATGTCTGTTCTCATCCGACTAAACGCCTCAGTGACATCTGTTTCACCTTCGATCGAAACGAGTGGAAATGATAGTTTTAAAAAGTTGACAAACTCTTGTGCATCTTCTTCGCTAGAATAACGAGCACGAAAATAAATCATCTCCTGCAATTCAATCATGCGGGATAACTTAACCAGGTATTTTTTCATACCCTCAGTAGTTTTAATTTTTACAGACATCATAAGGTCTGTAATATCCTCGTATAGTTGCATCATTTCTGCTGCTTCAGTACGAACTATATCGTTGTCGAAGAACTGCATAACTTTAACAGAATCCTTTTGTATTTAGACTTGTCCAAGGATAGGAATGGTTCGTACTTCACTACAGTCTTTCTAATCTCAGGCCAAACAATCGGATCAGAAATATTACTAGTGAAGTAAGGAACATAGTTTACAATCATATTCAATACAACCATAGTTTCTAATGAAACATTTCCAGACAAGTGTTCTTTCAATAGAACTGGATGTTGCCCGTCAACGATTCTAAACAGTGAATCAAACTCTGGTTGTAAATCTAATAAAGATTCAATCTCTTGACTAAAGTTAAAAGACATACTCTGAATCTTTTTTTTCCAATCAGTATATGTCTTTGATTTATGTATGGAAATGTTACCTATCCAGGTACTTCCATCCTTTATAAAATGAGAGACAAAAAATTCTATTACTTCTTGTCTGTCAAATTTTGTTCCTATTTTTTTAAAGAAATACCTATCATTTCTTTTTTCAAATGAAGACAGACTTGCTCTTGACTTACCATTAAAGGTAAAGAAATTATATTTGTCTTTGGTAAAATGTAATTTCAAAGCAAGGTAAATCTTATATACCTCATACCCATCCATATTAAATAGGAAGTTTTGCCTTAGATGATTTTTTCATGAAGCACAACCGTTGTGCATCATACTTAAGTTTTTCTTTTAGAGTTTTAGATAACAGTTTAGATACTGATTCAAACTCAATTTCATTCTCATCGCAAAAAGTAATAATAGCTTCAATGTAATTGAGTTCTCCATTATTTGTTTTTACAATGTTTTCTATTTCCATTGAGAACTTTGCAGAAGTCATAAACTTCTTATCAAGAACCTCATTGATAGCTTCTTTACTTTTATTCATGAGCAAACTTCCACTCTCGTATATACTGAGTAAGTTTTCTAATGTATTCGCTTTTGTGATACTTTTCATAGACAACGCATTCTCCATTTTCACAGGACATTATGATGACGAGTTTCTTGGTTATTATACCAGTTAACTCATATAACATGCAAGCATATGCAACAGCTTGCACAAAGTAACCTTCGATCCACTTCTCGGGTTTTGGTTTCTCAGATGTTTTAAAATCTATAACAGCAAGTTCGCCATTGTATTCTGCAATACAATCAACTGTACCAGCTATACCTAACTTCCTACTATATAGGGGAGTTTCAAGAGCGTGTATATTATCAATGTTACCCAACTCAGTTTTAGAAAACTTAAATAAGTATTCTGATAATGGTTGGACTGTTGGTAGTTCTTCATTTTTTAGATGATGTTCTACTAAGGTATGATAATCAGTACCTCTACTAGTTGCACGTCTAGTCTTAAGATTAGCTGCTTCTGCACCAACTCTTTCTCTCCAAGCTTTAATTGATTTAGCAGATTGAAAACTAGTAACGGTAGTAACAGAAACTAATTTGATATCATCTTCACCTGGTATCTTATAGTATCTTTTACCATTGATAGTTACTCGTTCTAACTTATCTGGTAAATCAATTTTTACATGATTAAACATTAAAATCCTAAACTCATCTTACTTACAAGATAACTACGAATCAAACCAGATCGAACGATATCATCAATACCAAATTCAATCATACCAAATTCTTTCATCAACTGAAGGATACTCATGAAGTTTAGGATACCATTTCTTTCATTAGTCTTGACTAAATCAGACTGATGTACATCGCCACAGAAAATAATCTTAGTGTCTTCGCCAACACGAGTGATAATAGAATCTAATTCATGAAAATTTAAGTTCTGACATTCATCAACGATCACTATAGCTTTATCTAAAGTAGTACCACGGATGAATGAAGTAGACCAGAAAGAAATAGTTTCTTGTGATTTTAAGTTACCATAAAGCATCTCAAAAGAGTTATCGTCCGGCATCTCAAACATATACTTGACCATATTCTTATATGGTATTTGGTATAGGGAAGACTTATCTTCATGATCACCAGGAAGGAATCCAATCTCTCTAGTTGATACTAAAGAACGAACTATGTAAACTTTTTCGTATGGACTTTCTTCTTTTAATACTTCTTTAAGAGCAAGATACAAAGCAACAAATGTTTTACCTGTACCAGCTGCACCATACATAAAAAGGTTTTGATTATTATTCCAAAATTCAAAAACTTTTTCTTGAGCAGGAGTTAAAGGTTCGATATTAACCAACATATCATTGTTGATTGGTTTTTTTCTTTTCATCTGCTTAGCAGACATACCATTAATATCGGGCGTGAGTTTCTTTCTAGATCTTGCCATACTTAAAATCCCTGAATTGTAGATCCATAATGACCTTTTTTAATGTTGTTAATTTTCTTTTGGAGATCTCCGGGAACTCTATTTCTCCAGTCACCTACTTCACTAACAGAAGAAGCACAACCTACTGACCAGTCTTTATCCCAATCAGGATTGTCATCCTTCCATGAAATATATTCGTTCATTGTCATAGAGAGTTCTTTTTTCTCTCCCGTGATTTTATTTATTAATGGATAAGTTGGCATAATTAGACCCAGTTAGGTTTACGTTTTGGTAGACGAAGATAATTAGATGCAACCCAAGGTTTGCTGCTAATGTACATTTTGTAAGCAGTAATAGTATCAATGCTTGTGTCAAGTTTAAATTCATCAGGCATTGCACGAACAAAAGGAGTAAGTTCTGAAAAATGAAGAGCGTCTAATGGAAAGATTTTATCTGCATGTGCAAGAGTACTAAGACACGAATGAATCTTTCCATATCTATTAGAATACTCTTCGCATAGTGAAAGACCATGACGAATCAACCACCTAGCATTTGATACAGTCTCATTTGCCCACACTGTACATGGATGGTTCCTGAATGCCCCTTTCTCGGTCTTGTAAGGGGTTCCATCTGACTTAGGAAGAGTTCCATACCCGTGTCCCCATTTGTCAGAGGCAACGATAGAGAGCATCTGACAGCACTCTAAGGGCATCTTGACGATGTGCTTGTCAGGTAGGACAGCAGCAGACTTTTGGGGAGATACATCAGTAACAAAAATATTCATAATTAATTAGACCATCCAAGAGCTTCAGATACAGTTGGGAATTGTTCAATAAAAATTTCTTTACAAGATTCAGCGACTTGCATATGTTCTTTCTGAGTACCATTAGCAGTCCTTAGATTAACATAATGAATCCATGAACGGCAAGAGCCTGTCATATAAATTCTTGTTCCTACACAAAGTGGAAGCACATTTCTGGCACATTCTTTTGCAACTCCACGCTCAAGCATTTGTTGATATAATGCCATAGAAGAATCAAAAAGAGTTTGCATCTGTAACTCAAGACTTTGTTGCACAAATGGGTCCAAGTCATCAATAGAATTCTGACGATTCTTTATGTCTTGTCGGCGCAACTCTGGAAGAGGAATTTTATTCGCTAACATAGAACTATCAGCATAACGCTGAGAAAACTCTTGGAATGTGAAACTACGATGTCTCAAAATTTGAGCTGCGATTGCACGAGTAGTTTCAATCTCAAGAGTCATTGATGACTGTTCAAACACAGACCAGTGGTTATGTTTGATACAGTATCCAAGTAGTCCTGCATACTTTTCATTATTTTGATTTGATGGATTGGAGACTCTAGCAATATATGCCATAGTCTGTTCAGCATCCGGTGTTACGGAAATTAATTTTGCAATCATAATCATTTCTTCGGTTTAGTTTCATCCTTTACAGTATAACCCCATAGTTTAGGGATTACTGATCCAGCAGTCCATGTCATGCCTTTCATAACATTACCATACTTATCATAGTAAGCATTAAAGATGTCAACGGTGAATCCCATGACGATATCATACCACACTTCTGTACCGTTGTCACAATGTATTAAGTATGAGTTTCGTGGAAGACTTTTATCTTCAGCTGAAGATGGATCGCAATTAATATGAATAACTATAACTGAATAAATTGATTTGAAATTACTTACGTCAGTACTTGTTAATACCATATATTTCTAAGATCTATTTCCCCACTGTATTTCTGGATAAGCTTCCGAAATACATGCTTTAGTAATTTTATATCTTTTACTAAGTTGCTTATCTTTAGTAAGACATACAACTTTAGATTCAGTTTCATGAAGTCCTTCCAACAATTGGATAAACATCATCTCTCTACGACCCTTGGCAAGTTTATCATTACCACCTTTAACGAAGTGGTATAACTTTTTATACTCATGATAAAGCAGTGTATGTTCTGTACCCTCTGGACTGTCGTTGGGAGTGTATGGAACATCACCTACTGGAAGCATACTCTTCACACTCTCATCATATGCCCAAATAAGAATAGATTGTAGAGCAGGACTCTTATACTTCTTAAGTAGGGCAACTTTTTCTTTTTTAGTTTTAGCGTTTGAAATCTTTTGAAGAACTTCAGAGATCAATAATTTTTCTACAGGTAGTTCAGCCATAGTTAAAAATCCTCTATATCATTTAATAGTGTAGTCAGTTTGTTTTTTAAGAAGTACTCTAATGTAACTCCTCTCTTTACATTACTATTTAACCGTTTAAATTCTTGGACAATTTCTACTTGAATGTCTTCTGGAATACAACTTAGGTCAATTAGTTTTTTATTACGTTCATAATTTTTTAGTTGAACGTCTGTGCAAAAACTCTTTGGATCAGCAGTAATCCACTTTACCAAATTCTTTTTGTTGATAGGTTTTTGTCTTTTACCAGATACAAATGTATCATCATCAGATAAGAAATTTGGAATACCATCGCTACGATCCCCCTTGATAATATGTTCCATTAGATATTCTTTAGGATTATCTAAAGTAACATATTTCTTTTGGATAGGATTGTATTGAGATACAAAAGAGTACTTACTAAGTTGAAGAAAATCTTTATCACCAGAGAGAATCAGAACTTTATCTGGTGTATCCTGATCAGAGTTATGTTTGATAAGGACACTGATAATATCATCTGCTTCAGCACCATAAACATCCATTACAACATATGGAAAGTGAGTTCTGATTTCGTCTCTAATTTTATTCAAGCATTCAAAAATTGCATTCCAATCATGAGAAGATTTTTCTCTATCCTTTTTACGATTCTGTTTATAAAAAGGAAACTCTTTTTTCCTCCAATAAAATTTTGAATCATAACAAAGTACTAGTTCGCCATATTCAGTACCAAAAGTTTTTCTATAGTGTCTTAAAGAATTTAAAACCATATGTCGAACTAGATTTTCATCAAGTCCATTACTAGTTTTCAATTGCATCATCAGATTACTGATCATACATTGGTTCATGTCAACTAAAATCATGATTAATCCTGGTCGAGTTCCTCCTCCTCTAAAAATCTAATACTTAAAAGTTCTTCTTGAATTATGTGTCCTTGGTTATCAAGCATTTCTGGATGAATATTCATGTTTGCAGAAACTGTTGCTTCCATAAACGATGTGTAATATTCATTAGAAAACCACCCGAAAATAAATCCAAGACCACCACCAACGAGACAAAACAAAGCACTTAGTACTACCATTGTTACTTCTGTCATGATACTTCCTTTTCTTTTTTGTGAGAAAGTTTAACTTCCAGACGATACTCATTCTTGAAACAAGAAATAAGTTTATCTAACAGGAAAACGTATTCTGGTTCTGGTTCTGGTTCCTCTTTAGTACCTCCATTTAACATAGCCCTTACATTAGTATTTAGATACTTATCAGGAATGTTAGTCATTTAATTAATCTAATTAAAAAATAATTTGGAGACACAGTTTTAGGAACTGGTTTAACTTTATTAGGAAAATTATTAAAAAGTGTTGAACATGTAATGTTGGTAGAAGATAATACAGATTTGATAGTCTCATCAATCTTTTTTATCTTTTTCATACCAGAAATACCTTCATCATAATTTACAATTTTTGCACCAGAACAGGAAAGTTTTTTTCCAGATAGAAAAAGCAATTCATTTGTCTTAACGTTAATCAAAAATACTGATTTAGCATCAATGATTTCAACCTTAGGGATCGGGTTGTATTTTTCACCTTCTATTATAACAGGCTTGTCAATTAAATTCAAGGCCCTTGTCAACTGTTCAGGACTTTTTACTTTCTTACGCCTTGTTATCTTCTTAGAATTTTTATATTTTTCTACATCATTTACAAATCTGTCAAGTAAAGATTTAAGTTCTCTTAACTCAGATGTTTTATAACAACCATAAGCTTCTGATAAAATTTTATCTCCATTCAAAGCACCTTCTACTTCATCAATTACTTCCGTAATAAAATGAATTCTATCCGAAGTATATTCATTAATAGATTTCCTATCAATGTCTTCAGACTGAAGGTACTTAAAAAAATCAACTCGGATTTTTTTCTTCGTAGTTATATACTCATCGACAATAGTATCGACAAATTGACAGATCGTATCAGTGCCAGTCATAACAATTCTTGTTCCTGCAAATAATGAAGTGTTTCTTTACAACCACCTACGTGAGTTGTTCCAATTGATACCTGTGGAAAAGTAGCTCCTTCACCAAACTCATTATAGAATTGAAACTTGGTAAAGTCTTTTTCATATTCATATTCTAAATATTCAATTTTTAAATGATTCAATAGATACTTAACCCTATCACACCATTGACAATTTTGTTTTGTGTAAACTACTGCTTGCATTTATTACTCCTAACTGGACATATTTTTCACAGCGGTTAAAGGATTTTTCATCTTTCGACGATAATCTTTAAGCATTTTATTTAGTGTAGTTGCTCTTTGACGTTCCAGGTTAATCCTTTCATGATAAGACATTTTAGGTTCTACTGGTTCAGACGGTTCATCAACCACTTCTTTAGCTTCTACATCGACAATTAAATTTTCTTCAGTCATAATTTTAAAGTATTTTTATAAGTGTATCACACAAATTATGTATGTGCAACTTCACCAATGATCCAAGATTTCATGCCATATGATGCGTTACCAATCAGATCTATAGCTGATTCTGCCGTTTCCCATGGTACAACTAAACAAAATCCAATACCAAGATTGAATACATTTCTCATCTCTTCCTCAGTAATGTCTCCTGCCAGCTGGATCTTGTTAAAGAGTTCTGGTCTCTCCCAAGCATCATAGTCCACATCAACTTTAAGACCTTTTGGAAGGCATCGTGGGAGGTTCTCAGGGAGTCCTCCTCCTGTGATATGTGCCATACCAAGAATGGGAACCTCATCCAACAGGTATTGAATAAGACGAGCATAGATGGTGGTAGGTCTCAGCAGCTCTGGCATCTCCTTATAGTAAATATAATTTCGCCACAGCATATCATTGATGAGTGTATATCCATTACTATGAAGTCCACTACTCTCAATACCAATGACTACATCACCAGCTTGGATATTACTACCATCAACAATATCATTCTTCTCTACAATACCAGTACAGAAACCGGCAAGATCATAGTCATTTGCTCTATAATGTTCAGCAGTCTCTCCACCTAACAGTTGCATACCTGCCATCATACAACCAGTATTAATTCCATACACAATATCACTGACGTTAGCATCAAGTGATTTGGTAGAGACATAATCTAGAAAATATAATGGTTTAGCACCAGAACATATAACGTCATTGACGCACATAGCAACAAGATCCTGACCAATAGTGGTGTAATCATCAGCAATCCTACAGATATTCATTTTAGTTCCAACACCATCAGCACCAGACACCAACACAGGTTTCTCATATCCTGATGGAACTTCCATCATTCCACTAAAACCACCAATCTTAGGTGCCAATACCTTTAGATATTCTACAAAGGAACGTCCTTTGATAATATCAACTCCAGAAGTTTTATAATCCATTAGTCTCTACCTAAGCGAATGTATAATGTAATGAGTGATTGTGAGA
>Ga0181411_1000872_pt1 | contig 11107 bp, 16 predicted proteins | sample 34SPOviralmetaG_FD_130114 | JGI IMG/M metagenome (GOLD analysis project Ga0181411, IMG submission 130114) | Marine viral communities from the oligotrophic San Pedro Time Series (SPOT) site, San Pedro Channel, CA, USA - 34 SPOT_SRF_2012-07-09 | ecosystem: Environmental > Aquatic > Marine > Strait...
AGACTGTCTCCCACTGGCTGAATCCTTTTCAAAATAACTTAAAGGCAACATCCTGTCCATTACTAGCTTCCATGCTGCCGCTTGATTTTTATGGTCATCGTTAAGAGCAGCATTAAAAATACTATCCAGAACTTTGTTAGATTTAGGTGAAGCAAGCATTCTAGCCTTATATTCATTAATAATGCTAGCGTCACCTTTAGGCCGCCCTACTTTACCCCTGTTTCCAGAGGTTTTAGAGACTACATCGGTCTTCCTTGGTCTCCCTCTTTTACGTTTAGGTTGATCCATAAAGTATTTACCTTAGTACCTAAGAATACTTATTGATTATATCATATTTTGTGTCAAAAGTCAAGCATTATTTTAGATTATTTAGTTATAAGAGTGTCCTTTTAGTGTGTTTTTGCTAAATTGTAGTTTTCTTTTGTATACAAGAGGTTACTAGAGAGGATTATTGGTCAATTTGACCTAATTTTGGCCTATTTTGTACGTGAGCGGGTACTATAATAATACAACAGAGCGTCAACCCTCCCCCGGCCCCCATAACACACCCGCCCCCTTATGTCAACACTTGCAAACAATAGCAAACAATGCTAGGGATTCTATGGCCTACCATAGTTTACAATAGAATGCAAGGTTGACAATGGGGTTGTGTTATGCTTGGGGCGCTGGGGTCTACCATAGTTAACAGGAGTATGCAAATGTTGACATGTGAGGGGAACTATAGTACCCCATAGGTCATCACAAGTAACCACAAGCACACAATCCAAACCATTACAACTACCATATAGTTATATGCATAGATCAAATAGTTATTGACACCAGTGATGCAGACGCTATCATGGCTTCACAAATTAATAACTACATAGGTAAACAAAATGAATCTATCAACGCTAGAATTGGAACAATTAGATAAGAACTGGAAAGTATACGAGATAGCGGTAAATGCTTTATATGAAGGCGTGCTGCTAGAAGGATCAGACACAAAGCACGTACTAGCACATAAGGACACAATAAACCAATACCCTAATTTTCACAGCATTATAACAATCAACGACGTTTCTTATAACGAGGTGTTTTACCAAGGGCAGATTTATTTAGCAACTAAGGAGCAAACCAAATGAACACATTCACTACATTACTAGACATACGCAACGACATAGGCGACAAGATCAACGCTACGCGCCTAGACAACTGGACAGAACGCCTACACATAGGGAGCGAATACAATAGGCTATCACGCGCTATAGAGGCATACTTAGGCATAGACAAGATCACCGCACACGACATGCCAGAGACTCTAGAACAGCTAAAAGAGTGGTATTCTGAAAGCGAAGGATTAGCAGGTATTTTTAACGAGGCAGTCAGAGAGCATGGCATACCAGTGACACTAATAGACGAAACAATAGCGGCCTAGTGTTCTATTGTTGCCCATTGTACACAGTGGGCAACACTGGTAACATTGCCACATAGATTAAAAAACAGGTACAAAACAATGGTCAAACTATCAAAAGCATCAAAAATGCCGTGCAGGTCATGGTCGTTACAGGCACTCGACACATGCCCCGGCAGTAAGAATGCCGACGGTTCGCTAGTTGATGCCTGCAAGGGCTGCTATGCAACCACAGGTAATTATAGATTTCCTAACGTCAAGGCACCTAGACTGCATAACTGGGAGGATTGGCGGCGTGATGACTGGGTTGATGACATAGTTGCGGAATTGGACAACGACCGCTATTTCCGATGGTTTGACTCTGGCGATATGGCAGTGTTACCGCTAGCGCATAAGATCTTACAGGTCATGCAGCGCACGCCATGGGTAAGGCATTGGCTACCTACGCGCATGCACAAGTTCGACAAGTTTACTAGCGTAATCGCTGACATGCAGACGTTACCTAACGTAGTCGTGCGCCTATCGTCCGACAGTGTGCAAGGTGGCGTTATTGCTGGCGAGACTACCAGCACCATTATACCTACGCCAGACCATGCAACAGACAGCATGACAGTGTGCGAGGCATACCAGCGTGCAGGCAAATGTGGCACATGTCGCGCATGTTGGTCTAAGGATGTTCCTGTGGTAGCATATCCAGCACATGGGAAAACAATGGCAAAAGTTATAACACTACTAGAGGTTGCATAAATGTACGCACTACTTATAAACAACAAGCTAAACGCGACAGGTACACGCGCACAAATGCTTGCAAAAGTTAACTGGTACCGACAGAATACTAGCAGCAAGAATTGGCAAATTAAAAACTTAGGGAGCATATAACAATGGAAAACGAAAAAGTATACTGGTATCACTACGCACTAGCTTTTGCATTGTTGGCGGCGCTAGTGGTAGACTGGGAATCAACACTAACCATTTGGGGATTTTAACTATGACAACATTAGAAGAAATTGAAGCGAAATACAGACTAGGGCTAGACCAAGCATGGCGGTGTGGTGGTGTTCCTCACACAGCGTGGTTTGAGGACGAATACAGCGGGACTTATAACGCTGTCTATACTGATGGCGACGGCGGCGCGATGCTTTTTGAGGGCTACAGCGAGATATTTGACGAGCAGGGCATAACTGTGCGACTATTAGGCTGCACATATTGCGACATAACATACGATGAAATTCACGACATAGTGCAAGAATTAAAAGAAGCGATATAACTACAGGGGTAACAAATGAGCAACGAGTATAAAGAAGCTAACGACGAGCGTTTAATGGAATCAGTTTATGAGATAGTGGACAGCCTAACAGAACCGGCAGCACGTAGGCTGCTAGAGGACATGCTGTTTACACAGGGCATTGACAGTGAGGAATTCTCATGGACAATACGTCGCCAGACTAAGTTTTTTATTGAGCAGGCAGAAAAGGCAATAGCATGAACATATTCTACATATCCACAGATCCTGTGCGTGCAGCAGTGTGGCAGTGTGACAAGCATGTGGTCAAAATGATCCTAGAGTCAGCGCAGATGCTATGCACAGCGCACCATGAGTTCGGCAACCACGACGTACCGTATAAAGTAGCGCACAGGAATCATCCTAGCACTATATGGGCTAGGGAAAGTGCAGCAAACTATAGATGGCTTTACAGGCATTTTAAGGCGCTTTCGGACGAGTACACAGAACGCTATGGGAAGGTGCACCTATCGTGGCAAAAATGCTCAGAGGCGCTATGGAATCCTCCTGTGGGCATACCTAGTCCAGAACTAGGATCAATAGACCATACACCACCACCACAGTGCATGCCTGACGAGTGCAAACGCGCTAGCAGTCTGGAGGCATACCGTGTATACTATTTCCAGTACAAGCCACAGGTTATCGACATGAGATGGCCTGAGAATCGACAACCACCAATGAGGTTATTAGCAGCATGAGTACAACACACCCAGACCTAGACATTACGGACGATAACGAGCCACAGGAGATTAGCGAACGCGACAGGAAAGAAAACGAGCTAATAGAGTACCAAATAAACAATGCGACCATCGCAGAGTTAGCTAGTGCAGCCACAAGCTGGCTAGCGTTGACTTTAGCCAACCACACTGACCAACAGGTAGACGAGCTACACAAAAATTTATTCCACAGGGAGTTACACTAATGAGATGCAGAGCGTGCAATAGCGGCCCATTGAGCGACGTTGAGTTGTCCAGAAAAGACCATAAAACAGGGGAGCATTTAGACCTGTGTAACACTTGTTACACTATATCCAACAGGGCGATAATCGCACAGGAGTACGAGTCGCTGTATCTGGATGAAGGACAGTTAGACGATCTTGAATTTGAATTATTTAACTAGGAGGTGTTGCGTTAATCTGAAAAGCTGGTATAATATACCTATGAAGCGAAGGAATAAACATAATGTATATTCTTAAAGTTTCATTATTAGTAATCTACAATAACCATAAGGAGTCTATAGATGGCTGTAGCAGAAATGAAGGTAGCCTTTAGTAACTTGCGTGAAACTGAGTCGTATCAGGGTCAGGATACTGGACGGTTTACCTTGACGGGTACTCTGGACGATGCAACGGCTGAGATGCTATCCGCTCAGGGTGTGAAAATCAAAGAGTACGAGAACATGGCACAGCGAAAGTTTGCCAGCAAGTTCCCGGTGAAGATTATTGACGCCAATGATAACCCCTTTACTGGTGACATACCTCGTGGCTCTACGGTACGCATTAGTTACAAGACAGGCCCAGCGCACCCAGTACATGGGACGCCTACCTATCTTAACGCTGTGCGAGTGTTAGAACTTGCTGAAGACGCGTCTGGAATAGATGCAGAACTCTAAGTTCGTAAAGCATGAAGCCTGCCCAGTGTGTGGCAGTAGTGATGCGCTGGCCCGTTATAGTGACGGGTCGGCCCACTGCTTCTCCGCTGGGTGTAACCACCGCGAAAGCGCCAATGGTGAAGTTGTGAGCATTGCAGAAAAAAGACCGCTAGAGTTTAACGGTGCCACTGCCGCTATCCCAGAGCGTCGAATATCACAGGCTACTTGCGCCAAGTTTGGCGTTACTGTGGAGTTTGATAGGTCAGGGACAATAAGCAGACACCACTATCCGTACTATGCAACCGACACTAATGAGGTGAAGGGCAGCAAGGTGCGTGTGGTGCAGAACAAAGACTTCTACGCAACAGGCACACTGCAGGGCGTAGGGCTGTTCGGGCAGAATACCTGCCGTGGCAAGGGTAAATTCATAACGATAACAGAGGGCGAACTGGACGCTATGAGCGTGTCTGAGATGTTCGACAATAAATGGGACGTGGTGTCGCTACGCTCTGGCGCATCATCAGCAGCAAAGGAGATAAAAGAGCAATTAGAGTGGCTGGAAGGTTACGATCAGGTAGTGGTGTGTTTCGACAGCGACAAGGCTGGACAGACTGCCATTGACGAGATCAAAGACATATTCAGCCCCAGCAAGCTAAAAATCTGTACGCTGCCTATGAAGGACGCTAGCGAGATGCTGGTAGCCAACAAGGTACGGGATTTTGTGTCGGCATGGTGGGACGCTAAATCTTACCAGCCTGATGGCATTATATGTGGCAAGGACACATGGGACGCCATCACTGGCAAGATGAAGGTTAAGTCTATACCATATCCGTGGCAAGGTCTTAACGACATGACCAAGGGATTCAGGCCATACGAGCTAGTGACCATCACCAGTGGATCAGGTATGGGTAAGTCACAGATTGTCAGGGAGCTAGAGTATTACCTACTCAACGCCACAGAGGACAACATTGGCATACTTGCGCTTGAGGAAGACGTAGCGCGGACTGCTCTGGGCATCATGTCGGTAGCCGCTGACTGCCCATTGCACCTAGAGGAAGACTTAGACTCCGACGCTGCGTTTCCATTCTGGGAGCAAACACTAGGTACTGGACGGTTCTATCTGTTTGACCATTGGGGCAGTACAAGCGAGGACAAACTATTGTCTCGCATACGCCACATGGCTAAGGCGCTGGACTGTAAGTGGATCATACTCGACCACCTGTCCATCGTAGTGTCAGCACAGGAGAACGGGGACGAGCGTAAGGCTATCGACGCCATTATGACTAACCTGCGTACACTGGTGCAGGAGCTAGGTGTAGGACTGTTTCTGGTGTCGCACCTAAAGCGTACCACAGGTAAGCCGCATGAGGACGGAGGCAGGATTAGCCTGAGTGAGTTGCGAGGCTCACAGGCGATAGCGCAACTGTCGGACATGGTGATTGGCTTGGAGCGTAACCAGCAGGACGAGGACGAGGATAAGCGTAACACAACTACAGTACGTATCCTAAAGAATCGCTACGCTGGTTTGACAGGAGCAGCCTGCTACTTGAAGTACGACAGGACAACAGGGCGTATGGCTGAAGTAGCAGCACCCAAGGATGTAGACGATGACTTCTAACAGCGAACTGTACCTAGATATTGAGACTGATGGGCTAAACCCCAGTGTTATCTGGATTGCAGTAACAAAGCAGGACGGTGAGGTACGTAAGCATTACGATGCTGAGTCGCTAGCAGCTACGCTGGAAGGCACGTTCCCAGTAGTAGGACAGAACCTATATGGCTTTGACCTGCCTGTACTGGAGCGCCTATGGGCAATCAAGGTAGACCGTGAGCGCGTACAGGATACGCTGGTCATGTCACGCCTGAGTAGTCCTAACCGCGATGGAGGACACAGCCTACGCGCATGGGGCGAGCGTCTTGGGTTTTCTAAGGGCGACCATACTGACTGGTCATGCTTGTCACCTGAGATGGAAAAATATTGTGTACGCGATGTCGAAGTAACTGAAAAACTGTACCAGCACCTACTGAGAGAACTGGATGGTTTTGAGATAGACTCAATAAAACTAGAACATGAGGTGCAGCGGATAACCGCCAGACAGGTCAGGATAGGCTGGCTATTGGATCTAAAATATGCACACCAACTATTAGCTCTGCTAAAGGAAAAAAAATATGAACTGGAAGACAAAGTACAGGACACCTTTCGTCCTCTCCCTACATTTATCAAGGAAGTTACGCCACGGTGTAAGAAAGATCATACGCTCTCTGCCGTAGGTCTAAAGTTTCTAGGTGAGCAGTGGGGTGACGTTTGTGGCCCGTTTAGTCGCATTGACTTCCCTGAGTTTAACTTAGGATCACGGCAGCAGATCGGCAGATACTTACAGCATTTTGGATGGAAGCCCACAAAGTTTACAGAGAAGGGACACGCCATTGTAGATGAGTCTGTACTGTCTAATATCACTGACATACCGGAAGCGCAACTGATAGCGGAGTACCTGATGGTACAGAAGCGTGTAGCACAGATAAAAAGCTGGATAGACGCTGCTGACGATGACGGTAGAGTACACGGCAGAGTGAACACCAACGGCGCTGTAACAGGCCGTATGACACACTCAGAGCCTAATCTGGCACAGGTGCCTGCCTCCCGCGCTCCATACGGTAAAGAGTGCAGGTCATGCTGGACTGTACCTGAAGGGTACTCTCTGGTCGGCTTTGATGCCAGTGGACTAGAACTACGCATGTTGGCGCACTATATGGGAGATAAGGAGTACACCAATGAAATTCTCCACGGAGATATTCACACAGCCAATCAAAGACTTGCAGGACTTGAATCGAGAGATCAGGCTAAAACTTTCATATATGCCTTCCTATACGGAGCAGGAGATGCAAAACTTGGTACGATTGTCGGGGGAAATGCGCGTACTGGCTCTGCGCTTAGAACAAGATTCCTTACTGGTCTCCCAGCACTTAGGGATCTTACTGAAAGAGTTGCAGCAAAAGCTAAAGGAGGATACCTTAAAGGACTAGACGGAAGGCAGCTACAGGTACGTAGCGCACACTCAGCACTGAACACGCTACTACAGGGCGCTGGTGCTATAGTTATGAAGAAAGCTCTGGTTATCCTAGATGAATATGCACAGGGGTACAGGCTGGACTATAACTTTGTAGGTAACATTCACGATGAAGTGCAGGCTGAAGTAGCACAGGGTCAGGAAGATAAGTACGGGAGATTAGCAGTATCTTGCATAGAGGCTGCTGGTCTTCATTACAGCTTAAGATGTCCACTAACAGGAGAATATAATGTCGGTAGCAACTGGTCAGAAACCCACTAAGATTAACCCAAGGACAGGCCGCCCTTATTGGTATAAAGATGACCCTGAAAAGGGCAGGGCACGCGCACGTAAAAGTGACCGTACTAAAATGTTTGTTGATGGTAAGTATATTTCTAAGTTTCACCCACTACATAAGCCGGGGCGTTACAAAGGTTTTACTGATGCAGCCTTTAGTTCTCTACAGAACTATGAAGACTCTAAGCAAGGCCAAGTGTACGTGATACGAAACCCTGCCTTCCCTAGCTGGTGCAAAGTGGGCATGGCTGTTGATGCAGAGGACAGGCTGAAGCAATACCAAACATCCTCACCGTACAGGGACTACGTTCTTGTTGCTGCATGGGATGTTGAGGACAGACGAGAAGCTGAAAAGCAAGCCCATGCTTTGCTGGAGCAGCACTATGACCGCCGTGGTGAGTGGTTTGTAGCCTTCAGTGACATGGCAGCGGAAAGGCTAGAAGCGTTGTTTAACAAGGACAGTGAGAATGAGTAACAAAACAATTCACACACTTGTTGATGACATCTACAAACTGGTGAAGACCAAGAACGTAGCTAGGTCTGTAGACGCTGAAGCAGAGATTGAAAAGTTTGGTGAGGCAGTCAAGGACTTGATGCGTAAAGAGTTCACCAATCGCGGTGTCTTCGATGGTCGTAAGCTGCGTATGTCCAACATTGGCAGGGACGATAGGTACCTCTGGAACCACTACAATAACGTAGGGCCAAAGGAACCAATGCAGCCAAATAACTTAGTCAAGTTCCTATACGGACATTTGATTGAGGAAATGCTGTTGCTACTTGTCAGGCTGTCAGGCCACACTGTTAGCCATGAGCAAGCCCAAGCTGAAGTGGAAGGCATTGTGGGGAGTATGGACTGTAAGATTGATGGAGTGCTTACGGATGTTAAATCAACCAGTAGTTTTGGATTTAAGAAGTTCAAGGACGCTACGCTGGCTTTTGATGATCCTTTTGGTTATATAGACCAGATCAAAGGGTACGCTAAGTCTGAAGGCGACACAGAGGTAGGCTGGCTTGCAATGGACAAGCAAAACGGACACCTTGCCTTCCTAAAGTATGACCTAGAGGACACACAAGCGCCTGTGTACGAAGTCTTGAAGGAAGACATAGTAGAACGTATCAAGCACGTAAAGGAGGTTGTACAGCAGCCAGAGCCGCCTGAGTTTTGTAATGACCCTGTTCCTGACGGTAAGTCAGGTAACATGAAGCTGCCAATAGGTTGCTCCTACTGTCACTTCAAGCGTTCTTGCTATCCAGACTTACGCACATTCCTGTACTCTACAGGCCCACGGTTCTTGACGGAGGTAGCCAATGAGCCTAAAGTCCAAGAGATCACGTAAAGGGAGTATTTACAGGTCAGGGCTAGAGGCTTCATTTGCAGCCATAGCACCAAAGCGTAAGTTTAAGTATGAACCATTTGATGTCCCTTACACTATGCACAGGAAGTACAAACCAGACTTCGTACATACGCGCACAGGGATACTTTTGGAACTAAAGGGCTTCTTCAGGACAGGCGATACAATGAAGTACAAAGCCATCAGGGACTGCACAGACACAGAACTGATCTTTGTACTATCAGATCCTAATAAGAAGCTACGCAAGGGCGCTAAGATGACAATGGGGCAGTGGTGCGAGAAGGAAGGATTTAAGCACTACACATTAAATGACTTTGACAAGTTGATGAAATATGTTGACTCACAATAAATACAGTTTAACCATGGATGAGATTAAGGAAAGAGTTTTGCAACGCTATGACCCTGATGACCTGATAGAATCCCTTGACATATCTAGTGAAGAAATACTAGACAGGTTTGAAGATAAATTAATAGCACGATTAGAACAATTTGAGGAAGAACTACAAGATGACACAAGACCAGACACAGACGAAGAAGACGAGGCTTACACCGGAAGCTTCTATTGATGATGAAAGTCCAGACGCATGGACTAGAATTAACAAGAAGTACGGATACCAAGTGCATTGGGACGAGGGAGAAGAAGACAACGCGCCAAATGACCATCCCCTGTATGGAGATAAGTTTGTGCATGACGTTTTTTCTGTTGAGTCTGCCCCTGCCTATATAGCTGAGTCTGCTCCTGACATGGTGGACAACCCACCCCACTACAACAATGGCAGTATAGAGTGCATAGAAGCTATAGAGGCAATGCTAAACAAAGACGAATACATTGGCTATTTACGCGGAAATGCGTTAAAATATAGGTGGAGATTCAGGTACAAAAAGAAGCCGTTTGAAGACCTACGCAAAGCACGTTGGTATGAAGAACGATTGATGAAGTTTTTGTTGGACAATCAAGATGCAGTATAAGACAGGCACTCAAGACTACCTTGGGATTACTATAGACTACGAAAGAGAGAAAGACCTAAATGACTTCTCTCTGAATACGCTGAAGGACAGGTACTTCTGGCAAGACGAGACATATGCACAGGAAGCCTTTGCACGCGCCTCTGTGTACAGTGCTACCTATCACGGTGTCACTGACTTTGATCTAGCACAACGCCTGTATGACTACGCCAGTAAAAGCTGGTTCATGTTCAGCACACCAATACTAAGCAATGGAGGAACGACTCGTGGCTTACCTATTAGCTGCTTTCTTAATTTTGTGCCTGATTCCAGAGGTGGTTTATCAGCTCACTATGATGAAAACATTTGGCTCACTTCCAGCGGGGGCGGTCTGGGTGGGTACTGGGGCGCTGTTCGCAGTAACGGTGTGGCTACTTCTAACGGGAGCCAATCAACTGGGAGTATCCCTTTTATGCACGTAGTTGACAGTCAAATGCTGGCTTTCAACCAAGGAGTAACAAGGAGAGGTGCTTATGCGGCGTATATGGACATCAGCCATCCAGAAATTGAAGAATTTATTGCTATGCGAAAGACTACTGGTGGGGATCTTAACCGCAAGTGTCTTAATCTACATAACGGCGTTAATATTTCTGATGACTTTCTTTATTCAGTAGAACATGACTTGCCGTGGCGTCTGATTGATCCTAAGTCAAAGCAGGCAATCAAAACAGTCCCAGCGCGGGACTTATGGTGGCAGCTAATACACACCAGAGCAGAGACAGGTGAGCCGTACATTGTCAACACAGACCGCTGTAATGAGTATCTACCACAGGAGCAGAAGGGCTTAGGACTGAGTGTACGGCAGAGTAACCTATGCTCTGAGATTACCTTGCCAACAAACGAGGAACGTACAGCAGTATGCTGCTTGTCAAGTGTTAATTTAGAATACTTTAGTGAGTGGCATGAAAATGAAAAGTTTATACCTGATCTAATTACTATGCTGGACAACACACTGGAGCATTTTATTGATAATGCAGTAGACGAATATCCACACAAACCTGTGGATACACTAGAGGAGTTTATGGGGTATGTTGGAGAAAGTAAACAAGGCTTTGCAAGAGCCGCTTATAGTGCATATAGAGAACGGGCGGTTGGCCTTGGTGCGATGGGCTTTCATAGTTATCTTCAACGTAATGGACTCCCT
>Ga0181411_1000873_pt1 | contig 11105 bp, 6 predicted proteins | sample 34SPOviralmetaG_FD_130114 | JGI IMG/M metagenome (GOLD analysis project Ga0181411, IMG submission 130114) | Marine viral communities from the oligotrophic San Pedro Time Series (SPOT) site, San Pedro Channel, CA, USA - 34 SPOT_SRF_2012-07-09 | ecosystem: Environmental > Aquatic > Marine > Strait...
AATGTCAAGAAAGAATATATGATAAAACATTATAAGTTTAAGACTAAGCCTTACGAGCATCAACTCAAGGCATTAGAAAAGTCGTGGGCCCAGAAAACCTACGCTTTATTTATGGAAATGGGTACCGGTAAATCCAAGGTCCTCGTTGATAACATAGCTATGCTGTATGATAGAAGTGCTATAAAAGGAGCATTAATCGTGGCGCCTAAAGGTGTGTACAAAAACTGGCACGACATAGAAATTCCTGTGCACTTACCAGAACACGTAGAACATACAAAAGTATTGTGGGAACCAACACAAACAAAGAAAAAACAATTAGAACTAGATACTTTGTTTGATGGAGGTGCGGATCTTAAAGTATTGATAATGAACATAGAAGCTTTTTCTACAAATAAAGGGCTGGACTTTGCACATAGTTTCCTTAACATATTCCTGGGGAAAGCTCTCATAGGAATTGACGAATCAACGACAATCAAGAATCCGACAGCTAAACGTACAAAAAATATATTAACAATAGGGAATCTAGCGTCGTATCGTAGAATTTTAACTGGCTCCCCTGTAACTAAATCACCTCTTGACTTGTATAGTCAATGTGAGTTCCTGGACCCTTATCATTTAGGTCATCAGTCTTACTACAGTTTTCGTGCGCGTTATGCAAACATGGTCAAGAGAAATTTTGGTGGCCGATCAGTACAGATAGTTGCGTCATACAGAAAACTCGATGAGTTGACAGGCAAACTAGAAAAGTTTTCTTATCGTGTATTAAAAGAAGATTGTTTAGATTTACCACCTAAAGTATTTACAACACGCACTGTAGACTTATCAGAAGAACAGACAAAAATGTATTTGACAATGCGCAAAGCTGCGATTGCAGAACACAAAGGCAAGTTGATGAGCTCTATGTCTGCTTTGACTACACTATTAAGACTACATCAAATTACATGCGGCACATTTAAAGCTGACGATGGTACAATTACACAACTTAAAAATAACAGACTCACAGCTTTGATGGAATGTCTAGAAGAAACTGAGGGCAAGGCAATTATTTGGGCAACTTACCGAGAAGACATAAAAAATATAGTCGCTACTCTAAAAAAAGCTTACGGAGAAGCCTCTACAGTCGAATATCACGGTGGGGTGGATGCTACCCTTCGCCAGGACCACATTGCTCAGTTTCAGGACGTTAAGGGCCCTACGCGCTATTTCGTCGGAAACCCCTCTACTGGAGGGTATGGAATTACCCTTACAGCAGCAAACACAGTTATCTACTATTCAAACTCATATGATCTAGAAAAAAGATTGCAATCAGAAGATCGTGCACACCGTATCGGCCAAACTGGCAGTGTAACTTATGTGGATTTAGTTTCAGAAAAGACTATAGATGAACGTATAATCAAATCACTTAAAGCAAAGGTCAACATTGCAAATGAAATCATGGGAGAGAATATTAAAGATTGGATCTAAAGAATTATCGGTTCGTACTTTGTTCGGCCTTCTATCTTCTTTGCTTGCAATATTTGTTTGCGCCCTGTTCCTGATTCTTTTTTCGCTGAACAATGCACCCATCCTGAATTGGGATCAACACCATCATAGAATTCTAGTATTAACTGATCAAAGTCACAATTTTTTGTAATCCACGTCGCAAGTTCCTTGTTGTCAACTCCAGGTATCTCGAAGTCTGCTGCCTCACCCTTGGCATGTTGTGACTTAGCCGAAGACCCGATAGCCTCGCACAACTCTGGGCTACGATAGCCTGAGGATATAACGACCGGTTTACTAAAATGCTCACGCACTGGTTGTAGGACAGTCTCCGCTAGGTGAATAAGATTGTTAATCTCCGCGGTCCCCGGTTCATTGTTAATGTTTTTACGCACCGCTGTTTGAGATTTAACTAGCTCTGCTAGTGTAAAATTATTTGATAGGTTCATTAGTATCCTCCTCCAAATGCTCCACCAATTGTGTTCACACTAAACGGATTGTATGCTGTGTTTTGTTGTGGTTGAACATCAAAGGTTGTTGCATCTTGTATAGGTTGTTCTATTTGTGATTGCGGTTGGTTTGAATTGTTGAATGCCATCTGCGCAGACTCTGGGAAATGTTGTTTAAATAAATCACCGATACCTGTTAGTAATTCGTTTGCAAATACTTTAGAGTCAAAGCCACCTGTTGGTTGTTGTGGGGTTACAGGATTATAATCCGGTGCATTTGTAATAAGTCCTATATTGTCAAGTTCAGGCATAACACCTTCTTGTGGGCCAAAAGGATTTGCTTGCGCATCATAATCAACTCCAGGTGTTAATATTGGCTGCATAGTATTTGTAGGAGCTGGTTCAATTCCATAATTAGGGTTTGGCACTTGAACTTGTTGCATACCAGGAGTATGCATACGTGGTTGGCCATATTGATCAAACTCAGGTTGAATGTTTATTGGTCCTTCTAATGTTTTAGGACCACTTCCTAAATTTTTTTGTTGCATTGCAGGAATCACTCCTCCTATTTCTGCTCCAGAACTAGAGGGGTTTTCTAAAGAACCAAAACCTAAATTAGCATCACCAGAAACAGGTTGACGATACAAGTTGTTCATAAACTCTGCCATCATCGGTGTTTTATCTATACGTGTCATTGGGTTAGGATCATAATAACCTAAAGCTCTCATGTCTTGTCCCGAAGGTAGGTTTAAATATGTTCGGTCTTGTGTACCTAGCATCTTACCAGCATATTCTTCATTAAAACCTGGTCGGTATTTCTCAAATAAATCTTGGTACTGTTGACTACTAGTATCTATTACTGGACGTGGGTTAAAACCTTGACCTTGTGTATATAATGTTCCACCTCCTGGTCCTTGAGTAGACACACCTGCTCCTGCAAGATAGTCTTGAATTTTTTGTCCTCCACCTAAATCAAGTGTGTTTGTAATTCCGCCACCTATCATTGTATCATCCCCAATAATGTCTCAATAACAATTAAACCAACGGCCCCCACCGTAGTCAAAACAACCCAATAGATTTTGTCTATCTTACCGCCCAATTTTTCTACGTCTTTGTGCACGTGTTGTACATCGTCTTTTAAATTATTTAAATCTCTCTTCACCCCGGTTATGTGTCCTTGTATTGATATTATGTGTTCGCGTTCTGTTTGTGGTTCCATTTCCATAATCAACTCCCAAAAATAGGATCGGTTGATCCAAATACTCTTTGTCCTTGTTGCATGGTTCTGTTGTTAATTAGTGGATTGTTCATTCCTGTTTGTACCACACTTCCAGGAGACAGTCCACCTACTGGTGCAATGTTATTGTTGGTGGCTGCTGCCGGTAACGCGTTTGACTGTACTCTAAATGGGTTGTCAAAAATAGGGAAAGTTGTGTCGTACAATGGCAAGTTATTGTATTTTTCTGCCATTCTGTTGATCTGAGTTTCAGCTAATCTGTATGGATTACGCTCACCTATTGCTCTAGCATTTTGACCAAATGCTTTAATAATATTTTCTGAAGGTATAAAAGGTTTGAATCTACCAGTCTTAATTGCGTTTAATTGTTTTGTAGAAACCCTGTCAGCAAACTGTCCATCAATTGCGCCTTCTTTTGTACCCAACACTCTAGCTGCATAATAATCATCAAACAATTCTTTGTTAACATTATACAGTGCTTGGTTAGCAATAGCATAACGATCTACAATGTCTGCTGGGTCAATAGGTCCACCTCTTAATAGTGGTGTTGTAAATTCTCTACGTGCATTGTTAACACCTGTTCTGTATTCTGCAATTTTAAATTTCATACTTCTCAACGGATCAACTTTAACAGCACGTGCACCAGCAAAACCTAACAACTCATCACCTAACTCATACGTTCTACCGTACTTGTCGTACTTACCTTTTTGTACTATGTCGACACCTTCTATTGCTAAGTCTAATCTTTTAAATGCTTCTACTGATCCTGGCACCTGTGTCTTTGCTATGTGGCCTGCAACAATACTTACCTTTTCACCCCATGGTGTTTCATCTGTATACAAACGACGGCCTTCTCTTGTACGACCACCTCTTAATATAATATCAGAAGCTGCTTCAAACCAAATTGATTCACTCATAAATGGTGAGAATGTTTCTTTAGTTGCATCAAACATACCAACAGCTACGTTCTTCATAATCTCACCCTCATCAACACCTTTACCAATACTATTTATCATAGTATTAATTGGTCTGATCATTGTGTCGTATGCATTTGTGTGTGAAAAATCTATGTATTTTAGTTCTCCTGTTTCTCTGTCTTTGATTGGAACTAGTGTAGAGTTTCTTGACCACTCAGGTACAAATCGTCTAAGCGCATCCATCTCCACATCGCTAACATCATACAACGCTTGAGCTCCTTTAGTAACACCGTATGGCACTGCAACAACTGTCGCTCCTAAACCAAATAATCTTTTCATACCTATGCCACGTAATGGATTTACAACTCGTTTATCATCTAATGTGTGTTCATATTTAATTTCTTTTAAAGCACGGCCTAAAATATTAGTAGTTGTTCTCATAATTTCTGCGGGGAAAGATACGAAATTACCAAACGGAAGACGTCTTAGGCCTTTTACAAACTCATTCACCATGTCGTAGTTAGGTATATTGTTTCTAACAATACTAGCTGCTTCTTCATTCAATGCTTTTGGGTCTACCTTTATGCCAACTTTTGCATAAGCATCATTCAGTCTTTGTCGCTCTAGTGCGTAGCTTGTAATTTTCCAAAAATCATCTTCAGCTGTGTACATATCTTCTGTCCATTTTTTAGCTTTAGATAATTGCTTTGTAAGTCCACGCAATCCAGTTTGCGCGTTTAGTGTTGAACCAAACTGTACATCTTTTAATAGTCTTTGTAGATCACCAAGACGAACGTTACTGTTTACAACACCTAATCTTAATAGTTCTCTGTACTCGTCATTCGCGATCCGCGATCCAGGTAGATTGGTTTGCAGTGAGCGGTACGCTTCTTTCATAGCCACTGCCATTTTATCAGGACTAACAGTTACACCTGGTAGCAATCCGTTTGCTCCGGCAAAGGCACCAGCAGATACAAAGTTACGCACGTGCGTAATAGGACTTAATATTGTTTTTGCAATCTGTGACGTTGCCTTTGGATACAAGATAAAACTGTCATACATTTGTGTGTACCATTCTTTATCTCTTTGTACCATGGCGCTTTGTTCAATAGCTTCTGCTACAGATTTTTCTGCGTACATACCATTCATAGGGTTTGTAATACCAGCTTCTATTGTACGTGACGGATCAATCTCAACTTTCTTAACATTAGGACCAAGTGCATTAATTGCATCTACTTCTGTTTCGTAAAAGAAACCTTTGTTGCCTGCTGCAATATCTTCTTTGCTACGTTTAATAAGATCATTATAAAATTCATTACGTCTTGCAATCAATGATAGTCTGCCTGTGCCTGCTAACACTGTTTGCATAGGGTCTTCTATCTTACCTAGTAGTTCATTAAAAACTTGTTTTGCATCATCAGTAAAATTTTCTAAACCAACTTTATTTTTTCCTGCAAGGTCATCTAGTATTGTTCTGTTAGCAAAAAAATCTGGCACATCTAAATATAACCCAACTGTGCTTGGACTACTTGTTGGTCTAGTGCCCTCTACAATTTTGTCTACATAGTGTCGTGCTTGTGCGTCTGTTATTTCTTCACCTGCTTCTTTTGCAGATTGTTTAAACATAACCATAGCTTTGTTAACAGCTTCTTCACTTGGTCTGTAGTTAACCATTGGTATAATAGATTTGTTTTGAAATATTTCGTATGTTGATCCAAGGTAGTTACTAAATTTTTTACTAAACAAATCTCTAAACTCATCTAAGTTTGCCTTGTCCATCTTTGCACCGAGACGACTAAACATATGCCCCCATCCACCACGTATATTGTAGAACTCTTTAAACACACCATCAATATCAGATTGTTTTGCACCTTTAGCTTTCATTTTAGCTGTTAATGATTTAACCATATCAGAATCAAGTTCACCAAAATCAAACCTACCGGTCACACCTATGTCTGCTTTACCAGACAACAACACATCATTCATTTCCTTCATGAATTCTTTACGCCCCTCATTACCCATTTTGTTAAATGGGTTAACTACAAATGGAAAAATACCGTCAATGTGTTTGTCTAAACTACGCGCAACTTCACCAGCATAGTTTACATCCCCGGCCCGCGCTCCAAGACTAGCTCTTTCCATTTCAAAAAACTCTTGGGGCTTGTCACCACGTGGTCTAAGTTTACTTAAGAACCTGTCTAGTGCATCGTTGTCAGATGCCATGTCGTTACGACGTTTAACAGCTGTCTTAATTGCTGACCCTGTGCCACCAATTACACCCATCATTAACGAGCTGTCTAAACCGAACTTTATTCTGTTCATAACTTCTTTAGACGCTTCGTTTGCATCGTTCTCGTTTAACTGTGTTGGTCCACCAAACATATCACCAAGTGTTCCAGCTTTGTTAACGTCACCTATAAAGATTGCATCGGACACACCAGCTGCACCAGCTCCACCAAGTGTTGCATACAGTCTGCCTTTACCATTTAATGCAGTCTTCATTCTTTCTTCTACTTTTGGATCTGTAATTCTAAAATAGTTACCATTACGTTTTGCAAGCAACGCTGCCTTTGTAGCTTTTGTGCCCATGTTAAATGCTGTTGCACCAGGTATACCAAGGTTAGTTAATAGTCTAACCATACCACCTATTGTTGTAGAGTCTGCTTTCTCATCTAAATTTGTCAGCTCGTCAAACCACTTCTCAACTTTAGCTGCGTTGTTAGTGCCAAGACCCATGTCTATTAATGCAGAACCAAGCACGAATGCACCACGAGGTATGTCAATTAGACCGGCTCCTATACCTGCTAGCATACTTTCTATAGTACCTACTTTGTTTGTAGGTCCACCAATTGTTCTTGATTCGCCACCACCAATTTTTCTTTGTGGTGAAATCGTTATACCACCATTAGAAAATCCTACACGTCCTCCTTTTTCAAGTTTATTAAATGCTTTAGTTGATACTGGTTGAAACCCTTCTAAGACTATTTCTCTATCTTTTGCAATTTGTTCAAGTTGTTTACCTAAAGACATTTCTTTAACGGAATATTTTCCAAACACAGAAGTGTCGTTAGATATTCTAGCAAATTGTGGTAACCAATGATAACTTCTAGTATCATATTTTAAAGCAAGGTTTGGATTTGCCGCTGCTTCTGCTGCTCTATCTAATTGAAATTTTATTATTCTTGTTTCTAGTGCCGCTTCTATTGCGTCTGCTTCTTCAAATTTACCAATGTCTCTTAATCTGTCAGCTTTCATCATTTTATTATATGCACTATCTTTGCTCCAATATCCTCCCACTTGAGTATTTTCAAACAACATATCTTTTTCATTGTTTGCAAGTTTTGTTGCTGCTCTTAAGTTTTCATCTTTTAAAATTGCATCACCAACTTGTTTTATTTGTTTTGGGTTTGCGTTTTCTATAAATTCTTTTGGATCAATTTTTAATTTTTTTAAAACGGAAACTATTGCTTGTGTGTGTTCTGTTTCTAATGCTTTGTCAGTTCTTCCTTTATATTTCTTTTTTGGATCTATATATGCGTCAGAGGCTTCATTAATTTTTTGTTTAATTTTATCAAGTTTTCTTATTTCACTTCTTTGATTAGTGGTGTAATAATTTTTATCTAAAAATCTTCTAACTTTTGTAGATAAAGCATACGTGCCTTTTTTAGATGTGGTTGGCAAAGCTTCTATGCCTACACTTTTTAAAGCACTGCCAAATACGTCGCTGGTGTACCCTTCTGGTTTGTCCATAAAAAGTTTTACCATAGCGGTATCTGTAAGATTAGGGTCAAAGTCAGATCTTCTAACTTGAGTGGTAGACTGTTTAGCTTCTTTAAGTTTTTTTAAAATAAAATCTTTAATTTTTTTGTTTGCTGGAAGCATAAGTTCAATTTTTCTATTTGTATCTTTTAGTGCCGACTTAGAAACTGTTCCTGGAAGTGCATATTTTCGATGGATGTTAACAAGACCTTTCCATGTTTTTGGGTCGTTTTTATCAAACTTTTTAGCTATCTCATCAATATTTAATTGTTTATCTATTTCTTCTTTAACTGCTTTCGTAGTCATAGAACTTTTTTTTGCAATTTTTCCTGATTTATCTCTTATGTTTATTGGTGAAGTTAATTTTTTTATGTGTTCTTTAGTGTAACCAATGTTTTTTAAAAGAGCATCCCTATTTTTCATTGCTTCTTCAAGTGTAGTTCCAATTTTTAACGTTGTCCTGTGTCGTTTTCCGTTTCTGTCTGTAACATTAAGTCTAAAATATGGTGATTTGTATTTTCCAGTTACTGGACTTATTCGTGTTTCCATAGTGATAAAATTAAAATTTTCATCACCAATACTTTTTAAGCTGTTACCGTATTTGGAAAAAATTTTACCTGCTGTAGATTTAAGAATTGCTTGTGCTACCATACCCTAGCTCCTCGCGTGGGCTTCGGCTTCATATAGGTCGTTAAATGGTTTTGATTCAGCACCTGGTGTACGAGGTTTAGCAACGTACATACCACCATACAAGTTAGCAGGATCATAATAAACTGTTCCTGCAGCCATTCGACTGTCGTCCGCTGCGTCGCCTTTTTCGTTGGTAGGAAGAATATCCACGACTCCGTCTTCATAGGCTTGTAGACCTTGGATCGCTTTGCTTCTTTGTTCTGGAGTTAATTCAGGTGATGACATGATAGCTAATTTAGCTTGGTCAAACATTTGTTGTCTTTGTGTTTCTCCACCAATTACATCACTTACCGCTGCTCGTTTAGCTTCATTTCTAATTACGTCGTCTTCATCTAATACTTCTGATACACCTTGAGCTATTCCTTTAAAGCCTTCTCCTAATCCTTCGTCTATGTTTTCCGCACTGTATAAAGCCGCTCTTTTTAAAGCTTCAACTTTATCAGGTCCCTCGCTTAATGCTGCATAGTACAAGTCTTCTCTTCTTTTAGAATCTTCTACCATTCTAGAAAATTCTTCTTCCTGTGTTCTCTGTGTATTTTTAGCAATAGAATCGTCAACAGAACTTGATCCTATTTTTTTAACTTCATCTTCTCTTCCAGCAACTAAATCATATAAATTTTTATCCTCTGCTTTTGGATCACCAAACAACATTTGAGCTCCTCTACTAGCTACGTTAAGAGGATTGACGTTAAGGGCAAACTCTCCTGTTCCTTTTAACAATTGAGTTATAAGTCTATCGTCTTCTTCAGCAGGGTTAATAACACCAGCCCTTTCACCTAAAGCTTGACCTAAGCCTGCTACTCCAAGCGCTGCACCAGAAGGTGCAAAAGCTAAATTAGCAAGTTGACGTGCTTGTTGTGCGCCTGATAATTCTTTTATGGGACCTGCGCCTAAAGTTCTTTTTGGATCAATACCGTATTTTATATAATCTCTAATACCTGGACCAGCACCCATTTCTCTAGGTCCACCTAATCTACCAGGAAGTCTTCTTGCTATTGATCTTACAAAAGGCATAGCAGTCCCAGCTGTTCCTCTTAAAATTGCACTTAAAATACCACCTGCAACAGCATGTTGTCTTAACTTTCCATCAGGTCCTGGTTTTACAACTGGTCCACCAGCATTGTACCCATCTCTTCTATACTCTAATCCTGAAGTTATACCAATGCCGTGCGTGTTAACTTCACCACCAAGTTTAAACATTTTTCTTCTAAGTGTAATACTCATTATGCTCCAAATCCAAATAGTTGTCCGATACCTGCTCCTGCTCCGATACCACTTAATAATGTTGACATCGGGCTAGCTCCTGGTGCAGGCGGCGCTGATGTGTATGTATTAGGTGTACCATATCCACCCATTAATCCTGTCAGCTGTCCACCAAAGAAACCTAAACCTTGTTGTGGTTGGAATGCAGTCATCTGATTACCTTTAGCTTGCGTGTCAAGAATTGCTTGACCTTGTTGTTGTTGTTGTGTACCGAACTGACCAAGAGCACCGATACCTTGCATTGCAAGTTGTGGTTGTAATTGTGCCATGCCTTGCTGTCCTTGTGCTGAGCTTTGGAACAATCCTAAATTTTGTGCTGCTTGACCTTGTAGTCCTTGCGCCAAGTTCTGTTGACCTTGACCAGCTTGCCCAAGCATATTTACATTTTGTTGTGCTTGTAAATTAGCTTGTTGGAATGCTGTATTTGCTTGTTGACGAGCTTGTTGATAACCTTGTGCTAACATGTTAGCAGTCATAGACGCTCTGTCTAAATTAGATTGTGCTTGACGTGAACCTTCTTGTACACCAAATCGTTCTGTTCCATACGCGCTACCTTTTGCTGCTGCCAATGCTGCATCTCGTGCTTGTTGACCTGATTGTCTATCAAACTGTGCAAGTGATGCATTAATAACATCTTGTTGGTATGGGTCCATAAATTGTTTGTATGCACCTGGTCCTATATATTGTGCACCTGCATCTTGACCTGACGCGGCTGCTGCTTGAGCTGCGTTAAATGCTTGTTGTGCTTGTCCTAAAGCTCCTGCGCCGGCACCTTGTCCTGCTGCTGCGGCAGCAGAAGCTGCGTTTAAATCAGTTGCAGCCTGATTTAAAAATGGTTGATAACCCGCGATCCCCGTTCCGGTGCCCGAGATTCCTGTAAAGCCACCAGTTTTTGGATCAAACTGTGCTGTGCCCATGCCTTGTTGGTTAAGGAATTGTTGTATCGCTTGTTGTTGTAATTGGTTTTGTGTTTGTGCTTGTGGTAAAAATGATCCGTATTGTTGTCCATATTGGTTTGTACCGCCTGTTGTTAAAATAGGTGTTGCTAGATTGTCCATCATCTGTGGACCAAAGCCTTTTAACATTGCTTCGATACCAGGGCCTTTGTCTTGTACTGTTATACTTGACGGATCTAGTTTGCCTTTAGCATCTAAAAATGCTTGATAATCCTTTTGGTATTGTTCTTGTGGTGTCATTATACTTGTGATTCCAATTGGTTCATTACATCATACATTTTTTGTGCACCTTTTTCAATGTTTCCGCCACCTGCTGCTCGTACAGCATCAGCGGTCATTACAAATTCATTCTTTG
>Ga0181411_1000877_pt1 | contig 11096 bp, 7 predicted proteins | sample 34SPOviralmetaG_FD_130114 | JGI IMG/M metagenome (GOLD analysis project Ga0181411, IMG submission 130114) | Marine viral communities from the oligotrophic San Pedro Time Series (SPOT) site, San Pedro Channel, CA, USA - 34 SPOT_SRF_2012-07-09 | ecosystem: Environmental > Aquatic > Marine > Strait...
ATGTCCAAACACAGATTATGGTGTATTCTTTAGGAATCGCTTAATCATCCCACAACCCACAGATAGCAACTACACAATCTTGATGTCGGATTTATTAGACACAGATAATTACTACGCTGCTGAATCACAATTTAGAATCAACAAAGGAAGTGCAGATTTTCTTGTAGGCTTTTTCCCATACCAAGAAGATCAGTTAATCGTGTTTATGCGCAACAGCATCCACATGATTAATAACATTGCCACTACCTCCGCAGCTAATACTTACGAGATAACAAGACAGCATGGATGTGTGGCACGTAAGTCAATTGCGCAGTCTGGGCCACAAACATTCTTCCTATCTGACAACGGGGTCATCGTCTTGTCACCAGGGCAAGATCCAGCAAAAGGAATCGGGGTTGCAATTTCAAAAGTAAGTGGCGAAACCATACCCATGACCAGACCCATACAGGATCAATTCGATGAGGTTAACTTTGCAGCAGCAGATAAATCATGCGGGATCGTGTATGACAATGCTTACTATCTTGCAGTCCCAACAGGTAGTTCGACAGTACCAAATAAAATTTTTATCTTCTCACTACTTACATCGACATGGACTAGCGTTGACGATTATCCGGCAATGTCAGGCAGTCTAGCATTTCATGTAGATGATTGGGTAGTATGCTCCCACGGATCTGCACCAACAAGACGCAGATTATTCGCATGTAATGACACCGGGTTTTACCTCATGGAAGAAAATTCCATAGATGATTCTGGTCGCAAGATAGGAAGTACATCCGAGTCAGGCACAACTGCAATTGCAGGTAAACTTGTATCACGCTCATTCACATTTGGAGATGTTGGCGTGAAGAGTTGGAGACGTGGACAGGTAGCTGCAAAGACAGTCAATAACGATGCATTTAATATCAAGGTCAACACACTAGACCCAGACGCAAGCAACACAGTATTAAGCCACACCGCAGATGGCACAGAAGAAGCACTCTTCCGCTTTGGTACGGGTCGTACCCGTGGGTATGGCGCGGAAATTGAAATCAATGTCACCGCAGGCAGACCGAGCTTCAGACATCTTGCATTAGAAGCAATTGGGGTAGGGGCAGCAGCAAGAAGGGAAGTTGCATAATGGCAATCACCGCAACAGTTACGCCAGGCTTTACATATGAAACAGGTGTGGATATTACCTCTACCAATTTAAACCAACTTGGTAAACCAACTGTTACTATCAATGAATTAAGTGGTACAATAGTTACACTTAAATCATATGCCGCTGAAGGTGTGCCATCCGCATCTCCAGCCGGACAAATGATATACGTAACAGATGGAAACGCAGGTGCAGCCACAGTCGCAGTATCCGATGGATCAAATTGGAAGGTAGTCGCATTGGGAGCGACAATTGGGTAATGAATATTTTGGAACGAGCCAAGAAGTTTTACGACTCAACCAAGGGCGATATGTTTAAAGATTTAAGTGCGTATGCAGCCTATGGTTATGTATTTATTACGCCGCAAACCATGTTGCTTGGAAAAGCAGTACGGACAGACGCAGACGCACATCCAGACGAACAATGGGGTGTAGTCGCACCTAATGCTTGGTATGTAAAAACTGCTATAGGAGATAATGCAATTTCAGACTTTATAAATAGTATTCCATACCCACTTCCATTTGTTGGGTGGATGCGCCACATGAAAAAACAACCAATTAGGTTTTACGATTTTAATAAAATTATTCGGAGGAAATAACAATGGGAAGTAGTCCAGACATTAATTATCCAGCACAACCTTCCTATGGCGAAGGCATGGCAGACGCACTTAAAGCACAAGTTCAATTACTTACAGGCACAGGTGACTTTGCAAGTACAGGTTCACTCGAATCCTTGCTCCCACTCGAAGAATCGATTCGTAAGAAAACTGCACAGACGGACACTGATATTCTCAGGCAGACCTTGCTTGGTGGTGGTACAGGTGAAAAATATGCAGATGATGGTAGAATTATTGTGGGTTATGATGAACCGACAGGTCAAGCAGGTGGCTATAAAATTGATACTGAAATTTACGAATTAGGAGATGGTTCAATAATAACTAAGAATCTTGGTTACAGGGTAAGTGTAATTGATACAGCAACGGGAAAAATTGTTGATCAAAAAAATGAACCACCACTAGCAAAAGGTATCAGTAAGGTCACAGAAGAAAGTGCTAAAGAAGAAGTTGGGAAATTTCTAAACACTTTAAAATATTTTACGCCGCAACAAGTACAAACATATCAAGACGCAGATGTTCCAGATGCACTAACTTTTAATACTAGTGGTGGAGTAAGCGAAGCAACTCCCATCTACAAAAAAGATGCGTCTGGTAATGATGTAGTAGCACCTGCAGGTTCATTTACACCAGGTCAATCTACACAACGTGCAGGTGATGGCATGGTTGACCTGCTTGGTGACAAGCGTAATGTGCAAAACACAGTTGCGAAACCAGATTACGAGCAGTATGTGCGCGATAGTGGTTACATGCCCGAAGTTGCACGTGATAATTTACGAAGAGAGGCACAAGGTTTACAACCAAGGTCGTTAGCAGAATGGGGAGAAGCTCATTACAAAAGAGTTGGTGCGTCTGCTGGTGATGAACTTCCCGTTACCTACGAACAAGCAGACGCAGGCAGACAAGCTGGATTTGATGAGGGTGGTGGATTTCTTGGTTTATCTGCTTTAGCAGAGGATGTACAAGCAGGTAACTTGTCTCGTCAACGAGAGCGTGATTTAGAGGATGTTGCTCGTTTATCTGGTACATACCAGGACATCATGGAAGACTACAAGCCTGGCACTCAAGAAGCACTTGAGTCTGCAAGGTCAGTACTAGAATCACAAAAAGATTCACTTACGGGAGCAGGGGCAATTGGTGGGCCACAAGGTATAACTGACCCACTATCACTAACAAGCAAAGGATTTAACGCAGCACAAAATACCACACCTGTTGACTTAAAGACAGGCACTTCCTTTACAGGTGCAACGGTTGCAGACCCCATGTCGTTAACTGCAAAAACAGGGTACGATGAATTAGCAGATATTACCGGGCAAAAGCTAACTGCTGGCACAACATACAATCCAACTGCAAATGTAACAGGTAGTGGTTACACCGCAGCACAAGCAGCAGACCCATTAGCCTTGAGTGCAGCCACATCCTACGATCCTTCTGCTGGAGTAACAGGAAAAGGGTATAGTGCAGTTGCAGGTCTAGATGGTGGACGTATTGAAGCAGATAGTTTGCGTGCTAGATTAATGAAGGATGCAGAGGCTGGACTTGACCAAGGACTGACAGATCGTGAGGAGCGACAAATTGCAGAAGCTGCTCGTGCAAGATCCACAATGATGGGCAGAACATTCGATCAGTCAGGTGCAATCGCAGAAGCAGAGGCAAGGGTTGCTGAAGACAACGCACGCAAAATGCAAAACCGAGCATTTGCACAATCTGCACTTGGACAAGAAGCAGGGTTACAACAATCTGACTTAGGGCGTGGCTTACAAGCTGCCATGCAAAACCAAGCAGCACAAAACCAAGCACTTCAGTATTCTTCTGGGCAAGATATGCAAGCACAACTTGCCAACCAAGCTGCAACCAACCAGGCATTACAAGCTGGTATGGCAGCAGGTCTGAGCCAAGAAGCATTAGCTGCACAACAAAAACAAGCTCAGTCATTTGCAAATCAACAAGCAAGTAACCGAGCATCCGAGTTTGGTTCTTCTCAAGCACTCAACGCTGCACTTGCAAATCAACAGGCAAGCAACCGAGCAGCAGAATTTGGTGTGCAAGCTGGACTAGGACGAGAACAAGCACAGGCAGGCTTTGCACAGCAAGCTAATCTAGCAAACACAGCAGCAGAACAACAGAGGAGAGAAAGTGGTTTGCAAGCTGGGCTAAATCAAGAGCAGTTGAAAGCAAACATGGCACAGCAAAAAGCAATGGCAGATGCTGGCTTTACCCAACAAGCTCGTGCTGCTGGTCTAGAGGCTGGACTCACGCAAGAACAAGCAGAGGCACAACTTAATCAGCAACGCTTAATGGCAAATCAGCAGTTTAGCCAGGAGGCAAATAAGTATGGTGCGCAAGAGGACATGCAAGTTCAGCTAAACAACTTAGCTAACCAAATTTCAAATTACCAATTTGAGACAGGCGCGCAAATGGATGCAGATCGCTTAAATGAACAACTCAAGCAGTCAGGTATTCTTGGTTACATTCAAGCTGCTGGTGGACTTGCAGCACTAGAAGATCAATCCACTCTTGATCCTTTCCAAGCAGTGCTTGGACGTGGTGGAGGAGGAAGCTTGCAAGCCGGGCAATCGGTATTCGGACAAGCTGGATACGGACTTAATTCTGCACCGCAATATTTGAACCCAGAAAGTGGTTTAGGATTTATACAGAATCAAGCAACTAATGCAGCAAACATGTACAATGCACAAGTTGCAGCAGATGCCACGAGGTCTGCTGGTATATTTGGTGGACTTGGTTCACTTGCTGGTGGACTTGGTGGTGGCATGATTGCTAAGTTCTGCTGGGTAGCAAGAGAAGTGTACGGAGCAAACAATCCTGCATGGATGGCCTTCAGGTTCTGGATGCTTAATGAGTCACCATCCTGGTTCTTTAAATTGTATGTGAAATACGGAGAACGCTTTGCACGCTTCATATCTGATAAGCCAAGATTGAAAGCAAGGATACGTATGTGGATGGATACTAAAATAAGGAGATAAATATTATGGCAAAACCATTCTTTTCAGGAAATTACGGATCAGCGCTTGCACGGGTCGATACTCGACCCATTCTTGAAGCAGGTAAAGCGCAAGGGCAAATGTTTGCAAATTTAGGTTCTCAGATTGGAGGCATGATTAAGCAATATGGGCTTAATAAGGAGAAGCAGGGCAAATTGACTGATAAAATTGAAAATCGCTTGAAGTTAGATCCAAGTATTGCGCAACGTTTGACAATGTCTGGCGATGAAGAATTTGATAAAAAGAATGCAACTGACATGGAAAAGCTTACTAGCGGTGAACTTGGATTAAAAGGCTTGCAAAGATTAGACAGTGCGATGGCAACGATCAATGAAGTTAATCTACAAAAACAAGCGGAGGAGGATCGAGAAATGAAAAAGTCTGCATTTAAGTTATCGCAACTAACACAACAATTATCAAATGATAACACTAGACTGCGTAATCAAATTGCTGAATTAACAAAAGATGATGTGGTTGAGGCCGCAGGCGCAGACGCAAGGGCAAAAACAACAAAAGCAAATATGTCAGAAACTGAAGAGGCATATCAAAAAGATGTCATAAAGAAAGATTTAGAAAATAAACAAAGTCTTATTGATTACAGACAAGGTGTTATTGAGTATCAAGATTTGCAAAAGAAAAGGTTACAAAATAGTGACACTAATGGATTGAGTTCAAGCAACTCTGATCGTTATCGAGAAATATCAAAGCAGATAGATGGTATAATGGACAATTTTGCAACTGTTGTAGATGGTGAAAAATTAACTATTGAAGATATGATAGAAGATATAACTGATTCTGGAGAGATAATTCTAAGGGACGATATATCAGTTAGAGCAGAAAGCTCGATACCAAGGTTGGAGGATTTACTTAAGGAAAAACATGAGTTGAATCAAAGTCGCATCTTGCAAAATGTACCCATGAGTGATGGTTCAAGACGTAACATGACTCAAGCAGAGTTTAATATTATGTTACAAAAAGATAGAGAAAAAGAAGAACAAGCACAACTTTTGAAACAAGCTGAATTACAGGCTGGTAGTGCATCTAATTTGAAACCGCCAACTATGTTTAAGTAATGGCTACCGAAACAATAGGTATAGATTTTGAGAAATATCAAAATGAACAAGATGCTATTGGTATAGATTACGATACATATTTAGCAGAGCAAAGATTCCCACAAAGCAGAGCAAATCCTGTCGAAGCAAGTGGAGTAGATACTGCGATAATTATAGGTACAGAAGTTGTACCTGCAATTCTTGGCGGCTTATATGGTGGTTTAGTTGGAGGTGCAAGTGGATCGACTGTTGGCAATTTTCTTTCACAAAAATATCGCATAGCTAGAGGTTTACAAGAAGAGATTGGATTTGGAGAACTTGGAGCAGCAACTGCATTTGGCGCAGTACCTGTAGGTAGACTTTCTGGTATGGGTACAGCAGGTAGAGTTACTGTACGCAGTGCCCAAGGTGCAGGACTTGCAACGGGGGAACTAGCAGCAAGGACATTTATTGATGAAGACCGCGCACCAACGCAGGATGAGATTGCAACCACCCTTTTGTTTGGTGGTGTGTTTGGGGGTACTCTTGGCGCGGTAGAAGCAAAGTATCTAAGTGATAATTTAGTTGAAGAAGCAACAGAGGGTATGACCCGGTTGGAACTTGTAAATAAAGTTAAAGAAAAAGTAGACGAAGCAGGTGGTGTAGAAAACTTTGAAGTAGGTAGACCAATAATTAATGCACTTGGCCCACGTAGATTAAGAGAAGTTCCGCAAGAAGGACTTGATGTAGAATTACAACCAGGATTACCTCAACCAAGAACAGGAAGTGATGTTGTAATTGATATTACAGATACAACGCAATACGCAGAAGATTTAGTTCAAAGGTTAGAGAACAAGCTACTACTCGAAGCAGAAGGAGAGGTTTCCAAGATTGCACGATTAAAGGGGCAAGAAGTTACCAAAGAGGTTGCTGATTTACAGAATGCATTTGATACGCAACTCGCAGAACAAGACAAAATTTTTAAAGGATTAAATCGTGAAGTAAATCTTGGTGTACAGAAAATTGGTGATACGGATGCAATAAAATCTATAAAAGAAAGAGAAGCAATACTTGACCATAGGCTTGGGCCAGGCAAAGGGGCAAAAAAAGAAAGAGCAAAACTGCAAGCAGACCTTAAAAGAATACTCAAACGCAATAGGATGGATGTCCTTGATTTAGAGGATGCAATGCGAGCCAATCAAGGTCGTGCAGACCAACCAACCAAAGCAATAAACTTTACGGATCGCCCAATGGAGCAGGCAGGCCCAGCAAGTAAGTCCGAAAGAATGGCAGATGATAAACTTGGTAGTAAATACGAGAAGTTTTTAAACAATGTTAAGCAAGGTATAACTCGTGAGTATGCCTTGCCTGCTGCTGCAACAGGGGCAGCGACTCTTGGTATTCTTTCTAACGAAGAAGAAAGTGACGCAATGAAAGCTGGCTTCAGTCCTATGCTACTTGCTTTACTTTTTGGAAGTATGGGTACAAGGCAATTTCGCAAATTTAAAAACACTACTGCATTTAAACGTGCAAATGCACAAGCGAAAGCAAACCCAAGCAAGGTTGAACCCGATGCAATAAAAGCCGCAAAAATGGATCAAACATTCGAGAGGAATCCTTACGCTCCTCCCGGTAAATTCATGGAAGCTATGTCATCTGCAAAAGACTTTGTGCGTAGTTCATTACAACCTCTTAGCCGGACTTTGAAAGGTATTAATGAGGCACTCCCAGCAGTATTTCGCAACCATGAGGGAGCAATTGCAACAAAGACACGTGAGTACATGGACAAGGTTTCCCCTTTTATTGTGTCCATGACAAAAAGATTAAATGACAATCCAGATAAACAAAGATTATTTAAACAGTATTTGCTTAATGGAGAGTACACTAAAATATCTGATGAGATTTTGGGAGCTAATGCACCACAAGCTCTTTATAAAGAAATGAACGAAATGCGTAAATCGTTAGATGATTTACGAGACTATGCACGACAACGAGGTGGTATTGATGTTGGATACATTGAAGCATACTTTCCCCGCAAAATTAAAAACTATAAACATTTCCGTAAGACATTGGATGAAGAAGAGGGACTGAGTGGAATACGAACAGAGTTAGACAAAGCGTTAGATGAATACGCAGCAAAAAATAACATCAGTAGTAGAGATGCAATACCTAATGATGAAGCTGCTGAAGTTGTAAGTAAAGCACTTCGTACACCTCAAGCTAGTGGCATGACTCCGGGCAATGTAAAGATGCGTACAATCGAAAGCGTTTCACCAAAGATGCTCGATGCTTATGCAGATCCAGCAGATGCTCTTAGCGATTATGTGCAACGCATGGTTCAAGCAACAGAGCGGAGAAACTTTTTACTTAGAAAACCAAATGCACCTTCTGATCAAGTTGGATTTGATGGTAGCAAAGATCAAATAAATGCAGACTTGGGAATGCGAATGGAAGTATCTGAAGATATGGTAGGTGCATTGGCAGATCGTTTGAGGAAAGAAAATAAACTTAGTACAGATGATATAGATAAACTTAAAGAAGTAATTAGAGGTAGGTTTAACAGCAAAACTGTTAGCCCATTTTTTCAAGGTGTAAAAAATGCAAACTATATTGCAGTCATGGGTAACTTTGGATCTGCGATAACCCAGCTTGGTGACCTTGCATATTCAATTCACTTTAATGGTTTTGATAACACTTTTAAAACATTGTTTAACAGTAAAGATAATTTTGATTTTGTTAAACATTTTGGTTTAAGTGATAGTTCAATTGATGCTGTTACAAGTACAGATGGAATTAGTAATGTACTAGATAAAGTATTCACCTTTACACAACTCAAAAAACTAGATCAATTGGGAAAGAATACTACCATGAACGCATCATGGAAAAAGTATAAGGCACAAGCTAAGAGAGATGCACCTGGATTGCGTGATGAACTTACACCTGTGTTTGGCAGCGAGCGTGCTGGACAAATGGTTAAGGAGTTGCAAGAGAGTAACCCGGCAAGTAAAGATTTACCTAAATCTGTTGAGGAATTAATATGGTATAAGTTTTTGGATCTTAATCCGGCAACGCTTGGGGAGATGCCACTATATTATAATTCAAGTGGAAACATGCGCATAGCTTATATGTTAAAATCTTTTACTATAAAACAATTTGATGTGTTCCGTGAAGCTGGCATTGAGGATATTATAAAATCAAAAAAATTGTACAAACAAGGTAAGAAGGCAGAGGCAGCAAAGTTAGCAGGCAAAGGAATGAAAAATGTCCTTGGACTTGCAGTTGTTTTTGCAGCAGCAAACGCAGGCACAGATGTAATTAAAGACTTAATGTATGGCAGACCGATAAAGAAAAATGATTTATTAGCAGACAATGCACTAAAGCTTCTTGGAATTAATCGTTACCTTGCGTACAAAGCAAAAAGGGAAGGTATAGGTAAAGCATTACTTGAGACTATGCTGCCCCCAATGACTGTGTTTGATCGTGGTGGAAAAGATTTAGATGATTTACTTAGTGGCAAAGAGTATAAGGGTAATCTTTTGCAAGGATCACCATTAGATATTGTTTATTGGCGATACCTTGGAGGACTTGACAAAATCCAAAACTCCAAGTAACTTAAAATTCTCAGGGCGTAGTAACCCTCAGATTAATAAGCTGGTGGGGACATCAGCATAAGCCACTCGAAAGGGTGGCTTTTTTTTGCACTATAGAGTTTTTTAATTTTTTTTCAAATTATGTTGACACGATCAAAAAGATGTCTTTTTCTGCACTTGGATACGAGAAAAGACATCAGTGTTTAAGAGGGATGGTTCGTCACTCGCAAGAGGGAACGATAATACTATTAGGCAATGATATGAAAAAACCGACAAAAAAACAATATACATCATTTAAAAAATCTTATGAGTAAATCTGCTTTACAGAAGTCAAACCGCATATTAACTGTAGGTGAGCCTTATAACCCCACCACAAATATGCCTAATACCCCCATTGAGCTTAATTTTGTAGCGCCTCCGTTGCGAGTCATATCAATAAGTGAACTAATCTACACCTACATGGACTGTCGTGCAGTGAATTTTACCCCACCTGCATACAAGACCATGAAGGCATGTGCTGGTATCTTCAGGCTAGTGTTAAAAGACTTGGGCATGTCGGTGGACATGGACACTCGATACCTCGGTGGGACACACCCACAATACAACCTTACGTTACCTGCTCATTTTGCACAGGTATTCCCGGAGCATAAGGAACGCTTGAGGCGTGCGAAGAGTTTGTTTTCAAGAAATATGTGCGAGTATTATGTGACTTGCGGAATTGAAGCTCGCTTCTTTGCTAATTGGACAGCACACCGGGTTGTACCGATTGGCGTGAAAGCGTTCATCCCTACGGATGCAATTGATCGTATTACCAAGAAGTGCGAGGAAGCACGTTTCAGTAGACCAAATATTTACTTGGCGTATCTGCTAGGCTATGGCCTTGGTTTGCGTAGATCCGAGATACAACGTGCAAAGTGGAGTGATTTTTATTCAACGCTAGATGGCAATAAATTGATAAGGGTCTGGCAACCTAAGAGCATCAAGCGTGCAAAGCCCACGGACTTTGAGGATCGTCCTTGCGATCCAACCTATTGGGGCATGATTCAAGACTTACGTGGTGATGCAGATTCGGATGCAACTGTGTTAAATGCAACTAAGGATTTCCTTCGCAGGGTATTCTTTCGTTTCTTAAAGGATGAATGTCAGGTTACAGAGACATATCCCATACATTTACTGCGTAAGTACTGCGGTCACCGCATCATGCGAAGTGATGGTATCTATGCTGCCAGCAAAGCGCTTGGTCATGCAGATACGAAGATCACTGATCGTATATACTCAGGATTGCCGCAATTAAAGGCATCCTAATTTAAACTTCAATTTAAAACCTTTAGGGTAAAAAAACAATATTTAATAATACAAATGACTACAATAACTTACAATGGAATCGAATTGGCACAAAAAAAGGACGGCACAGTTGAGGTATTCTGTGACCGCCCAAGTGTGGTCTCTATTACTGAACTAATACAGACACTTACTTTGCTAACTGAAACTTCAGAGGAAGCTCCATCCTCATTCCATTCTCTTCAATCACCTTACAACCTGCTCGCAGGATCTGATCGTAAACCTGAGCCTGGAGCAGCCCGGTAGAGTCCGCTAATTCTTTAACAGTATTACGAACTTGCGGACTCAATCGCACGGACACTGGTTTGGTTAGATTTAATTTCTTAGGCATGGAACACCTTAAAAAACACATAAGGACACATGTCAATACATAAAACGACAAAA
>Ga0181411_1000878_pt1 | contig 11085 bp, 10 predicted proteins | sample 34SPOviralmetaG_FD_130114 | JGI IMG/M metagenome (GOLD analysis project Ga0181411, IMG submission 130114) | Marine viral communities from the oligotrophic San Pedro Time Series (SPOT) site, San Pedro Channel, CA, USA - 34 SPOT_SRF_2012-07-09 | ecosystem: Environmental > Aquatic > Marine > Strait...
CTTCCAGGTAGTTTTTACTGGATGTGAAACCGATTTTGAGGGTTATCCAGATGATAACGTACACGGAGGAGCAATGTGGGCCAGGATGCCAATACAAGCTCTTATAGCAGACGTTCCTTTGCAAGAGTGGCCAAAGCCTATGGAAGATCATTTAGCTCAACCATGGGATTGTCTAAGCCATCATCATAGCGTGGTTTCTTTAGACAGAGTCAGCTCAAGTCCCTGGTATTGTAAAATAGACGGTGAGTTTTATATGGGAAAATATATGTTTACGGTTGATTATACCGATCACTCAATAGCAGATGATCCTGCTCAACATAAACAGTCACATGTGTTATATTTGACAGACGCTGGTGAATATACTGGCAATTTTGTGGCTCTACCGAATAACAGAGTAAGAGCAACTAATCCAGCTTTATGGAGAACGGGTGAAGGCGCACCAGATTTTGCACCATCACAATGGATCCATTCTGCCGAGGAGCATGAAAGCTATACAGATCCAGTCAAGACATTTGACAATTTGTATGCCTCAGACGAAGATAGAGAGTAATTATGGCATTATCTGGAAGCAAAGACTTTGAATTAGATGTAGCGGATTACGTTGAAGAAGCGTTTGAGCGTTGTGGCCTGGAACTTCGTACTGGTTATGATCTTAAAAGCGCAAACAGAAGTCTCAATCTTATGCTTGCAGAGTGGGCCAACCGAGGTCTAAACCAATGGACTGTTAAAGAAAAAACAGTTGCAATGGTTCAAGGAACTAGCACATACAATATAGACAGCACCAACGCTACAGCTCCGATTGATGTTCTGGACGTTTACATAAGAGAAACTCAAGGATCTGAAACAACAGATCTTCCCATGACCAGATTAAGTAGAGCTGAGTATTCACACATAACAACAAAATCAAGCACTGGTAAGCCAAATCAATTTTTAATTGATAAGCAAACTACACCAACATTAACAGTTTGGCCCGTACCAAATAAAACTAGCACCTATACGGTTTACATGAATGTTCTTACAAGAATGGATGATGCCGACGCTGGTGCAAATACCATGGACATGCCATTTAGGTTTTATCCATGTTTAGCAGCTGGCCTAGCTTATTACATTTCATTGAAAAGAGCTCCAGATAGAACCAGTTTGTTAAAAAGTTTATACGAAGAAGAGTTCCAAAGAGCTTTATCTACAGACGAAGACAGAGCATCATTTAGAGTATCGCCTAGTCTGAGGAGTTATAACAACGCATAATGGCTTTTGCATCTGGTAAATTTTCTTATGGCATTTGTGATATATCTGGTTTTAGATATAAGCTCCAGGATATGCGTAAAACTTGGGATGGCTTATTAGTCGGCCCAGATCAGTGGGATCCTAAGCATCCACAGTTAGAACCAAAGCCAGCTCCAGATGATCCACAAGCTGTAAAAAATGCTAGACCAGATAAAGCTGACGATAATTCAAAATTTTTAGTTTATACTAATGTTGGAGACGGTAAGCTGGGAACAGTTCTTACAACTTTTTCAGTTACAACAAACGTAGGCGAGATTACGGTGACAACATGAGTTTTACATACAGCACATTAAAAACTGCAATACAAGATTATTTAGAAGTATCAGAAACTACGTTTACAAACGAATTACCAACTTTTATTCAAGAAGCTGAGGATCGTATATTTTCATTTGTTCAATTACCAGAACAAAGAAAAAACGTCCAGGGCACAGTAACCACTGGCAACAGATTCTTGGCTACACCAACAGATTTCTATGCTCCTATGAGTTTGGCTGTAATAAGCTCAGACACATACGATTACTTAGACTTTAAACATCCTTCATTTATTAAGGAATATTCTTCTGGTACCACAAGGGCCAAGCCAAAATATTACTCACTATTTGATGATGCAGCATTTGAAGTTTCACCTATGCCCGATTCGGACTATACGATTGAACTTCATTATTTACATAAACCAGTCTCATTGACTGCTGGTAGCGACTCTGGCACGACATTCTTATCCACAGACTATTCTGACGCTTTGTTGTATGGTTCTTTGGTTGAGGGTGCAATTTTTCTTAAAGAGCCATCTGACGTTATTGCACAGTTAGAGGGACGCTTTAAGGAGGCGGTAGCCAGAATGAAAAACACATCCGAAGGTCGTGGAACACGCGACGAATACAGATACGACTCAGTCCGCTCTAGCGTAAGCTAATGAGCGTAATAGAAAACTTAGAGGGCAAGAAAATTGCTCTAATAGGACTTGGCATATCACAAGTTGATTTTGCTATTGGTTTACAAAACGGCAGGGAGTGGGACGAGGTCTGGTGTATCAACTCAGCTGCATCCACATATCCATGCGATAGAATATTTATGTTAGATCCTGCAAGTAGATTTTTTGATAGTAATGACGCTGGACATCAAACTTCTGTAATGTGTAGGGTTTTACAAGAAAATGATGCACCTGTATATACTTGCGAATTAGATCCGCGGATTAAAAACCCAGTTATGTATCCTTTAGAAGATGTCTGCAACTCAACAAAGTGTGCATATCTAAACAATACAGTAGCTTATGCAATAGCTTTTGCCTTGCATAATAAAGTAGGACAATTAGATCTATTTGGTATTGATTTTTCTTACAAAGAAAACATGCACTTTGCAGAAGCTGGTAGAGCTTGTGTTGAGTTTTGGATTAGCAAGTGTATGGCAGCTGACATACTAATAGGTATCAGCGGAAGATCTACAGTATTAGATTCAAACGTGCCAGCAAATGAAAAGCTGTATGGTTTTCATAGATTGGATAAACCATTAGTTGCAATACCGCATGAAGGTAAATTTATTATTGGACCATACGATGAAATAAATGATGAATTAGAAAAGCATGGTTTAAAAATAAATGAAGACATTGCTCCACCAGAACCCTACAAAGGATGAGTGTAAAAAGCGATTTTGCATTAGGCAGTGTGGGTGTAACAACCACTGAAAACAAAGGACATGATCCAGAGTTTTGGGCGGCTCAGGCAACAAAGAAAATATGCGACTATTCTGAGTCTGCTCCAGAGCATATCAAACAGCAGGCTTTGGCTTTTCAAAATCAAGTTTATACTGTAATCTTACATAGTATGAAAAATGCAATTAAGTCGCATAATACGACTTATGCAAATTTATTAGAAAAACAAGGCCACAGCGACATGGCTAAAATATTAAAGGAGCTATAATGGCAATAACATCGGCAATATGTACAAGTTTTAAACAAGAGCTTTTAGTGGGCACTCACAACTTTACAGCATCAAGTGGCAACTCTTTTAAGTTAGCTTTGTATACTAGCTCGGCTACACTAGGAGCAGGAACTACAGCATACGTTACAACTGGTCAAGCAACTGGGACTAACTACACAGCTGGAGGATCAGCATTAACAAACGTAACACCAGTAACTTCTGGTACTACTGCTTTGTGTGATTTTGCAGATTTAACTTTTAGTAACGCAACCGTAACAGCAAGAGGGTGTCTAATATATAACGACACAAATTCTGATAAAGCTGTTGCAGCTATAGATTTTGGCGGCGACAAAACATCTACAGCTGGAGATTTTACGATTGTTTTCCCAAGTGCTACAGCAACTGGTGCAATTATAAGATTAGCTTAATAGTAGCAATGTTTACATTAAATTATGCCGCTATCAAAAATAAATTTTAAGCCTGGAATTAATAAGGAAGAAACCGATTACGCAAACGAAGGTGGTTGGGTTGACGGTGATAAAATTAGGTTTAGAAAAGGCCGCGCAGAAAAAATTGGTGGTTGGGAAAAATACTCTACAAACACTCTTTTAGGATCTGCTAGAGCTTTACATTCTTGGATTTCTTTGGGCGGAACAAAATATCTTGGTATAGGCACAACTAATAAATATTACATAGAAGAAGGTGGCACATATAATGATGTCACACCAATAAGAAAAACTACTACAAACGCAGCAACTTTTTCTGCAACCGATGGATCTTCTACTGTTACCGTAACCGATGCAGGTCATGGCGCAGTTAATGGAGACTCTGTCACTTTTTCAAGTGCAGTAAGTCTTGGTGGTAATGTTACAGCCGTAGTTTTAAATCAAGAATATCAAATAAACCTGGTTACAGGAACAAACACTTATGAAATCACTGCAAAAGACACCAGCGGATCTACGGTTACAGCAAACAGTAGTGATGACCCATCAACAGGTGGAGGTAATGGTGGATCTTCAACAGACGCAGTGTATCAAATTAATTCTGGACTAGATTTTTATGTACAATCCACAGGTTGGGGTGTTGGCACTTGGGGTGCAGGCGGATGGGGTTCGTCAACTGCGCTTTCAAGCGCAAACCAACTACGCTTGTGGACACATGATAATTATGGCGAAGATTTAATTATTAATCCTAGAGGTGGTGGTATTTACAGGTGGATTGAAAATGATGGTGTTGAAACAAGAGCGGTTGAATTAGCCACTACAAGTGGAGCTAATTTAGTGCCAACACTAGGATTGCAAACTATTACGTCTGAGACTGATAGGCATTTGATTGTATTAGGTGCCGATCCGTTAAACGACGCTGGCACAGCAAGAACAGGAACTTTAGATCCAATGCTTGTCGCATTTAGTGATCAAGAAAACCCGTTACAGTTTGAGCCATTGTCAACAAATACAGCAGGATCGTTAAGATTATCATCTGGTTCATCAATCGTTGGTGGTCTTAAAGCAAGACAAGAAATACTTATTTGGACAGATACATCTTTGTATTCAATGAATTTTATTGGACCACCACTTACTTTTGCTATTAATTTAATAAATGAAGGCGCTGGTCTTATTGGACCGAAAGCATTTTGTAATTCACCGAAGGGTGTTTACTACATGTCAAAAAATGGTTTTTATTTTTATAACGGATCAGTACAACAAATACCTTGTAGTGTGCAAGATTATGTTTTTTCAGATCTTGACGAGTCACAGGCTTATAAGTGTTTTGCTGGACTTAACGAAGAGTTCTCAGAAGTATGGTTCTTTTATCCTTCGATATCAGACAATACAAGAGAAATATCTAGGTACGCAATTTTTAATTACGAAGAGGGATCCTGGAGTATAGGATCTTTAGAAAGATACAGTTGGCTTGCAGCTGGTGTCTTGGATAGACCATTAGCTGCTGGTGAAAATGGATCTAAATATGTATACGAGCATGAAAAAGGATTTAATAACGATGTAAGCGCTATGGATGGTGTTTTTATTGAATCTGCTGACATTGACATAGCAGATGGCGATAACTTTGTTTTCTTGAAAAGAATTTTACCAGACATTTTATTTGTTAATGACGTAGGCACAAGCCAAGATCCTGCTATTAATGTAGTGGTTAAAAGAAGAGACTTTAGCAACCAAACCCTATCTACAGATTCAACCACGCAAATAACGCCAAATTCTACTTATGGTTCTTTAAGATCTCGAGCCAGGCAGTTTGTCTTACGTTTTGAATCAGACGATGATAATACCGAAGACGATAAGAAAAATTACAAGTGGAGGCTTGGTAGTACAAGAGTAGAGATTCAATCATCTGGGCGTAGATAATGAGTAAATTACTTCCAACTCAGTTGCCGCTCGCTGTAGGCGAAAATGTTACAGCCGATACTTTTAATCGCTTAATAAGAATTTTAGAAATTAACCTAGGATCAGTGGATCCAGACGTAATAAAATCTTTTAACTCCACAGACCTTAGCGAATTGCAATTTGCTACAGGAGCCATTATATTTAACACAACGACAGAGGTTCACCAAGCCTTTGATGGAACGCAGTTTAGAAACCTGTATGAACATCAAACTTACTTGACTGGATTTTCTGCAACAACAAGTATAGGAGCGGTAACAGTAAGTACACCATGAATACATTAGAGCAAAGTTTACAAAGAGTATATGGCTTGCAAGAAGGCGGTCCAGTTGTCCAGGACATGATGATGCGTCCAGGTGAGCAAATGCCACCACAAGACATGATGCAAAGAGGTCCTGTATCAGAAGAAGAAGTCGATATGTTCCTAGATGATGCAGCTAAGGACATGACCGAAGAGGAAAAACAAATACTTGAAGATCTATTAGAACGTGGAGCTGCAATACAAGAATCACCTTTAGCAGCTGAGGTACAAGAACTTAAACAATACGGTGAAGGCCCAGATACAGAGTTAGCGCATTTAAGACCTGGAGAAATGGTCATACCACCAGAGTTTTTAGAAGATGCTAAGTTTGAATCAGCGTTAGCTAAAAAGTTTGACGAATTTGATATTAACCCAGAACAAGCAATAGTAGGTTCGGGTATTGCAAGTCTTAACCCTACAACTGGCTTAGAACAATTTTTCTTTAAGAAGATTGGTAAGGCCCTTAAAAAAGTAGTTAAAAAGATAGCACCTATAGCTGGACCACTAGCTAACTTTATTCCAGGAGTCGGCCCAGTATTAGCTGGAGCAATAGGAGCTGCAACCAATGTAGCAGCAGGTAAAGGACTCAAAGGCGCAGTATCTGGAGCACTCGGCGGTTATGGTGCTGGTAAATTATTCAGTGGCGTGGGCAGTTTAGGTACAGTCGGCGGTAAAGCAGTTGGCCAAGGTGGCTTTAGTGGGTTAGGCGGTTTAGACAAATTTAGAGCTTTAGGCAGTGGTTTAAAATCTGGCAACTTAGCAAGCACGTTCTTCAACCCAGCTACTGGTGATAAAGGTATATTTGGTGGTAGTATTGGTCCATCAATAAGAAGCGGTTTAGGTAGCTTAACAGGATTAGGTCAACCACAAACTTACGATACTGGTGATGTTATTGGTACTTTAGACGGTCAGCCAGTAACAAGAGCAGATCTTAAGAACATGAATGTAGATCAAATTAGCCAAATGCAAATGACACAAGCTGCTGTCAACGATAAAACATTAATGCAAACATTAAGCGCAAAATTTTTACCGCAAGGCGTTGAAAACATGTTGGGCACAGGCCCACAAGGCGGTGGTATCTTTAGCGGAGGTCAAAACCAACAACAAAGTGGCGGTCTATTCGGTGGTGGTTTCGGTGACGCACTTAAGATGGGCGGCATAGGAGCTTTAGCTGCTGGTTTAGGTAAGTTAGCTTACGAAGATGCTAAAAAACAAACAGGCGTGCCTTTGACTCCATTAACAACCATGAGTCCTACAGGCAGATATAACATAGAAGCTGAAATATCCAGAAGAATGGGACAAGAAGCTCCGAATCCAGTTGAGTTCGGTTTACTGCCAACAGGCACATTACCAGAGTTATCTGGTGGTAAGCCAGCAGGTATGATGTACGGCGGTCCTGTAATGGCTTATGCCGAAGGTGGAGCAGTACAAATGCAAGAGGGTGGTGAAATGGATCCGAGCATGTTTCCTAGAATGGACGGTGATATAAACGGTCCAGGCACAGAAACCAGTGACGATATACCAGCTATGTTAAGCGATGGTGAATTTGTTATGACAGGACAAGCTGTAAGAGGCGCAGGAACTTATGAAATGAAGTCTGAGCCTGGTGGTATCATAAGTCTAGTTCCGTCTTTAGAAGAGAACAGAGAGCGTGGTATGGATCTTATGTATCAAATGATGGACACTTTCGCCTCACAAGCTAAGGTTAATTAATATGAGTTTTTTGAAAAGAGCGATAAGTAAAGTTAAAGGTAGACTTGGTCCTCCATTATCTATTGGTGGCGGCAAACCGATATTAAATAAAGGACCAGGATCTGGTCCTATGCCAATAAGACCACCTGCTCCAATACTAGGCGGTAGAGACTATATGCCTGCACCACCAAGAATAGGTAGACCAAGGCCACCAATGTCAATCGGCAGACCACCCTCTATTGGCAGACCTATAAACATTGGTAGACCAGTAGCACCTCCAGGTGGCATACAGCCTTTACCAATAAGACCGCCAAGTATAGGCAGACCAATACCTCCCATTTCAATCGGTGGTATAGGTGGTGGCAGACCTATGCCTATAAATGTTCCTGGCGGTGGCGGTATAGATTATGGTGGTGGAGAAGGACCTCCGTTATTACCTATACAACCACCTACCGATCTAATTAGAAGAAAAGAACCAATTACGGCTCAACCTTTAGTTCCTGGTAGTGGAGGCTTATCACCAATACAAGATGACGGTTTAGTAACTGATCCATACGGCAATAGAATAGATCCTAACAATTTACCAGATAATATGGTTTTAGAAGATGGCGGCCTCAAAGGAGGCATGAGAGCTGTATTTGCACCAGACTACGCATTACAACCAAATGATCCAGGCTACATGAGTAACGATCCAGGAAGATTTAATCTTGATATTGAGCCAATACTTAGACCACCATCTAGAATGATTAATGAAAATCCAGTACCTTTTGATCCTAATACACCAGGAGGTAATGATTCAGGAAGATTTAATCGTGGTTTTGAGCCAATACCACCACAAGACTTTGGCTTTGGCCCAGGCATAAGACCAACAGAGATTCGTGGACCAGATGGAAGAATTATTGGCCCAGCAGGTGTAACTCCACCAGATTTTATAGGCAAACCTTTGTTACCACCAGGAGGTGGCAGAGATCCTCTCCGTTATGATTCTGTTGGTATGCCATTAATTGATCCTGGAAATAGGCCAATAGGTGATTTCAGTAGAAGAAGACCACAACCAGGTGAGCCAGGAGCAACGCCTATCGTACCACCAGTCAATACTCCATTATCTGAAAGAGAAGATATTTACGGTGCGGGCAAAAGATATGATCCAGCAAATTTACCAGAAGGTTTTTCTTATGAAGACACTTCTGGAATGATGAGAGCAGCAGTTATGCCACCTCCAGGTTTTGTATATGCTTATGGTCCAGATGGTGAACAAAGAACAGTTCCAAGTGGAGAACCAGGTGCTGCTGAAATGCGTGAAAGACCTAGCTTTTCTTTAGGAGATTTAACATCACAACCTGGAACTGGCGCAAGCGGTTTAACACCTCCACCACCTATTTCAGATCCAGTAGTTGATCCTGTTACAGCACCTGCGCCAGTGACACCACCAGCGCCAGTAACTCCACCTGCATCTACAACTGTTGCAGCTAATCAACCTACAGAAGCACCAGTTACAGATCCTGCACCAGTAGTAGAACCAAGTCCTACACAAACAACAGCTGCACCCCAAGTTCCTGGAGGAACTCCGTACGCAGCGGGTGTAACTCAAATTCAATCTGGTTTAGATCCATTAACCGAGCAATTACTATTCGGTCTTGGTGGCCAGGGTGGATTTATACCTGGAGCCATGAGAGCCGCTGAAAAGGTTTTTTATGACGACCAGGGCCAACCAGTCGTGATAGATGAACAAGTAGCAGGATTCAGTCCAGACCAGCTTGCAGCCATGCAATTGCAAAGACAATCCATAGGTATGCAACAACCTTACCTAGATCAAGCAGCACAATCATATTTTAGTGGTTTAGGCGCTTTACAAAGCGGTATTGGTGAATCACTTAATACAGCGGAACAAGGTGTAGAAGATATAGCAAGAGGAGTTGGAGAATCCAGAGCAATGCGAGAGGCTGGATTACGAGGCTTAGTCGGATCTTTGGATGAAGCTAGAGGCTTATCAAGAGGTGCTACTGATCAATTTGGTAGAAGAATATCTGGAGTAGAAGCAGGATCTCAAAGGGCCGCAGGTCAATTTGCTAGAGGTCTTGGTAGATCTCAGTTTGGTTTAGAACAGGGTGTTGACCAATTTGGCAATAGATTAACAGGTGTTGAAGGATTACAAAGAGGAGCTACAGATCAATTTGGTAGAAGAACAGCTGGTATAGCTGGTAGAGGCATGTCGGATGTTGGTAGGTTTGAGCAAGGGTTACAAGATCCAGAAAGTTTACTAAGAGGCACAGTTGGTGGATATGACCAGGGTATGACCGAACAATTCTACAATCCTTACGAGGATAGAGTAGTTCAACAAACCATAGAAGATATTATGGAGCAAGGCGCTAAATCAGACATTGGTGCGCGAGCTGGAGATATAGCAAGAGGCGGTGAGTCAGCCTTTGGTTCAAGAGCTCGTTTAGGTGCTGGAGAACGAACAGAGGCTCTCGGTAGAGGCCTAGCAGAAGCTCTTGGTGGTATTAGGTCAAGTGGCTTCCAAAGAGCACAACAAGCAGGTATGAGCGAATTTGCTAGACAGAAACAAGCAGAACGAGCGGCTGCCTCTGGTTTATCAGATTTAGCAAGTCAAAGACTAGGAGCAGGTCAAAACCTATCTAGCATGCTTGCTAACTTATCTGGACAACAATTAGGAGCACAACAATCCTTAGCTAGTGGTTTGGGATCATTAGCAGGACAAAGATTGGGCGCAGGTCAAAACTTAGCACAATTCCAAAGAGGGACCGCAGGACAACAGCTGGCTTCACAACAAGCATTACAAAACATGTTAAGAGGAACTTCTGCTGAAAGATTGGCAGCGCAACAAAACCTAGGATCTACATTAGCTGGCTTAGGAACAACACAGCAACAAGCATTATCACAAGCAGGACAACAGGCATTAGCAGGACAGCAAGTTCTTGGCGGTGCAAGAACTGGATTAGCTGGTATGCAAATGGGTGCTGGCCAGGCATTACAACAAGGTCAGTTTGGTTTAGGATCTAGCTTACAAGGTTTAGGAGCTCAAGCAGCAGGAGCATCTGCTTCTGATGTGGCTTCTTTATATGGCATGGGTGCACAACAACAAGGACAAGCACAAGCGATGTTAGATGCACAACGTAGAAACATGCAACAAAGACAAATGACACCGTTGCTACAATATCAAGCTCTGGCACCGTTTGTAAGTATGGCACCAGCAGGACAGTTCCAAACGACTACACAATTTGCACCAAAGCCTAGCGCTATGCAAACTGGAATTGGTACAGGCCTATCAGCTTTTGGAGCATTAGGTAATTTATACGGTAATAAATAATGGCGATAACACGAGCGCAAATACCAGAACAAATTGATGTTTTTAATGAAGGTGGTGATGTCACATCGTCACTAACTCCAGCAGATATTCTTGCTTTGTATGGAGCGCAACAGAGTGCGCCAACAACTGCTGAGGATATTACAGCACAAGCGGAACAAA
>Ga0181411_1000881_pt1 | contig 11067 bp, 4 predicted proteins | sample 34SPOviralmetaG_FD_130114 | JGI IMG/M metagenome (GOLD analysis project Ga0181411, IMG submission 130114) | Marine viral communities from the oligotrophic San Pedro Time Series (SPOT) site, San Pedro Channel, CA, USA - 34 SPOT_SRF_2012-07-09 | ecosystem: Environmental > Aquatic > Marine > Strait...
AGGAGGAGAAAAAGAATTATTTGCTGTAAGCACAGAATACGTAGCAAACAATGGATATTAAAAAATTAATTAAAACAATATAAAATGGCAGTAATAACAGGCGCTATAATAGGAGGAGCAATGTCTTTGGCCGGTGGAATTTTTGGCGGTAGAGCAGCTAGAAGACAAGCTAGAGCAGCAAAATCAAGAATGAGAAAACTAAACTCTAAGCTTAATAGTTTAGAAGCTAATAGACAAGATATAATAAATCCTTACGCGGATGTTACAAGTACAGCTGACATGTTAAGTAATCCTTTTACTCAATTAAGTGTTTCTACAGCTGCTATGGATATGCAAATAGAACAAACAGACCAAGCTCTAGCAAACACATTAGATGCACTTAGACAAACAGGTGGTGGAGCTGGTAGCGCAACTGCTTTAGCACAAGCTGCTTTACAAAGTAAAAAAGATGTTGCTGCAGATATTGAAAGACAAGAAGTTCAAAACGATAAAGCTAGAATACAAGGTGAGGCTAATTTACAAAAAAATTTAATAGCTGAAGCACAAAGAATGCAAAGTGTAGATGTACAAGGTAAGCAGTTTGTTTATAGCGAAACAGAAAAAAGAGAACAACAACAATTAGATAGAGTTTCTAATCAAATAGCAGCTCAACAACAAAACTTAGCAACTGCTCAAGCTAATCAATCAGCAGCCACATCTGGCATGTTTAATGCACTTGGTGGTATTGCTACTAGCGCTTTTGGATCGTAAATTTTAAAACATGGAAAACAAAAATACAGTAAAAAATCTTTTTATAAGGCAAGCACAAAATAGCGATGCGTTAGGTTATAATTTAGATTATCTGTCTGCACGTGTGGATAATAACTTTAATATATTAGGTAATGCATATGAAGGATCTGGTAGAGTATATGCTTATTTAAAAAATAAAATAAACAATAACAGTTGTGATAGTGAAAATTGTAAAGATGAAATGCTTAAGTTACAGCAACTAGAAGCAGCACCACAAGCTTCTTTAGATTTTTTATCTGATATTGCGGCTGAATTACAAAAAACAGAAGACACTAATTTTGATCCAAACAACAATTACATGTATTCTGTAGCTAATTCTGTACTATTAGGTAAACCAGGTTTTTCTAAAACAGAAGGATATGATATTGTTTTAGATTTATTAGATAATGGATCACAAGAAATTACTTTTTCAGGTCCATTTTTTGAAAGACCTTTAGTGATAAATAACGTAACGTTAGGTTCTTTGTTAGACTCTGACACTTCTATAGTTGCAACAACACCTGACATAAACAAAGACATGTTAAGACTGCTAGTTGAAACTGGTATATTTAATAAAGAAGATGTTTCTGACAAAGGAGAGTTATTACCTACAGCAAGAATACAAGAGACGTTTATATTAAAAGGACCTGATCAGAAGCCTGATTATGAAATTATAGATATAGGTATGGGAAAAGGCAGAAACGTTCTTAGATTTGATCTAGACAAGATAGAAAAGAAAGCTACACCATTTATAAACGCAGAAGTTGCAGGTTTATTAAGTTCAGAACAAGAGGCTGTTGCTGCTTGGAACGTTTATATAGCTAAAGGTTCTAGTGTAGAAGAAGATGATCAAATGGTTCAAGATGCAAACGCTGGAAGTTTAGCATGGTCTTACGAAGAAGATTTACCTTTAACGCAAGATAATAAAGAATTATTCTTAGAAAAATACAAAAAATATTTTATGAATAACTATTTAAAACAATTCATAACAAATAAATTTCCTACTGTTGAAGCAGACGCTGCCGTGTTTGATTTAGCAGAGGCAAGAAAAGCAAAGGCTGAAAAACTAAACCAAAGTCTAACAAGTTAAATTAAGTTAAATGACATTATTAGAATTTATAACAGACTTACAATCTCAAGGTTTTACAGACAAAGAGGTTTTTGACAAAGCTCAAGAGTTTAAAAAAAATAACGCTACTGAAGAAGTAGTTGAAGAAACTGAAGTAGTTGAAGAAACCGTAGAAGAGGTAGAAGACGTAGAAGAGGTAGAAGAGGGAAATTCAAACGATTCACCGCCAGCGGATGCGGATGTGGATCAGACAGTTGTTGCATCCGAGGAAACAGAAGTTACGGAATCAATATCGGAAGATGGTTCTTTGGAATCACAAGAGAAAAAAGAAGAAATAAATGTTCCAGCTGCTGTTGTTGAAGATTATGATAGTATTTATGGAGAAAAAACTATGCCTATTTCTTTTGGAGATCTTAGAAGAACTGGTGTAGAATTACCTGATATAGTAAAAAGCACAAAAGGAGGAGGTAAAACAAGAATAAAAGTTTCTGATTTTTTAAATTCACCTGAACAAACTAAAAGAAGACAAGATTTTTTTAATTTACAAAAAAACTTAAAACCAGATGTAGAAAAATCAAAAGAGATTGCTGCAGAAAATTATTTTGCTGTATCAGGAATAGAAAAACCAACGACAGGAGGACTTTCTTCTGCGTATGGTGAAAACTACAAAAATGAATATGTAAAATTGAATAGATTTGAGGCTCAAGCTTTAGGATTAACTAAAGATATGAAGGGTAGAGCTGTAGGTCAAGATGGGCAACCTTCCGAAGCCGCGTACAGTTATGACGATTATTTAAAGGGAAAATTAGGCGACAGGTATAATGAATATGTAAAATTTCAAGAAGACCCAGATAGTTTTGAATTTCCGCCAGAAGTAATAATAGATTCAGAAAAACGTGATATAGAAAAACAATTTCAAAATATTTTAAGAGCAGAAAACGATCCTTTATTTCAAGAATCTTTAAAACCATTTATTGAAGCTCAATTAAAAAACGAAAAAATAAAACTTGAGGCTGCTAAAAAATACCAAGCTGCTGAAAAAAAATTAATTGAAGATAAAGCAAAAGCTTTTAATTCTAAAAACAAAGAGCTTGAGGCACAGTCAAAACCTTTTATAGAAGAAATAAACAATAGCGTTGAAGATATTAAAAAACAATTTGGAGATAATATATTTGAGGATGGTTTAACTCAAGCTCAAATGCAAAATCCTTTTATTTTAAAAAAGTTTGACACTTATTTAGAAAAAGTTAAAGCAGCGCAAACAGCTTATGAAGAACAAGAGTTTGAAGCTCAGTATGAGTTACTAGCTCAAGACCAAGACGGTTTAGAGATTTTAGTTGATAATTTTAATTCTGGTTTAAAAGATAGTTTTGACGGGACTGATTTAGAAAAAGCTGAAATGATGGCTAAATCTCTAAACATGGATTATTCTTTGACTGCAAGTCTTGGAGCTTCTATTGAAGACTTTTTTATTGGTGGTACAAAAAACGTGGCCAGTATGATTGGTCAAGGGTTTTTAAAATTAGCAAAAGGAATGACAACACCACAGAATGTTCCTAAGCTAGATAAAATGATTGAAAAAATGCAGCAAAACATAACTAATTATAATGTTAGAATTGCTGCTAAAAGAGAAGCAACTATACCACCACCTTTAAAAGCTGACGATATACAAGGTATTGGTGGAGCTTTTAGATACATTGGCGAAGCTTTATCGGAAAATGGTCCGTCAATATTAACTACTTTTTTACCACTTGGTGCTGCTTTTGCTGGTGGCTTAAGAGTTGCTGGAGCGGCTGCAAAAGGAATAGGTATGAAAGCCGCTTTGCAAGCACAAAAAACGTATGCAATGTTTGCTATGAGATCTTCACAAGCAATATTTTTTACAGGTGAATCTGGTGGTAAGTACGGAGAAATACAAGTTGCAGAAGATAAAGCTATAAAAGCTTTACCAGAAATGCAAGAGAGATATAAAAACATGGTTGTTGGGGAAAACGGTGTTACTCAAGAAGACAAAAACCAATTAGCTGATGAAATAGCAGATAACAAAAGAATGTCTAGTTATAGTTTTGCTCAAAAAGCTTTTACTTCATTTGGTTATGGTGGTACTGCGGCTTTGGCAGAAACCTTTGGTTCACTTAAATTTGTAACAGGCGGTGCTAATTTAGCTAAAAACTATGGAAAAGTTGTAGCAAAAAAAGAAGCTTATGAATCTATGGGTAAATATAGATTGCAATTAGCTAAAACTTATGTAAAAGGTATGTCGCCTTTAATAACTAAGGCTGCTCCTACAGAAGTAATGGAAGAAGGTTTAACTCAAATAGGTCACAACAGTTTTGATATTATTGCTTTAGGAGATGATAAAAGTATGTTTGAAGGTCTTGATAAAGATTTTTTACTTAAAACAGCTATAACTTCCTTTGCTATTGGTGGACCTACTACTATGCAAGGTACAGTAAACCTTCTTAAAAATGAAGTTAGAACTAAACAAGAAGTTGATGCTAACAAATTAAAAGTAAATGAGCTTTTAAATATAGAAGCAAGAAAACAACCTGGTAAACCGTTATCTAAATTAGACCAACAAAGAAAAACAGAGTTAATAACTGATTTAGCTTTTGACGATGCTTTAACTACTCAGAAGATGGCGCATTTAAGCGTAGACCAGATAGAAGAAGTAGGAGAAATAAACAGACAACTTAGATCTTATAAAGCTCAAATGAGAGGATTAGGAACAACTGGTGATGTTGCTTCTGCAGATTCTAAACAAGCACAAAAACTAATACAAGATAAAGTAGCTGCGTTAGACGCTAAAAAACAAAATATATTAGGGACTAAAAATAAAACTATGGCTGAAAAAGCCTTAGAATTAAAAACAAGGTTTGGTTCTCAAAGCGCTATTGATGTACAAAAATATCTTGGCTTAAATGATTTTGCCAATGATGCCGCTATGGTTTTATCTGCTAAAGGTAAAAAATATATTAAAATAGAAAATGTTAACGGTGGTTATCCTACTCTTTCAGATATAAAAAACCAACTTAAAGAAGGTGGTTTTTCTGATACTGAAATAGAAAGTTTAGCGCCTAAGTTAGCTGTAGACGAAACTGGCACAGGTAAACCTACTAATGGCTTAGAAATTAATGGAGATATAATAGTTAACCAAGCGGCTATTGACGCTAGAATACAAAACTCTGTTGATTCTAGTGACGCTGCTTATGCTGCAGTTGCTCCATTAGAAGAATTATTTCATGCTGATCTTAGAGATAAGAAAATGGTAGATAAAAATGGAGAGCTTGGCCTAGAAACTACAGCAGCTATTAACGAAGCTGTTGAACAAATAGAAAACGCAAAAGAATTAGGCAATATAAGTGACAAAGATTATAACGCTTTAAAAGAAAGATTTGATCTTTATAAAAGCAAAGACGGATCTTATGACATGGAAGAGGTTATGGCGCAGATAAACAACGCTATGATTTTAGGCGCTATAAACAAAAGCGACTTTACTAATATGAACTCTACTAAAGCTATGCTAAACGGTATGGTTAAAAACGTATTAGGTGAAAACTCTTGGATGTTAAACGTTAAAACAGGTTCTGATATGTTTAACATGTTAGATAGGTTTCAAGACAGAGTTGCAGACAAAGACGCTGCTCAAGGATTAGGTGATGATGATGAACTAGACCAAACACAAATTAAAGAATCTAAAGGTGCTGATGTTACTGCGGATCAAACTTTAATAAACGAAACAACACTAGAGCAATTAAAAGATCCTAACATATCTGAATCTCAAAAAAATAGACTTACTAAAATTGTTGTAGAAAATAACTCAGGTTTATTTTTAGGTAAAAAAAATGATCCTAATTCAAATAAATATGGTGTTAATTTTGATGCTAACTTTCAAGGTTTTAAAAACAAAAACGGTAAAGCTATAACTAGGCAAGAAGTTTTAAACGAAATAGCTACAAAACTACCAAATATTATAAATGCTTATGATATAAAAGGTGAAGGTAATTTTGCTACATATGCAGGATCATCATTAAAGTTTAAAATTCCAGAAATAAAAGAGGCTATAATAGGTGCTAAAGATATAGCTAAAAGAAAACAAACTAGTATTGATGATTCTACTTTACAAATAGCAGACGAAGCTAGTCAAGATTTTGATACTAAAGAAACGCAAAAAGATACTAGTAGAAAAAAAGTATATCCATCACAAATGGAATCTGTTAGTAAGACTATAAAACCTGAAACAATAGCATCGATAAAAGAAGATGCTAAAAGAGAAATATTATTAAACGCTAGCAAAGGTCCAGAAGCTATTATTAAAAGTATAAAAAGCGAAGCTAAAAACATAGCTAGCAAATTAGCTAAAGACACAGGTACATTTAAAAAAGGTTGGCCAAACTTTGTTAATGATATAGTAAAAGAAGGTTTAACTAAAGTTATACCTGCTGCTGCGTTAAAAAGAAGATTTGGATCTGTTCTAGGTATAGAACAAACGGGTGTTACACCTACTAAAAGAGTAAACCCTAAAACAGGTAAAGTAACAAACTTTAATAAACCTGTATATAGAATACCTAAAGCAAACGATCAAAACCTTATAGATTATTTTACAGGACAAGAAAAAAGAAAAACATCTTTACTAGAAGTACTAGGCCAAGACCTAGTTGTTGAACAAATGGAAGAGTTAATGGCTGATAAAGACTTTATGTCTAAGTTAGATACAGCTACAGATGGTAAAGCTATTGAGATTATGGAAACTCTTAACAATGATCTTGATGCAAGAAAACTAGAAGACACATCAACAGATACTGTAAAAGCTAGTAAAGGTAAGCCTTTTCAAGTTCCTACTAACGGCCAAGATGGTATTGTAACATTAAGAAATAATTACAAAGCTTTTGCAAAAGAAAATAATATAGATATAGAATTTGAAGGAGAAAAAATAAACCTAGATAATTTAGATCCTGAAAATTTAATACATAAAAAATGGTTTAAAAACTCTATTGAAACAGAGTTGTTTAAATATATTCCTCTTTCTTTTTTTAATTCTGCTAACTTAGCAAGCGCAGGCAATAGACTTGATTTAGTAATACAATACAAACAATTTTTTACTGGAAAAGAAAGAGAAGCTATATTAAAAAAAGCTAAAGAAAATTTAAAGAAATACGAAAAAGAAAACGGGCCTATATACACTAAAGAACAGTTAAAAGATGCAGATAAGGCTAAAGCAAAAGAAGGTTTTGTTAAAAATCCCTATGAATACGGCACTTCTAATTATCAAGATAGAATAAACAGTACATACAAAGGTGAAGAGATAATTTTACAAGGAATGGCCAATGCTGTAAAAGCAAACCCTGCTAACGCTTTACCAATATTTGCTTTGTTTTCAACTCAATCATCATCATCTAGCCACTTTGTTAGACAGTTTGCTGTTGCTAGAGGTGTTACTGGTGATTACATTAAAGAAAAAAGACCAGGAAAAACTACTAAAGAACATGTAGACCCTTCTAATGATGTTGGTCCTTTAATGTTTGAAGCTGTTTTATTAGATAGAGTATCTGATTTAGTGCCTATTTTAAAGAAAGTATACTATCAGTTAGGTATAACAAAAATTCAAGATGATGGTTTAGTAGATAATTCTGGGCAATATGGCGAAGCTTTTACTTATAAAAAAGTTCAAACACAAGAGTTTATAAAAATACTTCAAAATGCTTTGGACAAAAACGATGCTTCTTTAATAAGTAGATATGCTCCTTTGTTAAGATATTTAAATGATTTAGTTAATAATAATTTTATAGGTGGTAAAGTTCCATTTAACACTAATACATTGTATATTGACGGTGTAAGTGTTGCCTCAGAACTTACTTTTGAATTACCTACAGAACTACAAACAGCTGATGTTATTATAAAACAAAATCAAATAAGCTATAAAATTATTACAGGAGAAATAACTAAAGCTCAAGGTATAAAAGATTTAAAAGCTTTTGTTCCAGCTGGAAAAGGCAACGCACAAGCTGCGGATAAAAACAGTGGTGTTTTTCCAGGTAAAGTAAACAAATCAATGTCTATAGAAAGACAGATGCAAGTTTTAAATAATTATGATAAAACTTTAAAAGAGTCTAGAGGTTCTGAAATTAAAACAAAAGGTATTAGTGTTTTTGATTTTGATGATACATTAGCTAAAACAAAAGAAAAAGTTATAGTTAATAAAGCTGATGGAACTACTATAAAAATATCAGCATCTGATTTTGCAGAGCAAGCTAGTGATTTACAAGAAGCTGGGGCTACATTTGATTTTACTAATTTTGAAAACGTAGGCAAAGGCACTCAAAAAGGACCACTTGCAGATTTAGCCTTAAGAAGACAAGGTAAGTTTGGTAGTAAAGATATATTTGTATTAACAGCTAGACCACAAATAGCGGCTACAGGCATTAAAACTTTTTTAGATGGTATAGGTTTAAACTTACCATTAGAAAATATTACAGGACTAGAAGATGGGTCGCCACAAGCTAAAGCTAATTGGGTAATAAGCAAGACAGCTAAAGGATACAACGATTTTTATTTTGCAGATGACGCTATACAAAATGTTAAAGCAGTTGCAGAAATACTAAATCAAGTAGATGTTAAATCAAAAGTACAACAAGCTAAAGCTAGTAAAGGTAAAACTTTTTCTACTGTAATGAACAATATTTTAGAAGATTCTACAGGTATAAAATCTGAAGCTGAATTTTCTAAAGCAAGGGCACAAACTGTTGGTGCTAAAAAAGGTAGATTTAATTTCTTTACAACACCATCTGCAGAAGATTTTGTAGGTTTAATATATAAGTTTTTAGGCAAAGGAAAAGCAGGTGACACGCAGTTTCAATTCTTTCAAGATAACTTAATTGATACTTATAATAGAGCAGAGCAAGCTGTGACTAAAGCTAAGATAACTGCTGCTAACGATTTTAAAGCGTTAAAGAATAGTCTTAAGACGCTGCCTAAGTCATTATCTAAACAAACAGGTATTGGAGGATTTACATTTGGTCAAGCTGCTAGAGTTGCGGCATGGACAAGACAAGGTATGGAAGTTCCTGGGTTATCTAAAAGAGATGCTAAAGAATTAAATGATTTTGTAAAAAACAAACCTGAGCTAGATGTTTTTGTTGATGAATTAATAAAAATACAGAAAGGTAAACAATATCCTAAGCCTGGTCAAAACTGGTTAGCTGGTAACATAACATCAGACATTGTTAACGAAATAAATAAAGTTAACAGAAAAGAATACATGCAAGAGTTTAATGAAAATGTTGATATAATATTTTCAGACAAAGTAATGAATAAACTTGAAGCTGCTTATGGTCCTAGATACGTAGAAGCTTTACGTGATACGTTACGTAGAATGAAGTCAGGTTCTAATAGACCTGTAGGTAATTCAAGAATTGTAGATGGATTATTAAACTGGTTAAATAACTCTGTTGGTGCTATAATGTTCTTAAATACAAGATCCGCAGTACTTCAAACTATATCTGCAGTTAACTTTATAAACTTTGGTAACAATAATCTTATAGCTGCTGGTAAAGCTTTTGCTAATCAAAAACAATACTGGAAAGATTTTATGACATTATTTAATTCACCTTATTTAGTTGAAAGACGTGATGGGTTAAAGATTAATGTTAGTGAATCTGAAATAGCAGACGCTGTAGCAGAAAGTTCTAATAAACCAAAAGCATTTTTAAACCTATTACTTAATAAAGGTTTTGTTCTTACAAGATTTGCAGATAGTTTTGCTATTGCTGCTGGTGGTTCCACATTTTATAGAAATCAAGTTGCTGCTTATGTTAAAGGTGGTATGGATCAAAAAGCTGCAGAAAAACAAGCGTTTGATGATTTTTATGCTATCGCAGAAACAAGCCAACAGTCTAGTAACCCAAGTAAAATATCACAACAACAAGCTTCGGGTGCTGGTCGTGTAATACTAGCTTTTGCTAACACACCAATGCAATATGCTCGTATAATAAAAAGAGCTAGTCAAGATCTTATAAATGGTAGAGGTGATTGGAAAACTAATGTTTCTAAAATAGTTTACTACGGAGCAATGCAAAACCTTATATTTAACGCTCTGCAAACAGCGCTATTTGCTTTAGCATTTGGTGAAGAAGATGAAGAAAAAGAAGATAAAACAGGTAGAATAGCAAACGGTATGGCTGATTCACTTTTAAGAGGTCTTGGCATACAGGGAGCTGCGGTTGTTGCGATAAAAGACGCTTTAATTACTATATACAAACAAGCTAATAAAGACAAAGGAACACCTGAATTTAGAAAAGCTATATCTGATTTGTTTGGTTTTTCTCCACCGCTTGATTCTAAAGTTAGAAAACTAACAAGTGGTCTTAATACATTATCTTGGGAGCGTGAAAAAATGAGTCAAGAAGGTTTTAACTTAAATAATCCTGCTTATTTAGCGTTTGCTCAAGTATTAGCAGGTTTAACAAACGTACCGTTAGATAGAGCAATACAAAAAATAAACAACTTAAGAGCTGTGACAAGTGATAGCTCTGATAGATGGCAAAAAATTGCTTTACTTATGGGTTGGTCAACATGGGATCTTGGTTTACCTTACTATGGTGTTGAAGACAAAGTAGAAATGACACCACAAATGATACTTAAAGAAAAAGTAAACAAAATGAAAAAAGAAACTAGTACTAAACAACAAAAAGAAACGTTGTTAAAGCTAGGATTAACTAAGCAACAAATAAAAGCTTTAAAATACGAAGAAGCAAGGGTTAAAAAAATAATTGAATTACAAAACAAAAAATAATGGGTGCAGAAAAAAGATTACAAAGAAAACTAAACCGTATGGGTAAGAAAAAAGGTAACACTGTTGATATTGAAGACAGTAGTCAAGAAGTTGGAGACTTTATACAAGATCATGGTACAAAAGGTCAAAAACGTAGAGCTACAAAACTTTATGACAAAATAAACAAAGGCTCAGGTATTAAAATGATCAGCCCTTTGGATAAAAAGAAAACAAGTTGTTGGACAGGTTACAGCAATATTGTAGATGGTAAACCTACTTATAAAAAGAAAGGTAACAGAACAGTACCTGATTGTAAACCAATAAATTAAAAATTATGGTAAAAATTAAAAAACTTTGGAACTCATTAATGTATAAGTTAATGTTTAAGAATTACGAATGCGAATGCGAAAACAAAAAATAAAATGGGAGGAATAAAAATACCAAACTTTTACGGGTCACC
>Ga0181411_1000886_pt1 | contig 11036 bp, 5 predicted proteins | sample 34SPOviralmetaG_FD_130114 | JGI IMG/M metagenome (GOLD analysis project Ga0181411, IMG submission 130114) | Marine viral communities from the oligotrophic San Pedro Time Series (SPOT) site, San Pedro Channel, CA, USA - 34 SPOT_SRF_2012-07-09 | ecosystem: Environmental > Aquatic > Marine > Strait...
ATTTATCAATCAAAGACTCAGTTGATAAAATTGTGAAGGATAAACTCAATTCAGTAGTTGAATCGGATTCAACATCCAATCAATATGGTTTCATGGGCAATATGAAAAAACCATTTAATATATTAGTATGGTTGGCATCAAAATCTGTAGATGATAATAAGGAGGCAGGATATTTCTTTTATCAAACAAAATCAGGTTTTAAATTCAAATCCGTTTCAAAGTTAATTGAAAGGGGGATTGCTTCTCCAAAAAGTGAATATACTTATAAGTCTGTGGGATCAACTCCTCTACAATATTCTGATGACTCCATTTTATCATACACAATTTCCTTAAATCATGATTTGATTTCAAAGTTAAAAAGAGGTATGTATTCTTCTTTCTTCGCAGAATTTAATCCTGCCACGGGTGGATTTTCAAGTGTTGCTAAAGGTCTTTATAGCATTCAAAATAAAGTGCCAAGAGTAAAACTAGGTGAGGACTTTGAAATACCTCAAATCCTTGGTGCTCCAGGTTTAAAAAACTTGCCTAGTAGAATAATCTCTATGGTCGGTGATGTTGGAACTTTAGAAAAGGATGCTTATGTTCCCCAAAATGATTCTAATTTACCTGCAGTAAATGCCAGTGGTTTTGAAAATCAAAGACAATCTATTTTGCGGTATAATCTTTTGTTTATGCAGACTTTAGATGTTCAAGTTCCAGTCAATACTAATTTGGAAGCAGGTGATGTGATTAAGTGTAACTTCCCCAAAACATCATCTGATAGTAAAGAAAATGATCCGGAATTGAGTGGTCTATATATGATTAAAGAGTTGTGTCATCATTTTGATAGTGATCAATCTACAACTTCAATGAAATTAATTAGAGATACTCACGGTTCACCAAAAAGGCCAACAAACTAATGGACGATTTTTCTTTTAATACTAATTTTTTAGGTAGAGATGGTTTCACCTGGTGGATAGGGCAGATTGCTCCTTATAAGGATGTTGATGGTAATGCCTTGAACTCTATGATTGATGGTGATAATAGTTGGGGTGCTCCAAGATATAAAGTTCGTATTATGGGTTATCATCCATACACCACAGCAGAACTAGAGGATAAAGATCTTCCATGGGCATTAGTGATGCGTCCTCCAGGAACCGGAACTGGTTCTGGTGGTATGTCAAAGACAATTCACTTTAATCAGGGAGATACTGTAATAGGTTTCTTCCTTGATAATGAGAATGCTCAACAACCTATAATTATGGGTGCTCTGGGTAATTCAAAGTATGCGGCAAAAACTGGTGAAAAACTTCCTTTTGGAAATTTCACCGGTTATAATGAGGATATGAAAAAACCTTCAAAGAAGGTTAGAACACAATCGGAATCATCAGATGTTCAGGAACAACCATCTCCTCAAACAAACACTCCAGAAAGAACTGTAAATTCTGACAATCCCGCAAGAATTTCATCTGCTGATGGAATTAAAGTTACAAACCCTTGTGGTGGTAATGATAGTCCTAAAGATGCTAAGGGAAGTCAACAACTTACAGATATAAAAAATGCTGTGGAGCAATTCAGTGATTCGGTAAAAAGAATAAAAGCAGACTTTGATGAAGGTTCTGAATTTGTAAAAGATTGGATCAAGCAAGAAATCAAGGTCAGAAGGGAGCAAGTAGAAAGTCTAGCATCTGGTTTTGTTAATGGTATGGTCACTGACTTTGCTGAGCAGACTATTCCGTTGATGAAGAAGGGACTTGAGATGTTGTATCAAAAAGTATTTGGTCTTGTATTAGCAGCAACAGGATCATATCCCATTGCTAGGGCAGCAGGTCTTGCCGCACAGCAAGCGATGGCAATCCCAATCAAATTTTTGCAGGATACATTGCCTTGTATTGTTAATTCAATTCTAGGTAAGATTGGAGATACTGTAGAAGGTTTGCTTGGTTCTATTGTTGATAATGTTGATAATTTTGTTCAGTGTGTAGCAGATCAAACGATAGGAGTTCTTGCAAATGACATCATCGGTCAGGCAGCAGATGGATTGAGTAGTGCTCTTGGTGGTCTTAATAAGATTATGCAGTTTGTCAACTCCTTTGATAATCCTGGATCTTTTGTTGAGAACTTAATGAGAAATACTGTAGGTGGATTGCTTGGTCTTATTGGTGTTGCTGGTTGTAATGATGAGAAAGAGAAGGACGCAATGGGTCCATGTAAAACTATTCTAGGTGTTGGACCAGCATTTAATGACCCAACTGACTTGAGAGGAATTATTGATAATGCTAATATTGCTAGTGTAGCTACTAATATTGCTAATGTAGCAGGACTTGATCTTGAGGGTGTTCAAGATATTGCTGAAGGAGTTAAGGGTGTAGTTGGTGCTTTTGATATCTTTAATCCAGATTCCAAGAAACCTGGATTTGCCAGTGAATTGGGTGGATGTTATACTGGACCACCACAATTATGTAAACCACCTAAAATCAACATCTTTGGTGGTGGAGGAGATGGTGCTGCTGCCGCTCCACTCTTTGGATTCCCAGATTTTGGAACTAACACCGCAAGTATTATTGATATTGAATTGACAAATCCTGGAAACGGATATACTTATCCACCATTTGTTCAGATTGTTGATAGTTGTAATCAAGGATATGGAGCTATTGCTAGGGCAACAGTTAAGGATGGTAAAATAGATAAAATCTATCTGTCCTCTGTTGGTGAAAATTATCCAGTTGAAGAAGTAGAACCTTTAATTGTGATTAGGGTTGATATCATCAATCCAGGTTCTGGATTTAATGATGGTGACATTGTATCTGATAATCTTGGTAATTTGTATAATGCAGATATTGTTGGTGGATCAATCATTCGGGTAACTCCCATAAATACTGTAGATGTAACTGAACTACCAAGGATTACTATTACAAGTGTAAGTGGTAGTGGTGCTATTCTCATTCCTAAACTTGGAAAGAGACCACCACAGGAAGAAGTAACTCAAGTCATAGATTGTATCGTATAAAATGGCAGAACAAAAAGTATTCTCACAGTCATTTGCCGAACTCTACGGTCCTAAATTTGGTATCTATGTCAATGACCAGCAGATGGGAATTGATGGAAGGCAGGTTTATCAACTTTATGGTGTAACAGACCAGGACCTTAAGTCGTCAATAAGGTTTAGTGAGTCTGGTGCTCTTAAAATTCATAGTGATAAGACTATAGAAATTGTTGCTGGTGAATATAATGAAGATAAAGGTGTTGATATTAATATTCAAGCAAGAAGAGGAAATGTTAATATCAAGGCAGACAGAAACGGTAATGTAACTGTATCTGGTGCTAATATAATTGTTAATGCTGATAAGAATCTTGACTTAATTGCTGGTAAAAGAATTCGTTTAATGGCGAATGATATTCAAGTTAGAGCAACTTATCATTCTGTGAGAGCTCTTAGTGGTAACGCAACTCCACTTTTAGAACAATTCATCGGCAGAATTTACACAGGAACACAAATAGGAACTGATTTCTTAGGTGGTGAAACAGGAATTGACGGTTCGTTTGTTGGTAATGCCGTTGGTGGTGCCATTGGTGGTCCTGTTGGTGGTTTCGTAGGTGGAGCAGTAGGCGGTCTCTTCTAATGTCAGATCAAGTTTTTAATAACGAGACAACATTCACTCAGAAGGCTGAGTTTTTAAAAGACGTATATATTTACGGAACTCTTTACTATGATTTTGTAGGATTCGGAACGGATCTTACTGTAGAAGATATTAATATCACAAAGCAGGCAAATATTGCCAACCTGTATGTTTCAGGTCTTTCAACTTTTGTTGGTGCCTCAGCATTCCAAAGCACAGTTTCTGTAGCATCCACTGCGACACTTGCTGATGTTGAGGCAGATAATCTTGATGTAGATAATATTGATGTTGGTATTGCGACAGTTCGCGAAAGATTTGAACTTACTAATGACACGGGCACAAACTATCTTGTAGGATTTGCTTCAGGTCCTCGTGCTGGTAATGTAGGTATAGGTAGCACACTTCCAGAACATAATCTTGATGTTGATGAAATTAGAGTTCTTAGTAACATCTATGACTCTGTTAATAATCAAGGGTCTAATGGATTCTATCTTTCTCGTGATGTCAATGGTATTCGCTGGGTTAATGCCGCACCAGATGCTCAGACTGATGGATTCTTTGTTCAAAACGAAGGTGTTTTAGTTGGTGTTGGTTCATTCACCACGATGAACCTAATTGGAACTGACAGTGGTGGTGATTTAGTTGATGCTACTGCCAATGGAACTACCGTTGATATTCGTATTAAAGATCATTGGAGAAAAACTGGTTCTGGTATTCACACAACAGTTAATGTAGGTATTAACAAAGTATCACCAGAAGTTCCTCTAGATGTTGATGGATTTGCCCTATTCAGACAAGATATTAGTGTGGTTGGTATTGCAACCTTTGGCAATACTGTAAGAATTGATGCACCTTTAAGAGTTCATGATAATCCTATTACAGGTACTGCTACAACGGCAGTCTATGCACACAATGCTGGTGTCTCCACTGTAGCTTTTGCTGCGTCGTTTACTCCACTTGCTGGTATATCTTCATTTACTAGAAGAGCAGGATTTGCAACTGTTGCTGCTGCCGCAACATTTGCACAAGTTGCTGGATTCTCCACATTCTCTAATATTGCCTTTGCTGCTACATTTGCTCAGACTGCCGGTGTTGCTACTGTTGCTAACCAGACTGGATTTTCTACAGTCGCTGGTATTGCGACCTTCGCTAATCAATCTGGATTCTCCACAGTATCAGGAACTGCTACTTTTGCTTTAAGAGCAGGCATCGTTACCTTTGCCAGTCAGGCAGGATTTGCTACTGTCGCTGGTATCGCTACGTTTGCTAATCAATCTGGATTCTCCACCGCTTCGGGAATTGCTACATTTGCCAGAATTGCAGGTCTCGCCACATTTAGTAAACAATCTGGTTTTGCTACCGTAGCAGGATTAGCAACAAATGCTACTAGAGCAGGTATCGCAACATTTATTGAGACTGTTCAAACTCTTACAGATCAAGAGTTCTTCATTCCTTTTGTTGAAAACTCAGTATCTACAGGTATTGAAACTGTAAGAGTTGATAGTGGAATCAGATATAATCCAGCAAGAGATAATGTAATTGTCGGCGGCGGACTGACAGTTGGTGGTGCTACTACAATTCATAATGCACTCAAAGTTGATGGAAATACTATTATTGATGGGTCATTAGAACTTAACAATACTCTGATTGATATTAATGGGAGTGTTGCTACTGGTAAAACTGATTATAGATTATCTTCAGTTGGAACTGGTGTGTCATGGAGACCACCTGGTGTTGAGACAACAAATATCTTATATGTCACAAAAGATGGTAATGACAGTAATACTGGATTACTTGAGGGTGATGCTAAAGCTACAATTGGTGCAGCAGCGGCAGTTGCTTTGGATGGAGACACCATATATGTAAGACCCGGAACATATTTTGAAAACAATCCGATCGGACTTAGAACTGATGTTTCTATCTCTGGTCAGGATCTCAGACTTGTAACTGTTGTTCCAAACAATCCAGCACACGATTTGTTCCATGTTAGACGAGGTTGTCTAATTGAGAACATGAACTTTGCGGGCAATAGTGTTGCTATTGGATACACTGGTGCGATGGTTTCTTTCCCTCCACTGACTGCTAATCAAAATAGTGGATATGTTGCTCCAGGACCTGCTAATGAAGGTCCAAGTGGTAGATGGAGATCACCATACATTCGCAACTGTACTAACTTTGCTACTGATAGTATTGGTATGAGGGTTGATGGAAACCTTGCTGATGCTGCATTTAGTGGCACAAATAATCTTGGACAAGACCTTAAGAGTATGGTTGTTGACTCCTATACTCAATATAATCAAAATGGTATTGGTGTATCTTTGACTAATAAAGGATATGCTCAGTTAGTTTCTATCTTCACAATTAACTCTAAGATTGCCATTTTTGCTGGTAGTGGTGGTCAGTGTGATCTTACAAACTCCAACTCATCTTTTGGTATCTTCGGTCTTTTTGCTGATGGTACAAGTGACGACGAATTTACTGGCATTAACACTGGTGCTAAACTGGCAGACATTGATACCTATCAAGTATTTGGTGTTCGTGATGAAGATGCTGCTGTCAGAAAACCATTTGATGGTCAAGGTGCTTTCTTCAAGATAAATCTTGACGACTATTCTGATACTGGAACAAAATCCGGTATTGCTACTGAACCTTTGAGAGTAATCAGAAGTATTAAAATTACGAATGGTGGATCCGGATATAGTCCGACAGCACCACCAGCAGTTACTGTATCTGAACCATTTGGTCCAGAAGGTATTTTAGCAGAGTTGTCTGCTAATGTTAGTGTTGCCGGAACTGTAAGCTCTGTTGATATTATTGCTAGTGGCAGAAATTTCTTACCACCTGGTTCTGGTAATAATCAGCAGAACATTTCAATCTCATTCTCTGGTAATGGTGGAGCAGTAGCAGAGGCAGTAACTAACCCAATTTTGTTTACGATTGATAAGGCAACTGAACCTACTACTAATACTGGATTATCTACTGTCACCTTTAATGAATTCGTTCCTTATTCTGTAGGAACTGGTGTGAGTATGAGTTTCCGTCGCCTCAGTCGCATCATCACCAGTTCGCACTCGTTTGAATACGTCGGTGCTGGTACAGACATAAATAGAGCGAACCCCTTCCAGGGTGGAGAACCTATTCCTGAGAATGAAATTGTCGCTATCAATGGTGGACAAATTCCATTCACAAGCACCGATCAAAAAGGTAACTTTAGAATCGGTCAGGGATTGGTTATTGACCAAACAACATCAACGATTGCTGGAAGAGATTTCAATAGAGCCATACAAGCTAACCTTACACCATTGATACTTGCCCTGGGAGGATAATAAGATAATATGGCAGTCGCACCAGTCAATAAGTTTATTACAATCGCTGTCCCTGTTGCACCAGGAGAGCAAAAACTTTACGAGGTTCCCACAGGAACTTCTGCGATTTTGCTATACGCACAAGTTGCTAATGTTGGAATCGGAACTTATCCAACAGCAACTTTAATTCATAGAAGAGAATCAAGAAGCACAGGTAATCAGAGAGATATTAGAGTAATCAAAGATATTGAGATTCCGCCTAATGATGCTGCCATTCTAATTGATGGTAGATTGGTGCTAGAGAAGACTGCCACTACGCTTGATAGATTATACATAACTGCAAACCAGACTGGTATCAGTACAGTCTATGATGTCAAATATCATGAACCTGCTGGTGTGGCAACTGTCACAACCATGGACCCACACGGATTTGAAGCAGGTAATGAAATTACTCTTGCTGGACTTGCATTTACTTGCCTTGGAAGCACAGGTATTACGACAACGATATTTCCAGATCCTCAACAGTCCTATACTGTTGATAGTATTACTGATAATGTGGGAACCTCAAGAACATTCACAACATTCGTTGGTGGTTCTCTTGGATATGTTCATGTATTCAACCCTGCCATTCACTACTTTGTGAGATCTAAAGCGGAATCTATTACTAGTAATAGTGGCACAAAATATACTCCAACAACAGCAGACTATAGTGGAAAGACTGGTAATTTAGTTCTTACCATGCCTTCTCATGGTCTTACGGTTTCTAATACTGTAAGTATTGCCACTTCTTCTTTAGTATTTACCTGTACTCAAGATAATAATTCCACAGAGCACGCATATCCAAGACCTACAGATCCTGTTGCTGGTATTCAAACTGCTATTTCTGCTGTGACTGCAAATACCATTACTGTTTATGTTGGTGTTTCAACTGCTGGTGGATTGGTCGCACCACTCCAGATGGAATTCCTGGCAAGTATTCTTGAAAATACCACGGCGTAATAAAATATGGCAGACGCAAGAAAACCGACGCAGCGATATCTTAGTGGTAGAGTCAAGATTGTCAATAATGTCGGTCTGCATACTGACCGACATCTTTATGTTTCCCCAGGTGAGGTAGAGCCAAACCTAGGATTTCCTGGTGAAAAAAGTGTTCCATTATCCAACACTTATTATCAACTAATTACCATTCCTAATGGTGATGCTTACGATAGATATTGGCAAGAACAACCTGGATTGCAACCAGGTGGTATTAGTGTTTTTGATGAAGGGACTCTAATTGGTGTTGCTAATAGTATATCAAAGTTAAACTTTGTTGGTGCTGGTGTTACTGCAACCGCTAGTGGCACTATTTCTACAATTACAATTGATTCTGTTGATGCTAGAGTAAAGGTTTCTGAAAATCCACCAACAAATCCGACACCACAAAATGGTGATTTGTGGTGGGATAGTGATATTGGTGAACTTTATGTTTACTATGTGGACACTGATAGTGCTCAGTGGGTAGAAACTTCTGGTGGTAGTGAAACTGTAATCATATCTGATGATGCTCCACCTAGTCCAAATGCTGGTGATTTATGGTGGGAAAGTGATACAGGTCGTTTAAAAATATATTATAATGATGGTGATAGTGCTCAGTGGATTGATGCAAATGGTGGTCTGTTAGATGAAATATCTGGTGTTAATAAATGGGGAACTACTAATTCTGGCATTCATACTCTGACTAATGTTGGTATAGGAACAACCAACCCCCTTGCTCCCGCTAATCCTTCCAATACCGTAATTCTTTCTGCTGGTATCGTAACAGCAAATTATTACTATGGTGACGGTTCAAATCTTACAGGTGTTGGTGGAACGGTTGCTATTTCATCAACTGCACCAGCAAATCCTGAGATTGGTAATCTATGGTGGAACAATTTAAGTGCTAATCTTGCAGTTTATTATGCTGATGCTAATAGTAATCAGTGGGTAGAAGTATCTGAAGGACCAATCGGTCCTCAAGGTGTTCAAGGTGCTACAGGATCTACAGGTCCTCAAGGTAATCAAGGTGTCCAAGGTACTTCTGGTTCATCAGGTTCTGCAGGATCAACAGGTCCTACTGGACCTCAAGGTGCTGAAGGAAACTTTGGTGGTGCTACATTCTATTATACTTTTGAATCCAATACTAGTAATGCCAATCCTGGTTCTGGAGATTTAAGATTAGATAATTCCACTCAGAATGCTGCGACAGGAATTTATATTTGTGATACTGATGAGAATGGTAATGATATAGCATCTTTCTTACAAACTATTGATGATTCTACGAGTACTCTTAAAGGTCACGTTAAGATCTCTAATAAATTAGATCCAAGTCAGTTTATTATATTCACAATTTCAAGTTTGACTGATAATAGTGGTTATTTTGATGTCACAGTAAGTTCTGTAGATTCATCAGCAACCAGTCCATTTAGTGCTGATGAAGATATAATTGTTACTTTTGCTAGAACTGGTGATAAGGGTGACACTGGTTCAACAGGACCTACAGGTCCTCAAGGTAATCAAGGTGTTCAGGGTGCTACTGGATCAACAGGTCCTCAAGGAAATCAAGGTGCCACTGGTTCCACAGGTCCTCAAGGTAATCAAGGTGTTCAGGGTGCTACTGGATCTGGTGGTTCATCAGGATCTACAGGTCCTCAAGGTGTTCAAGGTGCTCAAGGTGTTCAGGGTGCTAATGGTGCTGATTCATCTGTAGCCGGACCTCAAGGAAATCAAGGTGTCCAGGGTGCTAATGGATCAACAGGTCCTCAAGGTAATCAAGGAAGACAAGGTGCTACGGGTCCTCAAGGTGCTCAGGGCCGTCAAGGTGCTACGGGTCCTCAAGGTAATCAAGGAAGACAAGGTGCTACAGGATCAACAGGTCCTCAAGGAAATCAAGGTGTTCAAGGTTCTCAAGGTGGTTTATCAACATACGCAGTTCCTTCGGGTGGTATAATTATTTGGTCTGGGGCATCTAACGCTATTCCAAGTGGATGGGTTCTTTGTAATGGTTCTAACAGTACACCAGATTTAAGAGATAGGTTTGTTGTTGGTGCTGGTATCGCTTATAGTGTTGGTGCCACTGGTGGTACTACTGCCATTACTCTAAGTACATCACAACTTCCATCTCACACTCACGATGATGGTAGTTTAACTACTGCTAATTATACTCATACGCATGATACGAAACTAGATGCCAACAGAGTATTTGGTTTCACCCAAAGTGGTGATGCAACAGATGGTCAAACAAGTCCTTATGGAAACCCAGGAAGTCTCCCAGGTTGGAATATTCCTACTAATTTAAATGCCAGTAACACGCATAATCATAGTATATCAGGTAATACTGGTGCTACTGGTAGTGGTAGTTCAATTGAAAACAGACCACCATATTATGCTCTTTGCTATATTATGAAGACCTAAATAATCAAAAATTAAATAATGGCAGTATTTGATTTTCCAAATAGTCCAGCACTTAATGATATCTACACGGAGAACGGCGTTTCTTTCAAGTGGACGGGATTAATTTGGGAAAGATTTTCTGCTAGTCAGGGTGCCCAAGGTTTTCAAGGCGTTCAAGGAGCACAGGGTGTTCAAGGTGCTCAAGGAGTTCAGGGTGCTACAGGACCAACAGGTCCTCAAGGTAATCAAGGAGTTCAGGGTGCTACAGGTCCAACGGGACCTCAAGGAGTTCAGGGTGCTCAAGGTTTCCAAGGTGTTCAAGGTGCTACTGGATCTGGTTCCCAAGGTGCTCAAGGTTCCCAAGGTGTTCAAGGTGCTACAGGACCTCAAGGTGTTCAGGGTGCTCAAGGTGATGATGGTGCCGATTCAACCGTAGCAGGACCTCAAGGTGCTCAAGGTGTTCAGGGTGCCCAAGGAAATCAAGGCGTACAGGGTTCTACAGGACCTCAAGGTGTTCAGGGTGCTCAAGGAGTTCAGGGTGCTACAGGACCAACAGGTCCTCAAGGTGTCCAAGGTGCCCAAGGTCATCAAGGTGATGATGGTGCAGATTCAAGCGTAGCTGGTCCTCAAGGAGTTCAAGGTGCTCAAGGAGTTCAAGGTGCTCAAGGAGTTCAGGGTGCTCAAGGTGATGATGGTGCAGATTCAAGCGTAGCTGGTCCTC
>Ga0181411_1000891_pt1 | contig 10998 bp, 12 predicted proteins | sample 34SPOviralmetaG_FD_130114 | JGI IMG/M metagenome (GOLD analysis project Ga0181411, IMG submission 130114) | Marine viral communities from the oligotrophic San Pedro Time Series (SPOT) site, San Pedro Channel, CA, USA - 34 SPOT_SRF_2012-07-09 | ecosystem: Environmental > Aquatic > Marine > Strait...
AAAATAAATGTTAGAAGCACAACAAATAAAAGATAACTGGACTAAGTATCGAGAATTAGTTAATACGTTATTTCCTACTAGAAAAAGTCAATTAAATAAATTATATGATGAGTTTGAAGAACGTTTAATGTTTATGCCAGCATCTTCCATGGCTCATTATCACAATGCATTTGCAGGAGGATATATAGATCACGTACTTCGGGTAATGGATTGTGCAGAAACATTATACGATACATGGAAAAAAATGGGAGCAGATATATCAGGGTATACTAAAGAAGAATTATTATTTTCTGCTATGCATCATGATTTAGGTAAAACAGGGTTTCCTGGCCATGGCAATGAAGTATATCAGACAGAGACATCAGATTGGCATCGTAAAAATATGGGACGTCTTTATAAACACAATGAACAGATTCCTTTTACAATGGTACCAGATTTATCATTATTTTTACTTCATAAGTATAATGTTAATATGTCTTGGAATGAATATCAAGCTATTAAAATTCATGATGGTATATATGATGATGCTAATAAGCCATATTTTATTTCTAGATCAGCACAAGCTAAATTAAAAACTAATTTGCCAGTAATATTACATCATGCAGATCATATGGCTGCTCAAATTGAATATGAACGATGGAGAAATCATAAAAATGGAACTCCTGTTAAAACATCTGAAAAATCTAAAACTACTAAATCTAATGCATTGAAGAATTTAGCAGATTCTAATCCTAATATTAAAGAGTCTATTTCAGATATTTTTAGTTCATTTAAAGAAGATTAATTATGATTTTATTAATTATATTATGTATTATATTTGTATGTATTGCATGTTATATGAGTTATCGTGCATATATACTAGCAGGTTTATTAGCAGATATAGAAGATTATTATGTTGACGTTGAAAAAACCAATGTTTACATGTATGATAAAATAGAAAAAGCTTATAACACTATGAAACAAATTGACCAAATAGGAGCATTTGAAAATGAAGACGAAGCAGGAACTACATTTCAAATGTTAAAACAAGTTATTGATGAATTAAAAGGAGAATTTAATGGGCCGGAAGAAGAAAAAGAGTAATAGATATTGGACTAAAATAACAGAATTATCAATTGCGGCATATAATCGCACATTAGATAATCCAGCATTGCGAGAACGAATATATAGAAGATTTGTATATCCAGCATTAATGAAACTTGCAGAAAATCTTATTAATAAAATGAAACCAGGATATATTGATTCTACATTTAAAGATTTACAAACAGATTTAGTTACATATTTAACTGCAAGATTAGATAAATTTAATCCTGAGAATGGAAAGGCATATTCATATTATACAAGATCGTCTTTTAATTATTTAATTGCAGAAAATCAAAAAGCATATGTTAAATTAAAACAAAAATCACAACCAATAAATATTGACGAAAGTCGTAATGTATTAATTGAACTTCATAATGATGAAATGAAAATTACATTAAAACATTTTATGGATGCGTATATAGATTATTGTCAAAATAATCTAAATTTTATTTTTAATAATGCGACAGATATACATGTAGCAGACTCAGTTTTACATATATTTGAAACAAGAGAAACAATAGAAGAATTTAATAAAAAAGCATTATATGTATTTATCCGAGAACGAACCGGATTGCAAACTAATAATATTACACGTGTAATTAAAATATTAAAACAAATATACGAACATAAATTTAAAGAGTACGAACAAACAGAATTCATAAAATTACCTTTTTGATATTTATATTTAAAGTATCATATTATGGATAATAATGAAGAAATATTTAAAGGTGTTTCGTTTTCTGATTTAATGTCTGACGTATATCACAATTCAAAAAGAACATCTAGACAAATAAATCAATTAATTTCTCAATTACAGCCACTAATACGTAGTTCATCCGATGCTACTATAATAGTTCCATTAATAAAAGAATATCTAGAAGTATCAGTTAAAAATGATGATCATCTAGTAAAATTAACTGCTATAGTACAACGTTATATTTCTACTAAACAAACTATAGTTGGATCTGATAGTTTATTAAGTGATGAAGAAAAAAAGCAATTATTACAAATTGCTGACGATACATTAACTGGGGACTTAGAATCTGAATTAAATTCTATAGAAGAAGAAGAAAAACAATTACATAAAAAAATAGAAACTGCAAAAGATAAATTAAAAAAGGATTCTAATGGAGTTTAATTTTGGTGAAGTTTTAGAAACAAATTATACGTATAATTTTAAAACTGAAGATGATGAATCTTTAGGAGCAAATTTATTTTCAATTAAAGTTAGATTATATGATGATATATATGATCAATATCCAGCATATGCTCGTCCATTAAATATTAATAATAAAACAATTCCATTAGTTGGAGAACATGTATTATTAATATATGCTCCTAATCAATACAGTTCAAATCGAGAATCTGGAGGAACTAGTAATAATTGGTATTATATTAGTAATATAGCATTACAGTCTGCAATATCACATAATATGTTGCCTGGTCTGTCTAATAAATTAACACAAACAGAAATTGATAATATAGAACCAGGTGTTACTTTTGATAAAACTGTTGCAACAGCTCCATTACAACCATATGAAGGAGATACTATTACAGAAGGACGACATGGCAACAGTATTAGACTTGGTAGCACTTCAAATTCAAATGAGAACAGGTATCACGTACAACCTCCATGGGTTGGAAATAATAATAATGATCCTATAATTATATTATCAAATACATCAACAAGACCAGCTAATGATGCAAATAAAAAACAATTAATTGTTGAAAATGTACAAACAGATGATTCTTCTTTATATTTAACTTCAACGCAAAAATTATCTGAATTTACATTAAATAAATCACTTGAAAAAATAAAACCCTCTGAATCAGATTTTGCAAAATCACAATTTATAGGAGTTGCAGATAGAGTTATATTAAAAGCAAAATCGGATATTATAGTATTGGATAGTGAAAAATCAGTTGTAATTAATACAGATGAGTTAAGACTTGGTGATGATGCAGCTACTGAGTCAATGGTATATGGCGATATATTAGCAAGATTATTAACAGATTTGATATCTACAATTCGAACCGGTACAAGTGGCGGTGGATTAATTAGCATATTTGATAAACCTACACAAGCAAAATTTAATAAATTAACTAAACGTATACAAGATATAAAAAGTAATCATAAAATAAAATAATATTATGGCAGTTACACCACCATTAGACAGAATTCCAACTATACCAAATAAACTAATACAGTTGATTATTGACTTAATAAATAAACAATTAGATAAAATTCAATCTGATACAACAAGTTTATTAAAACAAACAATAAAATTACCCGATGATTGTAAATGCGATGATCCTAGAATAAAAAAGGCAAAAGACACATTAAATGATCTTAATGATGGAATTCAAAAATTACAAACTGAAATACCACCAATTGTAGAAAAAGTACAAACCGCTTTACAAATTGCAACTACAGCAGCTGCTGCAATTAAAGCTGCTCAAATATTGAATCCGGTAACTGCGTTGCCTGTTATATCTGCCGAACTAGTTGAAGTTCAAAACACTACAATAGCAAACGCAATAACAGCTGTTAATCAATTGAATGTTATTCCAGGTCAATTACAATCTAGACTAGAATCTATGTCTAAAGATATTGCTGGCTCATTAATTAACTTAAATAGTGTATGTGGTAATTCAGAGTCATTTGATATACCTTCATCAATATCAAATGATATTCGATCGGAAATGGATAACATAACAGGAGATCGATTAAATCGATTGTCTGATGATTTAAATTCCGAATTTTATCAAACTGTAAATGTGTCGGATAATGATATAACACAACGAAATGAATTAATTTCACAATTAGTAGATAGGCAATTAGATTTATTATCTTCATTACAAGAAGCTCCTAGTCAAGTGTTTCAAGAAACCATTCCACCAGATAATAGTATAGGAAAAACTGGTGATTATTATGTTGATACTGCAAATAAAATGATGTATGGTCCAAAACCAAGTAGAGATGATTGGGGAACTGGTGTAAATTATTAATTAACATATTTATATAAAAATAAAACTATTATGGAACAAAAAACATTTTTTACAATTTTAAAAAAGACAATTCGTGAAGAAGTACGAAATGTAATAAAACAAGAATTATCTGAAATTTTAAAAGAAGGGTTGCAATCAACTGTTAATGAATTAAAAGAAGAAAAAATGCCAAAAAAGAAATTGGTTAAAAAATCAAATCCTAAATTCAAAAAAACAGGTTTTGCTGATATTTTAAATGAAACTACCCAATTAACAGAAAATAATTCTGTCGGTAATTATGCAGAAATGATGAATGAAAGTTATGATAATTTATCATTTACAGCAAAAGACGCACAAGGTTTTGGTATGATGCGGCAATCTTCTGCACCTGCAGTAATAGAAGATCCAGAAACAGGAAAAATTTTGCAAGTTAATGATACTGTAGCAAACGCAATGACTAAAGACTATTCTTCTTTAATGAAAGCAATAGATAAAAAGAAAGGTAGATAATGGCATATCGTATAGTTGGAATTGATGATGCATTTGGTGTTAGTGAAATAGGATTAGGTGCAGATTTTTCATTTAATCATCCAGCTATATTTAGAACTGTATATACAACTAATCAACAAGAAACAGCTAGATTAAAAACTTTACTATTAACTAGAAAAGGTGAACGAATATTACAACCATTATATGGTACCAACTTATTAGATTTTTTATTTGAACCAAGTATTAGTGAATTAACAGAAGACTTACAAGAAAGTTTATCAGGAGATATTAATTTTTGGTTACCAGATATAACAATTGAAAAAATTAATGTAGTAACAAATCAAGATGATCCTACATTAGTTCATAATTTACAAGTAACAATAAACTATTCAACAAATGAATTAAACCCCATGGCGATAACAATAGCACTTACAGAAAATGGTGATGTTGCAATCGAAACTGATTCAGGAACTCAAGGTAATATTATATCATGAAAACAGAAAAAGATGTAACATATTTAGGTAAAGATTTTACTCAATTTAGAAAAAATTTAATAGAATTTACTAGACAATATTTTCCAAATGATTATACCGATTTTAATGAATCGTCGCCTGGTTCGTTATTTATGGAAATGGCTGCATATGTTGGTGATGTTTTAAGTTATTATACAGATACTAACTTAAGAGAATCATTATTAAATCAAGCACAAGAACGTGGAAATATATTTGATTTAGCTAAATCATTAGGATATAAACCAAATAACTCTGTTCCTGCTTTTGTTGATTTAGATGTATATCAACTAGTTCCTGCAATAGGAACTGGAGATAATGTTAGACCAGATTTTACTTATGCATTATCTATAAAATCAGATATGCAAGTAGAAGATCAAGGTGGTAATACTGTATTTAGAACATTGGATAATATAGATTTTGGTTTTTCTTCTTCTTTTAGTCCTACTGAAGTTACAATTTATGAATCTGATAATTCAACTAAATTGCCGGTATATTATTTATTAAAAAAGAAAGCTCAAGCTGTATCTGGAAATATTAAAACAGCTAATTTTACATTTAGTTCACCAATACCATATGATAAAGTAGTATTACCTGATACAAATATTATAGAAATTGTATCTATAACTGAATCAGATGGCGACGCGTGGACAGAAGTTCCATATTTAGCTCAAGATACTGTTTTTCAAGAAGTTCCAAACTTAGCAGAAAATGATCCTGATTTTGTACAATATAGATCATCTTCACCTAGTTTATTAAAATTAAAAAAAGCTTCTAAAAGATTTATAACATCTCTTCGGAGTGATAATCGAATGGAAATTCAGTTTGGTGCGGGTATATCTGATAATAATGATGAAGAAATTATTCCAAATCCTACTAATGTAGGAAACGGACTTTCTAGAATAAGAAAGGGGGTTGATGTAAGTTTTGATCCTAGTAATATTTTAAACACACGAGCTTATGGACAAGCTCCATCGAATACTACGTTAACTGTTACATATACAGTTGGAAATGGAATTATAGATAATGTATTGTCTGGAACGTTGGTTAATATTAAAAATATAAATTACGATGATGATGTTAATGCAGGATTGAATGCAGGATTGTTAAATTTTGTAAAAACTACAATAGCAGTTAATAACGAAACTCCTGCAGCTGGTGGAGCAAATGCAGATACCGTTCAAGAAATAAAAAATAATGCATTAGGTAATTTTGCAACTCAAAATCGTTTAGTTACACGCGACGATTATATTATTAGATCATATTCTATGCCAGCAAAATTTGGAAGTATTGCTAAAGCATACATTGTTCCAGATGATCAAATTACACAACAAGACTTAATTGAATCTAGAATTGCAAATCCATTAGCAATGAATATGTATGTATTAGGATATGATGCATCAAAACGTTTAACATCATTAAATAGTGCTATAAAAGAAAATTTAAAAACATATCTAAATTTTTATAGAATGTTAACAGATGCTGTTAATATAAAAGATGCATTTATAATTAATATTGCATTAGACTTTGAAATTTCAGTATTAACAAATTATAATAGTAACGAAGTATTACTTAATTGTATAGCTAAATTAAAAGAATATTTTAGTATAGATAAATGGCAAATTAATCAACCTATAATAAAATCAGAAATAACAAATTTGTTAGGAAATGTTAGAGGAGTACAAAATATTGTTAGCACACAATTAAAAAATGTATATGATTCAGATGCTGGATATTCGGGTAATATATATGATTTGCCTGCAGCTACAAAAAAAGGAATTATATATCCTTCATTAGATCCTAGTATATTTGAATTAAAATTTCCTAATAAAGATATTAAAGGTCGAGTAGTAAATTACTAATTAACATATTTATAGAAAAAAGGAATTATTATGGGCGTATTAAATACAAATCGTGCTCAAATAACATCAGGTGGATTAATATCATCTAGTTTTGTGTCTGATTTATATGATGTATTAACCGCTGCAAAATCAGATACAGTTGTTATATCTGGTTCAATTACTAATCATGGATTAAGTGTAAGCGGATCATTAAATGTAAGTTCAGCTATATCTGCTTCTTTTATTACTGGTAGTATTACTGGTAATGTAACTGGTAATTTAACTGGTACTGCATCGTTAGCAACTACTGCAGTTTCTTCAACTACGTCTACTTCATCATCTTTTGCGACTACTGCTATTAGTTCATCATTTGTTTCTAGCACATTGACATTTCAGTCTAGTACTTTAGGAACTGTAGTAAATGGAGCGTTAGCTGTATCTTCTTCTGGTGATTTATATTTTGGAAGTGCTAGTTCGTGGCATAAAGTAACGTTAGGATAATAAAGGTTAAATATGTTTAGAATATTTTATGCAGAAAGTGATGCTACCTTATATGAGCATAAATCAGACTCGAATACTGGATTAGATGAAATATTAGAAATAGGAAAGCAATTAGATAATGATGGAGAAACTTTAAAAAAATCTAGATCTATTGTAAAGTTTGATATGTCAGAAATTCAAGCTGCATTAACAAAATATTCAATTAATTTATCATCTTGTAAATTTATGTTGCAACTATATACTAGTCAAGCAAAAAATTTACCGGCAGAATATACAATTGATGCTAAAATTTTAGCACAGACATGGAATAATGGTACTGGATTTTTATCTTCAGATCCTGTAGTACAAGATGGTGTAAGATGGGCTATACCTCATGCAAGTTGGTCTTTAGATGGAACAACAGGAACTTCGTGGATATCAAGTAGCCAAGATATACAAGTTAATAACACATCATTATATGTATCTGGTTCTGGTACTGGTGGAAGTTGGTTGTATCAAAGTGGAAGTGGCACGTTTAATAGTAATTTATTTAATCAATCATTTTTTCATCAGCCCGGATTAGATGAACAAGAATCATTTTCTTTAAGAACTACTGATATATTCATGGATGTTACTGATGCAATACAATTATGGATAAGTGGAAGTGGAGGACAAACTATAGATAATAATGGATTTTTATTAAAACTATCAGATACAGATGAAGAAAATAATAATAGAGGAGTAATTAATTTTTTCAGTAGAGATACTCATACTATATATGTTCCTAAATTAATAATGTTATTTGATAATTCTGAATATGATAATACATTAACACAAATAGATTTAGATTCATATGTTATATCTACTAAAACAAAAACAGAATATAAAGATACGGAAATTACTAAGATTCGTATACGAGCTCGCGATAAATTTCCAGTTAAATCTGCAACTAATTTATTTCCAATACAAACTATAAATCGATTACCAGAAACAACATATTATGCTATTAGAGATGCAGCTACAGATGAATACATAATTCCTTTTGATGATATTTATAATAAAGTAAGTTGTGATTCTACTAGTAATTTTATAACAGTTGATATGAATAGTTTTATGCCAGAAAGATATTATCGATTAGAATTTAAAATTAAAGATGGAATCACAGAAGAATATATTGATGACCAGATTTATTTTAAAGTAGTTAGATAATGGCAAAAAGAAAAAATTTTAAAGCTAATTTAGTAAAACAGTCTGTTAAACAAGTTGTACAGAAAACAGTGCAACAGGCAGTTGGTAGAGCTGTTGAAAAAGATCCAAGAATTCTTGAAATTCAAACAAAATATCAAAAAAATGGATTAACTTTTCAATCAAATAATAATAATATAATTCCTAGAGATCAAGCTGGTAATATTAAATTACAAGAAAGTGCTACAGATAATCCTTTATTAATAATAGAACCAGCTTCTACAAGAATATTAAATAAGTCTGTTTTAAAAGTTATAGACACACAATTTAATTATTTTAAATTTCCTGCTACTACTAGAATTGTTGACACTGATGATCTTGATATAGATTTAGATTTAGATTTAACAGTTGAACAAGAATCTGAAGATGTTATATATGCAAGATATAAACCATCTGAAAATAGAAAAATTCTTTCTGATCCAACAGGGCAAGGAATTGCTTCTGGTATTTTAATAAATGAATTAGAAGAAGGACAAATTCAAAAACGGCCAAATAATTATTATATAACTAAACAAATTAAAGATTCTGGAGTTGATTTAAGATTTCGTATAAAAATTAATTTTAGATACGACAGTGATGCATCAGATTTTAATACAACATATTTTTATATATCAAGATCAGGTCCGGATAAATATTTACAACGAGATTATATACAATATTTTGATTTTGATGACCCATATGCCGGAGGCGGAAAAATTTCACAATATCAAGTACAAAATGCATATAAAGACGTAGTTATTGCAAATTCAGAATTTGAAGTAGGAGATACATTTAGTATAACAGCATTAGCTGGTATTAATGATCCTAATAAATATAGTACAATAAACGCAGCTCAAACATATTGGTCTATAACAGATGCATCTAAAAATGTTGATGAATGGAATAGAGAAATATAATGTTAAATCAATATAAAAATATCGATCAAATAATGTCTGCAGATAAATCTGTCTCTGCGGAGCGTATTTCTAAAAGCAAAACTGAATTTTTAGATTTTGACGCAAATGAACAAATATTTTTTAATTCAGATATTTTAAAACAAGACTCCGGACAACAAATTGAATTACATGTATATGCAAATACCACATGGATTACTGGTAATCATAACGTAAATATACAATCAAAGATTCCAGAATATCGAGACAAAGATACTAAAAAATCAATTAATTTAAATAGTCCAATAGCAATTGACATATACAAACAATTTGAAGATTTAAAAATTAATACAGGTCAATATCGTATTGTATTAAACTTTTTTAAAAATTTAATTGGTAGTTATGGTAAACAACATTTAAGAATTGATGAAATTTCTCCGGATAGAACCGAATTACGTTTACGGGCTATTAATGACAATAATTCAGAATTTTTAGAACAAATAACAAATTATATACAAACTGTTAATCAAACAGGACAAGGATATTATAAATCATATTTATTAAATTTTAGTCAAAATAAATGTATAACATTTGTTAATAGTGTAGTTATTGGTGAATATTTATATGTTAAACTAGATCAACCATTATCAACAGAATATCAAGTAGATTTTAAATGTTGGGTAGTAGAAGAACAAAAAAATCCATATATAGATACAGTTTTTATATCTTCAATTTTTTCTAAAAGATCATTTAATAAATTATCTAGTCCGAATTGGCAAGCAAATGCAGCTGCTGATATTTCGTCAGAAACAAATTTAAAAAATTGGACAGACTTATTAGGGTCATCTGTACAAACATCGCAACAAATTATTGATAGTTATTTTTCTGGTAGTTTAAGTGGTGTTAAATTAAATATTGATTATTCTGATTTTAATAATTTTGTATTTTATAGTTCTGCAACTGAAAGATTAAATAATATAAAATATAAATTAGAATTATTAGAATTTTATACATCACAAAGTAATGCAGTATCTACACTATCAGGATCGATTGCAACTACAAATATATCTGATTTTAATACGCAACGTAATAATTTAATAGGCGGCTTTGATGAATTTGAAAAGTTTTTATATTATGAATCTTCTTCAAAATTAACAACTTATGATATAATTCCAGTATCTCCAAATGTTACTGAAATAACTGGTAGTTATATAACTCCTATACCTAAATCTAAATCTACATACCCATATACATTATATCCTGTTTCTAGTAGTGAATTTACAACATGGTTTAATGGCGTATATGACTCTGCATCATTATATGATGACAGAAATATGAATTCGTTAATATATACTATTCCAGAATTTGTTAGATTTGATAGTGAAAATGTATCTTTAACTTCGTTTGTTAGTATGTTAGGACATCATTATGATATACTATATACATATATCAAACACATGAATCATATTCACAAAAGAGAAGAAAATCCAA
>Ga0181411_1000893_pt1 | contig 10980 bp, 10 predicted proteins | sample 34SPOviralmetaG_FD_130114 | JGI IMG/M metagenome (GOLD analysis project Ga0181411, IMG submission 130114) | Marine viral communities from the oligotrophic San Pedro Time Series (SPOT) site, San Pedro Channel, CA, USA - 34 SPOT_SRF_2012-07-09 | ecosystem: Environmental > Aquatic > Marine > Strait...
CAACTCAGGCTCTGCAATCACTGTAACCTCTGCGGGGACTGTTTTTATAGGTGCTACTCAAGATGATTTTGCTAAGGCAACCGCGTTGTCGTTAGTGTTTGGCAGGTAACTTATGACGTTGTACCATACTGATTTAATAATGGACGTGACAGACGCTGCCGCCTTAGAGGTTGCTGCAATAGAGTTTTTAGCGGGTCAGGGAAAAACGGAACAAGAGATACAAGATATTTTGTTTGATGGTGGAGTTTTTGAAATTGTTAACGCGCTGACCGTTTTATATAAACCCGCTGTTGTTTACAACGGAACAACGCTTCTGCGAATAGAAGTTTATAAGTATGAGGGCGAATAGATGGCTAATCCGAACATTGCAACTGCCAGCACTATCCTCGGCGTAACTCAGGGCGCTACTTTGACTACATCCTATGCTGACGTTATAACCGCTGTCCCAAGTAACACCGTGTATAAACTTAACAGTATTTCGGTTGCAAACAAAACGGCTTCTGACGCCACGGTTGATGTTAGGATTTATACGTCTGGATCAGATGTATTTTTATTAGCTGATGGTATAAATGTTCCGGCAGCAACTACGCTGGTTGTTCTAACAAAAGACCAAGGGCTGTATATCAATGAGGCTGGAAAAGTGAATGCGTTAGCTAGTGCAAATTCAGCCCTAGACATTCTTTGCAGTTATGAATCTATAGCGTGATTTAAATGAGCATATGGCGTAAACAAGGCGGGGTTATTGGCAAGGAAAGCGGCAATGATTATCCGTCCAGTGGGTCATGGGATGTTACGGAAACTTACACGGATGCCAATATTCCTGCCGTTGGCGAGATTCTTTTTACCACTGTTCAACAAAATTACAGCTTGACGATTCCTTCTGCGATTGCCTCAACCGTATCAATAATTTGTGTTGGCGGAGGTGGGGGTGCGGGTGCTTCAACCCTATCCAACAACGGAGTATCCGGTGGCGGAGGTGGGGGTGGAGGTCTGCACTGGATTAACAATGTTTCGGTAACTCCGGGAGAAACGCTTACTGTAACTGTTGGTGCAGGAGGTTCTGGTGGGTCCGGCTCAGGACAAAACAACAACACGGCTGGCGGTCAGAGCAACGTAAAACGTAGCGCCATCTTTTTGTCCTTCGCTAATGGCGGAGGAAAGGGGTCCTACAACGTAAGCTCTAGTGCGGTTCAAGCTAGTGGAGGATTTCCCGGATCGGACCCCGCCGTTGGTACTCTCGGCGGCGATGGCGGACAAGGCGGTAACGGACGAGGTGGACGGTCCGGTAATGGCGGATCAGGCGGCGGCGGTGCTGGTGGATACTCTGGACAGGGTGGTCTTGGCGCATATTACAACATCAACCCGCAAGCAGGAAGCGGTGGAGGCGGCGGCGGCGGCGGAGCGGTCAACGGCTTTACGGGTGCTGTAACCACGGGTGGTGGTGGGGTTGACGTGTACGGAGAGGGTACAAGTGGCGCTCAAGCCTCAGCTAACAACAATGCCGATCAAACATTGACAAGAGGCTTTCAGGGTTCCCCTGTAGGAGCATCAACACAAACGGGTACTTACGGCGCGGGTGGCACGGGTTCTGAAGATGATTCCGGAGCAGCAGGCGGAAACGGTAGCGCGGGTGTTGTTAGAATTATATGGGGAGCGGGAAGAAGTTTTCCCAGTACAAACACGGATCAAGCGTCTAGTAATGGCAATGTAACGGTTATTTAGGGGGTTTTAAAATGCTTGGTTTTTCTCCCCTTGCTGGTGCCCCGTTAGCTTCAACAGGTGATGCGTCTGAATCGGTATCGGTTGCTGCTAATAACCGCCTTCAGATTTCACAAGTTTCAAACCCTCCTGCCAATTTAACTAACGCCATTAGCAGGACTGTGGCGGGTTTCCAGCCGGAAGCTACGCTTTTTAACACAGTTGTTAACGGCAGAAAACTTGGCGATCTAAACGATGACGGCAGTGTAAACACTAACGATGTATCGGTTGCTTTGCAGTGGGACAACGATAGCTCAATCTTGCCGTCGGCTTCTGCCAGTTACATCTTAGGCCCGATGAACGATTACATGATAGCGAACTTCAGTTCGTTTGGGCCAGCGGGTATTGGGCTTATTTTCAACTCGCCTACGGGGGTAGGTACGGTTGGCACGGGTGTCACCGTTGAGACGGATCAGGTTATTGACGTTGATAATGTCGGTATCACTGCTACGGGCGTTGTTGGCACGGGTACGACGATTGAGACGGATCAGGTTATTGACGTTAACAACATTGGAATTACTGCTACGGGCGTTGTTGATGATGTAACGGTAACCGAGGGCACGGGTGTCACGGTTTCCCTCAACAACATTGGAATTACTGCTACGGGTGTTGTCGGCACAGTCTTAATTTGGTCTAGCATAATACCTAATCAGTCTCCTAGTTTCGCTCCAATTACTCCGTCTCAAACACCTAGTTTTGCGCCCATTAGTCCGGCACAGTCTGCAAGTTTCGCGGAGATTGTTCCGTCCCAAACGTCGAGTTGGACGCCCATAAACCCCGCGCCCTCTACGAGTTGGGTAAAGATACTGGCTGCGTAGTTGATTAAACAAAGTTATCGCGGTATAATAATTTAAACTTTTTCGGAGAAAAACTTATGGTTGCATATACTCCAGCTAACAACATTAAGAAGATAGCCACGGGAGACGAATCCGGAACATGGGGCGATAGTACCAATAACAACTTTGATATTATTGATCGTGCGTCAAACGGGTTTTATACGCTAGATATTCAAACGCTAGATACTAGCGGTACGGGAACTGCGGGTAGTAGCGGAAATCCCTACGTTTTACCTCTTTCTTCAACGGCTCTTCTTTCGATAGGGCACTATAAGGCTATTCGTTTAATTTCCACGGGGACTTTGTCGGCGGACACCCATTTAAAACTTGAGGGTGATAATAACGCCCGTGTTTACATGATGCAGAACGACACTACCGCGAATGCAGGTATCAACGTGGTGGTTTTTCAGGGGACTTTTGCTGCGGCTAACCCCTCCTTGGGGGTTAATGCAACTCTTGCAAATGGTCAGTTTGGAATTTTGTTTGCAGATGGAGTGGGAAGTACATCCAGTGTTCGTCACGTCACCGAGGATATTTCCCCTTTAACAAAGGCTCTTACGATCATCACCGAACAGGCGGCTTTTAACGAACCGCAGTTAAACCTTACTTCCACGTATACGTCTACAAGTGTTGCCGCTCCAGCTTTAGACTTGGAAAGAAATAAAGGTGCGGATGGCGTGGCGGGTGACCCGTTAGGAACAATCATTTTCTCGGGGTACAACGACGCGGGTTCTTCCGGAGATAAAACAACCTACGCAAGTATTGATTCTAGCATTAACAGTCCCGTAGACAGTGCGGAAAAAGGCGCTTTAAACATTAAGGCAACAGGGGTGGGCGACGGTATTCATGTTGGTCACGGTTATCCCGGAATTAGTACTCCGGATAGAGCACAAGTTGCAATAAACCCGTTTTTTGCGGATATAGACTTTTTTGTTTTGGGGGACTCTAATTTCGCGCTTACCGTGGAAGCGTCTTCAAACAACGTTATATCTGGGGCTAACGCATCACGCTCTATTGGGGGTTTGTCTCACAAGTTTCAAGTAGAGGGTTACCCTAATGCAGGTTGGCAGGCGGGAATATCCGTTACGCAAAACCAAAACACTGCGACGGGACCCCTGTTAACATTGGGTAAAAGTAGAGCGGCAAACAGCACTACAAGCGTAATAGTTAACAACGGCGACACTCTTGGAACAATAAGTTTTGCGGGTGACGATGGCGTGGATTTAGACAATGTTGCGGCGGAAATTAAAACGGTAGTTGACGGCACTCCTGACGCAAACGACATTCCTGCGGCAATGGAGTTTAGAACCACGGCGGCTACTGAGTCAACACCCACCACTCGTATGAAAATATTTAATGACGGTGCAATAGGTGTTGGAACCGCGGGTTCTAGTTCCACGGGAGGTGAAGCATTTTCAATTTTAACAAGTCGTGGGGCCGATGCTCCGCCACAATGGTCGCGGTCGCCCAGTGCTATGGAGTTTATTCATTCTGTAACAGCTAGTGATCAGGCTTTTGTTTTCTTTGGAAAACCGGACAATCAATTTCTTCCTGCGCCCCGTGCTTCTATTGACATGTTTAACACCAGCGCATTTGACTCCTACGTGTTTGAGCTAGTTAATGTTGTTCCTGCTACCAACGACGAAAATCTTCGAGCGCAAGTTTATACTTCAGGCGCATTTGATACGGGAAATTCTTATAAAACCAACGATACGACCGTCGAGTCGTTTCGAATAGGTTACACTACGGGAGTTAGTAGCCTTGCTGGCAGAGGTTTAACTCAAAGTTTTAGTCTTTACGACGCTCACTCTACTTCAACGCGAAAACCTTTTCTTCCTTCAAACGGCCTGATTACCGCGGCTGGCGGCTCTATCGCAAGTGCCAGTGTCCGATGTCTGTCGTATGTCCAAACTACCAGTATAGAGGGTATTCGGTTTTACTTCACTGCGGGCAATATAGCGACAGGTCGTATTACGATGTACGGTCTTCGCAAATCGTTCGACTATTGAGGAGACTGATATGCCTTTAGCCGATCTGAAGTTTAGACCCGGAATTAACAAAGAGGTCACGCCTTTTTCGGAGGAAAACGGGTGGACTGACGGGGATAAAATACGGTTTCGGTTAGGCTATCCTGAAAAACTCAGCGGGTGGGTTAGAAACACTAACAATAATTTTCTGGGTGTTTGCCGGGGGTTACATGAGTTTGTCGCATTAAACAGCGACCGGTTTTTAGGGCTTGGTACAGAACAAAAGTTCTACATAAAGCAAGGAACGGACTTTAATGACGTAACGCCTATTCGAAGAACTGCAACTGGAACTGCAACTTTTTCGGCGGTTACAACAAGCCCTTTTTCTTCTACACTTACGGTGACGGACCCCAATCACGGCGCGGTTGTAAACGATTTTGTTACATTTTCTGCGGCGGATACTCTTGGTGGAAATATCACGGCAGGCGTTTTAAACCAAGAGTATCAAATATTATCTGTGATAAACGGAAATACTTACACTATTCGTGCGCGTCAAGCAGGAAACAGTATTTCTTCTATTACTATTTCGGGGGGCCTTAACGACGCGGCTATTGCGGTTACTTCGGCTTCGGGCGACACGGGGGACGGAGAGGCGTCTGGTACGCCGTCAGACACTGTGGCGACATATCAAATTAACACGGGTTTAACCGCATCCATTCAAGGTGGTGCGGGTTGGGGCGTTGGTCTTTGGGGTGGGACAACCAGTAACGCTGCAGTGGTAAGCGGGTCACTTAACTTAGCCGCAGGAGTTACGACACTGGCGGTAACTGACACGTCGATTGCTAATGGTGACATTCTGTTTTTACCTGCGGGGGCTCTTCTTGAATTTGACGTAGATACGGTAGCGGGTTCTCGCACTATTTCTAAGACCGCGGGAAGCTCCGGATGGTGGGCTGGCAGAAATCCTACGGGTTACGTCATAAACCCAGACATTATGCAAGGTACTCCTATTTATTTAGTCTCTACACTTCCCAACAACGTTAGGGTAATTTCTAATGATACAGTAAATGAAACATCGCTTTTATCTGAAGCTGCTACAGGTAACGTGACCTCTGATACTGCAATTGCGCTTTCTGTGGGAGAATTAGTGCGTGTAGCCTCCGGAGGCGGATCAACGTCTCTCGTCATAGTACGCGGTCTTTTTGGAACCTCCGACGTAGACCACTTCAATGGAGAAGCCGTATTAGCGGTAGGCAACGCAAGCGCATCCAACGATTACGTTGGTTGGGGCGAGGCTGTTAATCAAGACGCGGCAAACCCTGATAGCACTTTAAGAATCTGGTCCCAAGATAATTTTGGAGAGAACCTTCTGCATAATGACCGCAACGGCGGTATCTTTTTCTGGGACAGGCAGAAGTATGCCACGACTACGGGTTATAGGTCCGAGAACCTTGCGACTTTAACGGACATAGCGGGTAACGCTGTGACCAAAACTTCTGTTCCAACCCGTGCCCTTCAGATCATGCTTTCGGACAGAGACAGGCATGTAATTGCTTTTGGGTGTGATGGGCTGGGTTCTAGTTCTACGGATGTAGACGGTAACGGTATAGTTGACCCTCTATTAATCCGGTTTAGCAGTAGTGAAAACCCTGTTCAGTGGTATCCTACTGCATCTAACAGCGCGGGTGACTTACGGATTAGCTCGGGCTCTACCATTATTCAAGCTTTAGAAACTCGACAACAAATACTTGTGTTTACGGATGTTTCTGTACACGCGATGCAGTTTTTAGGTGCCCCTTTCACCTTTGGAATTAATCTTATTTCTGAAAACATCACTATAGCGAGTCCTAAAGCGGCTGTAGCTATCGATGACGGTGTGTTTTGGATGGGGACAGCGGAGTTTTATATTTATTCGGGCGCAGTACAGAAAATACCGTGTACGGTCCGCGACTTTGTTTTTAACAACATGAATGAGGAACAACGAGAGAAGGTAATTGCGGGAGCAAATGTATCCTTTTCGGAAGTGTGGTGGTTTTATCCGTCGGACACTGTGACAAACGGTGTTTTAAACACTGAAAATGATCGTTATGTGGTTTATAATTTTCTGGAGAAAGTGTGGTTTACTGGAACCTTAAACAGGTCAGCTTGGCTAGACAGGGGTATTTCCACATTACCCTTAGCTACGTCCGATACAAACTATCTGTACAACCACGAAACGGGGTCTGCCTTTTCTGATGACCTAAGTGCTGAAAGCTTTATTACCTCGGGTGAAATAAGTATTTCAGAGGGCAATCAGTTTTCCTTTATCCGGCGAGTTATTCCTGACATTAACTTTCGGTCTAAAACCACTGTGACTTCCTTAGATTTTATTTTAACGGTAAAGGACTTTCCGGGGCAAGCTTTCTTAGACCCTAGTACTAGCCCCGAAACACCGTTAAGCTCGTCCACTAACGCTATTCAAAAAACGTCAACAACTCCGATTGATCAGTACACCAACCAATACTTTACGCGTCTAAGGGGTAGAAGCTTTAGTTTTAAGGTTACCTCTACGGACGAGAACGTGCTTTGGAGACTAGGCGTTCCGCGCATTGAAATACGTCCAGATGGAAGAAGATAATGGCATCAAGTAACCCTCTACCGTTTTTTCCCACGCCACCTGACGAGTACAGCCAAGAGTATTTAAATGAGGTGGTTCGATCTTTTTCTGTGTTTTTGAACCAATTCAACAACACGCAACAAGTAGTTGAAGATGAACCAACTGCTCTAAGTTGGTTTATGGGCTGATGGCTAATACATACATAAATGCAAAAGCGGTCCTTGCGACAAATCTTGAAACTACGCTGTATACGTGCGCCCCGTTTTCTACAGCGGTGGTAAAGTCAATTTTAGTTTGTGAGGTTAGTAATAGTGGAGATACTTTAACTCTTAAAGTATCCGACTCTTCGGGCACCGATTTTTCCCTGTTTGATGTAAAGGCTATTGCAGGTCACGCAACTGTGGAACTATTAACGGCACCGCTTGTAATTCAAGCCGATGAAATCTTAAAGGTCACGGCAGGGGCGGCAAACAGGTTGCACATTGTAGCTAGTATTTTGGAGATTTCCTGATAATGTACGGTCAAAGGGGCGATGTAATGCAAGAACAAATGTATTTTCCCGAAGGTGGTGTGGGGTCTTTCTTAACCTCTAACATGGATGAGATGCCCGACAACGTAATTGCGTTTGGTCAGCCTCGCGGAATTAACTCTATGGGCGAAGTGGCAAACCGCATGGCTCAGATGGGTCGTAACGGTGACACGGAACTGGCTCACGTTAATCGTGACGAGATTATTATAGACCGGAACATGGCCCGCGATCCGCGGATCAGGAACGCTGTTGCGGAGGTTTTTAGTGACAATGACATGGATATGGCGCGTTATACGGTTGGCAACGCGGCTAATTCAATCAATCCTTACACGGGTCAGCGCGAGTTCTTTTTAAAGAAGCTAATTAAGGGTGTTAAGAAGATAGTTAAGGCGGTTGCGCCGATTGTTATTCCGGCAGCAATGAACGTTTTATTTCCGGGCATGGGCGCGATTGTGGGCGGTTTTGTCGGGTCGGGTGTTACATCTTTAGCTATGGGCAATAGTTTTAAGGACAGTTTAAAAGCGGGTCTTGTGGGTGGCGCGATGGGCGGCATCATGCAGGGCTTTAAGAACGTGAGCGCGGGAACTCCCAAAGACTTCTTTTCTAGTAAGGGTCAGTTTAGGGGTTCCAAGAACTTTGGTATGTTTGAGAGAAACCGCGCCAAAATTGGCGACCAACGCAAAGAAGTTTTAAGCAGGTTAGGTTTCGGAGATGGTGCCAAGGATGGACCGGGTTATGTAACCTCGGATAAGCTAGACCCTCTTGGCTTTAATCCCAAAGGCACGGCGGCAAGAGCAGCAGGGTATAAGCCAAAAGAATACAGCTTTGAAAACCTTTATGATGTTCCTGTTATTGATCCCAAAAATACAGCGGGGGAGTATGAAGCCTACATAGACGCAAATAACCCTAATGCTGTACAACGCAGGCAACCTCCCGTGGAGCTTCCCGAGGACGGCGGCATGTTTAGTTTTAAACGCCCAGAAATGACTCCGGCTGACCAACGTAAATACTTAATGCAAGCGGGCTATAAGCCAGAAAATCAAGCCGTTTTCAACGAACAATTAAAAAATCTCAGCAACAAGTACGACGGGGGATATAAGCTAGGTAAGATAGCTGGCGTTGCCGCCCTTGCCGCGCCTGCCTTTGGTTTAATGGACCCCATACCACAGAAAGAACCCGAGCCCCCGTTTGAAGGTGAAACAACCCAGAGCTTACTAGCGGCTAATCCATCAGCCTATTATAGTGGGGTTGCTCCAAGCCCGTACAGACGGGCCTCTCTGTCGGATATAATGGTTCCAACAGAGGGTTCGTATCGCTACGAAGACTTTTTAACGCCTGTTCAAACCGCAGCTAGTGGTGGTGAGATGCAAAACTTCCCTCGCCGCACTGGTTACATAGGTGGCCCCGGAACCGAGACTTCCGACAGCATTCCAGCCATGCTTTCTGACGGGGAGTTTGTAATGAACGCTAGGGCTGTCCGCGGAGCGGGTGGTGGTAGCAGGGAGCGCGGCGTTAGAAAGATGTACGATATGATGCGGGCATTTGAAGGTGGGGCGGTAGCATGACAACTACAACAACAAACTCGACAGTAATTAATCGCCAAGACCCTGCCATTGAAGCGTACAGGCTTGGGTTATTAGGCGACGTTCAAGGTTATATTAGTCAGCAAATAGCGTCGGGAGATATGCCACCGGACTATCAGGTTGCGGGTTTGGCCCCCTCGGAACAGGCTGCAATAGCTGCGGCTAGGTCTGGTATTGGGTCTTATCAGCCTTACATAAACCAAGGTTCCGGAACCATTGATCAGGGTCGGGCGGCTATGATGCAGGGTATTGGGTCTTTGCAGGGCACGGGTGCTATGTATGATCCAAACGCTTATGAAGCGTACATGAATCCTTACGAAGACCAAGCGGTTCAAATGGCTCTTTCTGATATTCAACGTGCGGGGGACGTTCAACGTCAGGGCGTTAAATCTCAAGCTGTTGGATCGGGAGCGTTTGGCGGTTCCCGCGGTCAACTTGCGGAGTCTGAGTTAGATCGAAACACTATGCAGCAGCAGGCTAATACTGCGGCACAAATGCGGGCCGCGGGTTATCAAAATGCGCAACAACAAGCTATGGGCGCATTTGATTCTGCAATGGGTAGGCGACAAAACATTGGTCAACTAACGGGTCAGATGGCAACTGGTTTGGGGCAGCTAGGCATACAGCAAGCGGGTTTAGGCGAGATGGCCTCGGGCCTTGCTACGCAGGACATAAACAACCTTTTGACTACGGGAGCTACCCAGCGTGGGGTTCAACAAGCGGGTTTAGATGCTCTGCGCTTAACAAACTTGCAGCGGTATTCTCAGCCCTATCAACAGTACGGCTTCCTTTCGGACATTTATTCGGGAGTTCCAACTTCTCAGGCAACGATGACCTCCTCATCCGCGCCACAAGTTTCGCCCTTCCAAACAACCCTTGGTTTAGGTATAAGTGGATTAGCCGCCGCATCAGGCGCACAAAATGCGGGGTTATTTTAAATGAATCGTAGCGTAATGAATCGTCAGATGTTTAATCAAGGCGGCTACGTTCGCCCGCAACGGATGAATTTAGGCGGACAGCCTATGATGCCGCCAGCCGGACCACCAATGGCACCGCCGCCTATGGAAGCAGAGCAAGCTCTCGCGGGCGCGGAGATGCAGGGCCAAGAGATGGGCATGATGGCAGCGGAAGGCGTTATGCAGCAAATTGACGGCGCTCAAGACTACCAAAGCTTGATCGACGGAATACGCGGCAATCAACAGCCCCTTGAAGCGCGGTACGCGGAACTTGGCGGTATTGTTGGTGAGCAAGACGCCATGCAGACACCCGAGTCGGTTTTGGCACTAACGCAGCCCGCCATTATGATGACGGAAGAGGGAGCGGTTAATAGCGGCATTGGTGAGCTAATGCAGGGCATAGCCGGAGATACTTCGATGGCAGGTCAGATGGGGGAGGGCGTCGGTGGTTTAATTATGGCCCAAGCGCCGGAGCCCGCGATGGAAGCTCCCATGATGGAGGCGGGAAACACACCACCCGTAAATTTTAGGCAGGGTGGGCCCGTAGAGGTCCAAAGACTTCAAGCAGGCGGAACGCCCAGCGCCATTGAACGCGCTAAAGAACTACAGCCAGCGTATCAAGCCTACCTTTCTGGGGGCTATGACGCTCAAGCGCGGGCCGCGGAGCTTGAAGAACAGCGCAAGCTGTCTAAGTCTCAAATGCTGTTTGATATTGCTCAAGCGGGTTTGCAGTTTGCGGGTAATACGCAGGGCGG
>Ga0181411_1000894_pt1 | contig 10978 bp, 19 predicted proteins | sample 34SPOviralmetaG_FD_130114 | JGI IMG/M metagenome (GOLD analysis project Ga0181411, IMG submission 130114) | Marine viral communities from the oligotrophic San Pedro Time Series (SPOT) site, San Pedro Channel, CA, USA - 34 SPOT_SRF_2012-07-09 | ecosystem: Environmental > Aquatic > Marine > Strait...
GGCGTTTCTGGAGCAGGAGTTACTGCTGGTAGAGCCACTGCATATCATGCAACACATGCTGGATGGGTTGGCGTTACAACCTACAATGATCTCGATGGAAATCTGAGAGTTAAGCAAGAAGTTTTAGTTGCAATGTCTGGTATTTCTACAGGTAACGCACCCCTGTTCCCACCCGCATGATAATTGACTAATGTTATTCGATGAACTGAATGAAGATAATTTTTTGCTATTCGCTATAAAAAATTATGAAAATCCCCAGGCAGTGACTAAAGACGATTTTGATAAAGATTTGAATCATTTCAAATATATCAAACGTCTACTGAAGCGATATAAAAGTTCAGGAGAGTTAAAAACATCTCTCCTGATCAATCACTTTATTGTTTTATATAATATATTTGGGGACGCAGCAACACCGATGTTGTTTTATAAAATAGAGGAAGAACTATGGTCAGTAATGAAAACATTTGTTATGTTCTTAAATAGACTTCCAGATACACCTAAATGTTATATTCATGATATACATATTGATATACATTGTTTAGGTCAATTACAAAAAACATACTACAATCCAGATGGAAAAGATTGATTACATAGTAGAAATGATTCGACGGATTCGGGAAGAGGGTCCAACTATGGCTATGGGTAATGGGCAGATCGCAGGATCTGTAGAAGCAGGAGATGATGCACCAGTAAGAAAGAAGAAGAAATATATCTATCAGAAAGGCATAAGAAAACTTTGGAAAATTAAGTAATGGCTTTTGGACTAGGAAAATTAGAAGTATTGCAATCTAAATTAGATATCTACGAAGATTTATCTAAAGAGATGTTAGATAAGTTAGAACGTGCTGTTTCTACTATTTCTGAGAATAGTAATAGAGTTTCTATTATTTTAGAAAGACATGAAAATAGATTGGATGAGGGTGATAAATCTAATCAACTCATCATCAAAATGATTGGGGAAATGGAAACTAGGGGAGAAAAGAATCAAACACTTCTCCATGAAAGGATTGATAAAATTCAAAAGAAAGTAGATTCAAACCAGAAATTTGTTATTGGTACTACTGCTGTTCTGACTACTCTGGTTGCAGTAATACAAATAGTTCCTCCTATGGTAAAAGTGTTGACGCCATCGACTACAGCAAGTACAATAGTAAGATAGCAGTGATGTTTTCATAATGGATTTGGTTGATTCCAATTTTATTGGACAGTTATCTTCTCGTGTTCAAAAATTCAAAAAAGTAAAAGCGGACCTTTATAACTTTCGATGTCCTATTTGTGGAGATTCACAAAAGAACAAGAATAAGGCTAGGGGATATCTTTATCAGGCAAAAAATAACACCAACTTTAAGTGTCATAATTGTGGTGCTAGTCTTTCTCTTGGAAATTTAATAAAGAAAGTAGATCCTCAATTACATAAACAATATGTCCTTGAGAAGTTTAAAGAAGGTCATACTGGAAATAGTTTTGTTACTAAAGAACCAGAGTTTGAATTTCCTAAACCAATATTCAAAAAGAAACCACTTATCAATCTTCCTAAAGTAAGTGAATGTCTTAAACCACTAGGATATCTCATGGCTAGAAAACTAGATCCAGATAAATTCTATTATACTGAAACATTCAAAGCATGGATTAATTCTATTAAACCCACTTTTGAAAGTACAAAGTATGATGAACCAAGGATCATTATTCCTCTGATATATAACAATACTCTAGTGGGTGTTCAAGGTCGGAGCATAGGAATATGCAGTGATAATACTGTTAAATATATCACTATTATGTTTGAAGATAATGCACCAAAAATCTATGGACTCGATGAAATTGCCAAATCAGAATCTGTTTACATCACAGAAGGACCATTCGACAGCACGTTCATTCGCAACTCGATTGCTATGTGCGGAGCTGATCTTGATATTAGCCGCTGGGGGATTAGCAATCCTATTTGGGTCTACGATAACGAACCAAGGAACAGTGAAATCGTCAACCGTATTGGGCGCACAATCGATAGAGGTGATCCCGTGGTGATATGGCCAGAAAACATAGACGATAAAGATGTTAATGATATGGTCATGTCTGGACTAGATGTTCAGTCTGTGATAAAATCAAATACATATACTGGATTAGAAGCAAAATTAAAATTTACCAATTGGAAAAAGATATGAGCAACGGGACTACGGTAAAAAAGCGTGACGGTCGAATTGAATCTCTTGACCTAGATAAGATGCATTTGATGGTTGAAGAAGCAACCACGGGTCTTGCAGGGGTGTCTGCGAGTCAAGTTGAGATGAAGTCAGGTATTCAATTCTATGACGGTATTACGACTGACGAAATTCAAGAAATTTTAATTCGATCTGCAAGTGATCTTATTGATCTAGATCATCACAATTATCAATACGTTGCAGCACGACTTCTGTTGTTTGCAGTTCGCAAACAACTCTATGGAAAGATGAGAGAGTTGCCTCAACTTGAAGATCATATTGTTAGTTGTACTTCTACGGATGTTTACGATAGAGATATTTTTACCAAATACTCTAAAGAAGAAATTGCTAAAGTGAATGGATTTATTGATCACGATCGCGACTTTCTTTTCACTTATGCTGGATTGCGTCAGGTTGTAGATAAATACCTAGTGCAAGATAGAAGCACTGGTGGAGTATATGAGACTCCACAGTTCATGTATATCATGATTGCTTTGACTATCTTTGCAGAATATCCGAAAGATACGAGGTTGGATTATGTCCGACGATACTACGACGCAATCTCCAAGCACAAAATCAACATCCCAACGCCAATCATGGCAGGAGTGCGAACACCACTTCGACAATTTGCTAGCTGTGTGCTTGTTGATGTTGATGACACCCTCGATAGCATCTTTAGTTCTGATATGGCTATCGGCAGGTATGTTGCACAAAGGGCGGGAATTGGTATCAACGCAGGTCGCATCCGTGGAATCAACGCTAAGATCCGAGGCGGAGAAGTACAGCACACGGGTGTTGTTCCTTTCCTTAAAAAATTTGAATCAACTGTACGATGTTGCACTCAAAATGGGATTCGTGGCGGATCAGCAACAGTCCACTTCCCAATCTGGCACCAAGAGATAGAAGATATTCTTGTTCTGAAAAATAATAAAGGCACAGAAGACAATCGGGTACGCAAACTTGACTACTCAATCCAAATTTCAAAACTTTTCTACGAACGTTTCATCCAGAATGGAGAGATTAGCCTCTTCTCACCGCATGACGTACCAGGTCTCTATGATGCTTTTGGTACTGATGCATTTGACGCTCGCTATGTGGACTATGAATCAGATCAGTCTGTTCCGAGAAAGACTATCGGGGCACAAGAACTTATCCTAGCACTTCTAAAAGAACGTGCTGAGACTGGTCGTATCTATATTATGAACATTGATCATTGCAATTCTCACTCATCCTTTAAGGATAAAGTTGAGATGAGTAATCTATGTCAAGAAATTACTCTTCCTACTTTTCCATTGCAGCATATTGATGATGAGTTTGGAGAAATTGCTCTATGCATTCTTTCTGCAATTAATATCGGGAAAGTTAAATCTAATGAAGAACTTGAAGAACTTTGTGACCTTGCAGTTCGTGGTCTGGAAGAATTGATTGATTACCAGAAGTATCCAATCATTGCTGCTGAGGTAGCCACAAAGGCACGTAGATCTCTTGGAGTAGGTTTTATTGGTCTTGCCCACTATCTTGCTAAACTTGGGTTCTCATACGACTCACAGGAGGCATGGGATGCTGTTCATGGACTTTCTGAATCCTTCCAATATTATCTATTGAAAGCATCTAATCAACTCGCAAAAGAGAAAGGACATTGTGAATACTTTGGTCGCACTAAGTATGCAGATGGAATTCTTCCTATTGATACATATAAGAACGATGTAGATGAAATCTCCAGCATTAACTATGAGCATGATTGGGAAGATCTTAGAACATCTATCTTGGAGCACGGTCTCAGACACAGCACACTGTCCGCACAGATGCCTTCGGAGAGCAGTTCCGTTGTGTCAAACGCAACCAATGGAATCGAACCTCCTCGTGGATACTTGTCCATTAAGAAGTCCAAGAAAGGGCCTCTTAAGCAAATTGTTCCCCAGTACAATACCCTCAAGAACAACTATACTCTTCTATGGGATATGGATTCAAACATGGGTTATATTAAAGTTGTCTCAGTTATTCAAAAATTCTTTGACCAAGCAATTTCTGGAAACTGGTCATATAACCCAGAACACTTTGATGATAACGAGGTACCCGTCTCAGTTATGGCGCAAGACTTCCTTACTACTTACAAGTATGGTTGGAAGACTTCATACTATCAAAACACTTATGATAGTAAGAACGATGAAATAAAGGATGATAGTGAAGAAACTGAATCTCTGTTAAATGAAATTCTAGCTTCTGATGAAGATGATTGTGAATCTTGTAAGATCTAATTTTATTAAATACTCTATGGAGTTTGTAAACAAACAAAGCATAAACAAAGGAGAAATAGATGAAGGTTAACTTCGTAGACAGAGCAAACAGAAATCAAACAACAGTTGATAGAATGACGGTATTTAATACCGACCAAGTGAACCTTAAGAAACAACCAATGTTTCTTGGTGCTCCGCTAGGAATTCAAAGATACGACTCTTATAAGTATCCAATTTTTGATAAACTTACTACACAACAATTAGGATACTTTTGGAGACCGGAAGAAGTTTCTCTTCAAAAGGATCGTGGAGATTATCAAACTTTAACTCAAGAACAAAAGCACATCTATACTTCCAATCTTAAGTATCAGATTATGCTTGATTCTGTTCAAGGTCGTGGACCTGGTATGGCTTTCATTCCATACTGTTCTTTACCTGAGTTAGAAGCATGTATAGAAGTCTGGGGATTTATGGAGATGATTCATAGTCGCTCATATACTTACATTATCAAAAATGTTTATGCGGACCCATCAGAGGTCTTTGATCAAATCATTACTAACCCACGCATTCTAGAACGTGCTAGCAGCGTTACAGAGGCATATGATGATTTCATTAATAGTGCTCATCAATATGATAACTCCAATGATTGGCAACATGCATTGGAACAAGTTCCAACAGCATTAGAAGGAAAGTATGAACTCAAGAGAAAACTCTACAGAGCAGTGGCGAACGTCAACATTCTGGAAGGTATACGGTTCTATGTCTCCTTTGCTTGCTCGTTTGCGTTTGGTGAACTCAAGCTTATGGAAGGATCCGCTAAAATCATCTCTCTTATCGCACGAGATGAAAATCAGCATCTTGCAATTACTCAAAATATCCTCAACAAATGGAAGCAAGGGGACGACCCTGAAATGAAACGCATTATGAAGGAAGAGGAAGAGTGGACTTATAAGATGTTTGATCGTGCAGTAAATGAAGAAAAACGTTGGGCAGATCATCTATTCAAAGAAGGTAGTATGATTGGTCTTAATGATAAACTCCTCCAGCAGTATGTTGAATGGATTGCTAATCGTCGCCTTAAAGGTATTGGTCTCAAACCAGTTTATGATATTGCTGCAAATAATAACCCTTTGCCCTGGACACAACACTGGATCTCTTCTAAGGGACTACAGGTTGCTCCACAAGAAACAGAGGTTGAGTCCTATGTCGTAGGTGGAATTAAGCAAGATGTTAAAAAAGATACTTTCGCTGGTTTTCAACTTTAAAAAAGAATATCAATATTCTATTAAATTGAAGAAATACATTGAAGCAAAGAAGTGTGACGACTTTATATTTGAAAACCGTGACTTTGATGATGACTAATGATATAATTTGTGCTTAAATAGGAGGAGAGATCCTCCTATTTTTTTATGCCTAAAAATCAATTGCAAAAAGAAGAGTTGAAAAATCGTGTGCTCCAGTTAAAAAATGATGTATACGAAGAACCTAAGACAGTATGGCAGGGGGATCGAGATATGGCACATAAATATCTCGATAAAGTGTTAAACATTATTGATGAGTATCGATACTGATTATGAAAATCCTTGGATGTACATGGAACGAGCTTTTAATAGTTGCGATGTTCGGGATTACTATGGTTTTGTTTATAATATTACCAATCTCGCAAACCAACGACAGTACATTGGGAGAAAGTATTTTTGGCAGCATCGAACGCCTAAGGGGAAGAAACGAAAAGTAAAATCTGAATCTGATTGGAAAAAATATTATGGGTCTTGTCCAGAACTCAAAGAAGAAATTAAAAAATGTGGTAGAGAGAACTTTAGTAGGACTATCCTCTCTCTTCATAAGACACCTGGCAAAACAAATTTTGAAGAGACCCGCCAGCTCTTCGCTTACAACGTCCTCACCGAGTCCCTTGACGACGGAACCCCCGCCTACTATAATAGCAACATCCTCTCAAGGTACTTCAAAAAGGATTATTATGGATCAGACAATCGAAGTGGTTGCAGCGACTCGTGAGTGGGTTATGGATCGCTTAGCAGATCCCGATCTTGAATACAAAGATGCAATGGCTCTCGCTGATGAATTCAAAGAATGGATCAATCCTAAAGAGGACGAGATTGACATTTTGAGTATTCCTGAATAATGAGAAAACTTATGTTTATTACTATTGCAACAACTTCTGCGTCAGTATTAACTGCAGCAACTCTTGCTGTTTTTCCTGAAAAAACTCCAGTAGTTCCTCACCCAGTAGAGGCACCTCCTGCTATTGAGATGGACTACGTTTGTAAAGGATGCGATCTTAATGAAAATCTTACGCTCTCATTTCTTCAGTTGCGCGGAATCCGAGATAAAGCAGCTCTTGCTACTGTTATGGGCAACATCAAACAAGAGAGTAAGTTCATCCCTAACATCTGTGAGGGTGGTGCTCGCGTCTCCTACACCGAGTGTAAGAGTGGTGGGTATGGTTTGATTCAGTGGACTTCTACTAACCGCTATAGAGGTTTGGGAAGTTTTGTTAATAAGTATGGTGGAGATCCTAGTACTTTACCAACACAACTTAGGTATATGGTCAACGAACCTCAGTGGACAAGGTATGAACTTTACTTAAAGAGTGAAAATCAGTCTATTGATTTCTATATGACTCATGCATATAAATGGTTGGGTTGGGGTATTCACGGCAAGAGAACAACATACTCTTATCAATATTATAGTCAACTAACAAAACCCGTAAGTAATGTAGCATAAACAATATGGAATCTATCGAACCTTATTCTACAGTTTTAGTGCTGAATAGTTCTTATGAACCTTTGCATTTTACAAATTGGAAGAGAGCAGTTATCCTTCTCTTTAAAGAAAAGGCAAGAGTAATTTCAAGTAGAGTTATCAGACTAGTGCAATATGTAAGAAGACCCTTTATTAGATTTTCTGAGATGTATCCATCCCGTTCAATGATTTACAAGAGAGATAAAAATACATGTCAGTATTGTGGTGCTCAAAGCAAACTCACAATTGATCATGTAATTCCTCGCTGTAGGGGTGGTGAAAATACCTGGGAAAATATGGTAGTTGCATGTTCTAGTTGTAATACGAAGAAAGGTGATAAACTATTAGAACAAACTAATATGAGACTTTATAAGAAACCAAGAGCTCCCATCAGTAAGGTTATGATGGATCTTGAAGAAACAAAAGTTGGTCAGTGGAAAGATTTTTATTATGGTTGACTTTCCGATTTAAATCAATTATACTAAGTCCATGGTTCAGTAGCTCAGTTGGATAGAGCATCGCACTTCTAATGCGTTGGTCGGGGGTTCGAGTCCCTCCTGAATCGCTTAGGCGAATGTGGTGTAGGGGTAACATCTGAGCCTTCCAAGCTTCAGTCGCGGGTTCGATTCCCGCCATTCGCTTCCGCAAGATTAGCTCAGAGGTAGAGCATCTCCTTTACACGGAGGCGGTCGGCGGTTCAATCCCGTCATCTTGCATATTCTATAAAAACGATGTTTTACTTAAAGGATAATTTTCTTTCTAAAGATGAATGTGAGCATTTGATACAGTACTATCATAATTATCCTAAAGATCGTTTGTTGAACTATAATAAAAATTTTGTTGTACGTTTGTGTCGAAGGACTACAGAAAATTTGTGGTTTGATGATTTAATTAAATATATTTCTAAAAAATGTTCTCATCTATGTGATGAAGAAATTGTATGTGATAATATTGAGATAGTCGAATGGTCTGTAGGATCTTATATGAAACCTCATAAAGATGGTTTAGATAGATGCTCAGCAATAATTTATTTAAATACTGACTTTATTGGTGGAGAAACTGGGATAAGATTTAATGATACTAACGCTCAGGAAATAACTATCCAACCAAAACTCGGCAGATTAATTGCTTTTACTAATGGGGGCGATGACGGATATTTTCATTGGGTGAATAGAGTAAGGGAATCTAAGAGATATACACTTTCTTTTTGGTTTGTCCCTCCTAAATAAAATCATTAAAGTATTTGTATCATGATTACTGTAAGGTGTAAAGAGTGTAACAAGGAACTAACAAGTTCAACTAAAATTCAAACTTGTGGATGTCCTAATCAAATGAGAATAGACGGTAATAAAATTAGTGCTATTGATATGGATAAAGTTGTTATGGTATCTTCCAACAGAGAAGAAAAGCTTGATAGTCATTTCTCTAGAGAAGAACTTGCTTATCAGGAAGCAAGAAGAACTCGTAAAGTTCGCAGATTAGATTTTGAGGTGCGTTAGTATTTCAACATAGATTTAATGTACACTTAATAATAAATAGGACACTATACTGGAAAAAAATGACCAACGATAAGGAACTGTCGGATCTCAAACTTGAGAGAAAAGAATGTCCTAAATGTGGTGCTGCTTGGATTAACGGCAAACATGTGTTTAGAGGTACTGCTGCCTCTTACGACAAGAGTGAACTAGACCTAGCTGGTTTAGTTTGCAATAACCTAGGTGACGAAACATGCATCAATCCTATGAAAGGTCTTGAGGGTGGAGATAGTTGGGAAAGAAGACTGGGAGTTATAGATAAGAAGTTGCAAGAAGAAGATTCATAGTATATAATTAATAGTGTTGAAGATACCTTCAACTGCGGTGGTTCCCTTTGGTAGATTCAGAACTAGCGGCGATAGGAATCTACCTAACTCAATACCCCAATATGTTGTATACATACTTATACAAATTTACAATACTGAAGTTTTAAAATGACTGAAGAGAACATTGTTCGCGAATTAAACATTAAATTTGACGAAGAAAATAATCCTGAAGAAGTAGAACCTGCAGAAGTTTCTGATGCTCCCAATATGCTATTGAATTCTTCAGATGATGATGATGAAGATGAGGAAGATCAAATTAAAACTGAAGAAGACGAAGACGAAGTAGAAGAAGGATATAGTGATGATGAACTTAGTTTCATCAGAGAATTCTATGATGAGGATGGGAATGAACTGGAGATTAGAGAGCACTTAGTCGGTGATCATAAAATAGCTCACTCTCCAATTATCTTTGAGGATGTTCTACCCGATTATCTTATTGATTTTATTGAAAGAAGGGTTAGTGAAATTGAACCTGAAGACTGGGAATCTGGTAGCGTTGGAAATGAAGAAGATGGAGGATTAGATCCCGATTCAAGGAAATGTGAAATTACTTGGCTACCAGAAATTGATTGGGTAAGCACAATCTTTACTCACTATTTCCATATTGCTAATAGAGAAATTTGGGAATATGATTTAACAGAACTTGAATCTGTTCAAGTTACTAAGTATGATAAGAATCATTTCTATGGATGGCACTCTGATTACGGTACTAGTGCGGATAAAGATCTTACTAGAAAATTGAGTATGAGTATTATTCTTACTGATCCTGAAGACTATAGTGGAGGTAAACTACAGTTTATTGATTATATGGGTAAAGTACAAAGTGTATCTAAAGAAAGAGGAACAGTAGTTGTATTTGATTCAAGAACACCACATAGAGTAACTCCTATTCTTAGAGGTCAAAGACTTTCTCTAGTTGCATGGTTTACTGGTCCTAAATTACGTTGATCTAAATGAAAGACTCTGATATTGATTTTTATACTGTCAAACAATTTCAAGATGATTGGGATAATATGATAGAAAGAGTAGAGAATGGAGAAACGATAGGGATTGTTAATGAAAACGGTAATAAAGCCGTTATGGTTCCTGCAGACGATGAACTAATCAAATTGTATACTGAGTTAAATAACGAGGCTCCTTGAGCCTCTTTCTGCTCGCTTAGCAATCTGGTGAATGCAGCAAACTCATAATTTGCCTAAGGTGAGTTCGATCCTCACAGCGAGCATGGGACATTGTTGAAAGTGTCCGCAAGACTCTAAATTCATCAGAGTCTCTGTTAAAATTATTAGGTAAACAAACAGACCAATGACTATCACCGTTAAGTTCAAGAAAGACATCAGTACTCTTCGCTCTGCAGCAACTGGTGAAATTTTCCTTGATGTGAAAAATCCAAAACTTTTCAAAAAAGTTCGTCGCTATTATGAAAAGGAGGGCGTTGTGTTCTCTGGAGATGCTCTTGATGACTACGATATGCTTATGGAGTATGTTCTTGCTGACCTTGAGACCGCAGAGGTAGTATGAACGATTTAGATCCAAAGTCAGTCGCATCAACAAAAACTATAGTAATTCATGAGAGAGCACCCTTTAGATTTGTTCAAAAGGGTCATATTCAATTGAATGGTAAACCTGATTATCGATTACAAGAACAAGATTATTACAATCGTAAGTGGTTTGATGTTTATTTGTTCGACAATGGAGATCAAATGCTTCTAGCAATTGAAGATTCAGAGTATCCTAAGTGGTTGACGGGTAAATCTTGCTATGTGAAGGATACCGCTAAAGCACGTAATGGATAGGACATCTAAATAAAACTGAAAGTTATTTGTAAAACTATGTCTGCAAAAGGAAGCGCAGGAAAATCTGCAAGTGGAGCATCAATGTCTCGTTATGATGTTGAAGTTGAAGGAAGACTTAAAGCA